>Ga0315332_10002114_pt1 | contig 10992 bp, 10 predicted proteins | sample M110034915metaG_FD_203455 | JGI IMG/M metagenome (GOLD analysis project Ga0315332, IMG submission 203455) | Ammonia-oxidizing marine archaeal communities from Monterey Bay, California, United States - M1 100m 34915 | ecosystem: Environmental > Aquatic > Marine > Intertidal zone | place: USA... | reverse complement strand
TAAAGATAAGGAGTATAGTATAGAGTATATGAGTACTACAGTGTGACACTTGCAGTAGTGCACACTAGGACCAGACAGAGGCACCGGGTCTGTGTATAATAACAGCATGGACAACCAAACAACCTCCATGAACAGTCTTACACAACTTGAGAGCATCATCACCAACTTGCAATCTGAAGGCATTCGTGCTAAAATAACAGTGCTACCTTCAACAACACTTAGGCAGCGTAAATCCTCCCTAGGTGTTAAGCGTTCCGCAAGTCGTCGTCGTTCTGGCAACACTCAGATGCAGGATTGTAATAAAATCTATCATTCATCTGGGCACAATTAGACTACACTAACTGACAGTCCTGGGCAAGACTTTAAACTGTTCGTTGTTACTTTATTCATTTTTATTATGACTCGTGAAACTGCACTTGGACTACTAGCTCAAGGCAACACCGGCAGCGAACTTCTTACTATTCTAGATGTTATTTTTGCTGATGTAATTGCACAAGAGGTAGGTAAGCGTTTGGCAGAATAACAGTTTATAACATATAGGAGGGCTAGTTTAGTCCTCCTTTTTTATTAACGAACGAATGGATTGACAGTCTTATTCGTGAAATAGACAGTGTTTTATTGTGTTTTAATGTTATCGACCGCGCCGCGTTGCCGGTTGCGTGTTATAAAAAAAGGAACCTTCCTAACCTACAGAGGTGACAAAACGAGAGCTATATATAAAATTCCCAAAAAAATTCCCAGAGTATTTAAAAGATGTCAGAAAGTCGTCGTGGATTAAGGAGTACATTTTGGATGCTTCTTAAATTTCCTTTTTATATGTTAATAGGTAGGATGCTTATATTATTGTTAGTTTCTATATAAGAGTAAAAGAAAAAAAATTCCGCATAAAAAATATGTCTGAAAAGGTCTACCACATATATGCAAAGGACCGTTGTTTATATCACAATTTAAAAAGAGAAGATTTTGAGGAGAAGTGGGAGATGTTGCATAATATGGTAGAGTTAATGACTGGTTATAAAGATGATGTAGACTTGCAATTTGAGGAGATCAGTGATAATATAGTAAGTAAGGGTCTGCATACCGAAGACCTATTAGACTCATCTTATTAAAGGAGATTTATTATGTTGTATGTGAGTATCATCGGATTAGTTGTGGTGCTTGCTATTTGTTATGCTGTATATTCATTAAAGGTGTATAATCCGCATGACTAATATTATTGACACAATCTAAATAAACTGATATAATTGAATTGAAGGTATTAAACAATTATGACAAAAGGATTTACTGTTAAAGCAAATGCACCTAAAGTTAAGAAAGCAGAAGACGAATGGGACATTGCTGCTATTAAAGAACGTATGAAAGGTAAAGCAATTGTATTTTGCTTACCTGGACGTGGAGTATCATATACATTTCTAAAGAATTTTGTACAACTATGTTTTGATCTTGTACAGAATCAGATGAGTATACAGATCAGTCAAGATTATAGTAGTATGGTTAACTTTGCACGATGTAAGTGTTTAGGTGCAAATGTATTGAGAGGACCTGATCAAGTACCTTGGGATGGTAAACTTAAGTATGATTATCAGTTATGGATTGATTCGGATATTGTCTTTGATGTGAACAAGTTCTGGCAGTTATGTGATCTATCTGTACCAGCTGAAGGTGAAGAGAAAGGTATTACTGCAGGATGGTATGCAACAGAAGATGGAGTCACAACCTCTGTCGCACATTGGTTAGATGAAGATGACTTCCGCAAAAATGGTGGAGTTATGAATCATGAAACTGTTGATAGTATTAGTAAGCGTAAGAAACCATTTACTGTTGATTATACAGGATTTGGGTGGGTACTTATTAAGAATGGAGTATTTGAACATCCTGAAATGAAGTATCCATGGTTTGCTCCTAAGATGCAAGAGTTTGAATCAGGTAAAGTAGCAGATATGTGTGGAGAGGATGTTAGTTTCTGTTTAGATGCTATTGAAGCAGGATTAGAAATCTGGTGCGATCCTCGAATTAGAGTAGGGCACGAAAAGACTCGTGTTATTTAATAGAGTATACGGAAAGTTTGGTATGGTATGGAAAGAAGTTAAAGATTATGATACTTTATGGAATGAGATAAGTGAAAACCTAACCGAACTTTCTCGTATTGATAAAGTTAAATATTATGTAAGAGCAACTGAAGATTCTATTCAAGATAAGATTAAACGTGTTGAAGAACATGCAAACCGATTGGAGACTAATTAATGGCACTTTATGGTACAACAGATCAACAACTAGAAGCAACACCAAAGAAGACTCGACAAGGTACAGGTAAACATACCAAGTATGCAGCCACCTCTCGAAATGGTGTTAGAAAAAAATACCGAGGACAAGGTAAATAAAATGGAAGTTATTCTTGTAGTTGCTATAATTGGAGGTGCTATTTTAGGAGCATATAAACTAACTCCTAAAGAATGATATATTATTATATAAGACTTCCTTCGGGAGGTCTTTTTTTATGCTTATAATTAATAGTAGAGTTTCAATGGTAAGAGACATGGAAAGGAAAATGTTAAGAGAAATTGCAAATGACAATCAAACACCAAAGAAACGTGATTTACCATTACAAAATGATTTGTATGAGAGAATAGATACTGATGAAGAGGAAATTAATTTAAATGATTGGGATACTAATGGACCTGTACCATTAGCCGAATTTTAAACTATAAATAAGACAGGATATATCATCTTTTTTATAGGTACATATGCCTCTTCAGCGTGTAAGTCAAGGTTTTAAAGATATTAGTATGACTTTTCAGAGAAATCCTCTGAATAATGATTTGATTGCATTAAAAAATATTACTGCAATTACAAGATCTGTAAGAAATATTATCTTTACTTATCCTGGAGAGAAACCTTTTGATCCTGAATTTGGTTCACAAGTTTCAAGAATGCTTTTTGAAAATGCAGATCCAATAAATTCGATCAGAATGAAGCGTGAAATTGAATATAGTATTAATCGATATGAACCAAGAGTTTTATTAACTTCTGTAGTTGTAAATCCTAATTATGATTCAAATAGTTATGATGTAGGAATTAATTATAATGTAATTGGAATTGACGTACCTACACAAAACCTAGAATTTGTGTTGCAATCAACATCTCAATAAATGGCACTAGTAAATTTCGCAGATCTGGATTTTAACCAGATAAAGGTTACTTTAACGAATTATTTAAAAGATAATTCCAATTTTACAGATTATGACTTTGAAGGGTCTAATTTGTCAACAATTTTGGATGTTCTAGCATATAATACGTATATTTCCTCATATAATGCCAATATGGTTACTAATGAGGTCTTCATTGATAGTGCCACTTTAAGAGAAAATGTAGTTTCTTTGGCGCGAAACATTGGTTACATGCCAAAATCGCGTAAAGCAGCTGTTGCAAGCATTAGTTTTTTCATCGATACGACCGATATTATACCAAGTCCATCAGTAATTACATTAAAAGCTGGACCAGTTGCTACATCTGCAGGAACTTTTGGTAATCAATCCTATGTTTTTTCAATAAAAGATGATATTACAGTACCAGTTGTTGATAATGAAGCAGATTTTGACTTAATGTCAATTTATGAAGGTAGTCTTATTAAGGAAACGTATACTTATAGTTCCAGAAATCCTAATCAAAAGTTTATAATTAGCAATATTGGAGTAGATACTCAACTAATCAATGTAAGTGTTGGTACAAATGAGAGTACTGAGAAACAAAAGTATAGTTTTCAGGATAGTTTATTCGATATTGATGGAAATTCAAGAGTTTTCTTCTTACAAGAGATTGAAGATGAGCGTTATGAAGTGATTTTTGGTGATGGAGTCTTTGGAAAGAAACTTTCTGAAGGTAATGTAATAGAAATTGACTATATTAGGTCAAATGGAGACTCTGGAAATGGAGTTACTCAACTTGCTTTTGTTGGTCAACTCCAATATACACGAAATTCCACTACTTATCCGATTACAAGTGGTATTTCTATGATTACCACTGATATTCCTTCTAGTGGAGGTGAAGTAATTGAAGGTGTTGACTCAATTAAGAAGTATGCACCACGAATTTATGCTTCTCAAAACAGAGCTTTGACTGCAAATGACTATGAAACGCTAATTCCATCAAGAATTTATCCAGAAACAGAGTCAATTTCCGTTTTTGGAGGTGAAGAACTCATTCCTGCACAATATGGTAAAGTTTTTATCAGTATTAAACCAAGAACTGGTGAATTTTTGCCTAATTTGATCAAAGAAAACATCAAGAGAGACCTTAAAAAGTATGCAGTAGCAGGAATTGTGCCTGAAATCCTTGATTTGAAGTATCTTTACCTTGAAGTTAATTCAAATATCTATTATAACACTAATTTTGCTTCATCTGCCACTGCTGTATCAACAATTGTTCAAAATAATGCAACAGCATATGCTGAATCTAGTGAATTAAATAAGTATGGTGCACGATTTAAGTATAGTAAATTCTTAAATGTTATTGATCAAAGTCATAGTGCTGTAACATCAAATATTACAACAGTTTTGATGAGGAGAGACATTAGACCTGCTTTAAATGCAATAGCTGAATATCAAATTGGATTTGGTAATCAATTTCATATTGCTAGAATGAGTGGTTATAATATTAAATCTTCTGCATTTCAAGTTGAAGGAATTGCTGGCAATGTTTACTTATCTGATATTCCTGATACTAATAGAGAAACAGGATCATTATTCTTATTTACTGTTTCAAATCCACAATCAACAGATGCAAAGATTGTAAGGAGAGGTGTTGGTTCAGTTGATTATATTAAAGGAATTATAACAATTAATCCTATTAATATTCAGGCATCAACAAAAATAAAAGATGGACAATCAGTTATTGAAGTTTGTGTCCCACCAAGTTCAAATGATGTGATTGGATTACAAGATTTGTATTTGCAACTAGATATTAATAACAGTACATTTGAGATGGTAATTGATCAAATAGCATCTGGACTTGATCCTTCAGCATCTAACTATATTGTTTCTTCCAGCTACAGTAACGGATATCTAGTAAGACCATAAAATGACACAAAGCAGAGTACCATTAAGAACAGTTGTTAAAAATCAACTGCCATATTACGTTATAGATGAATTTCCTCTTATTGGCGATTTTTTATCGACTTATTATCTTTCTCAGGATTTTCAAGGTGCTCCCCTCGATTTAATACAAAATATTGATCAATATGTCAAGTTAGATAATAATGCCAATACTATATCATCTACTTTACTGTTAACTGCAGTAAATTCATATACCTCTACTATTACAGTTTCTAATACAAATGGTTTTCCTGAAGAATATGGTCTTATTAGAATTGATGATGAAATTATAACATATAGTGGAAAAACTGATACTAGTTTTACAGGATGTACACGCGGGTTTTCTGGAATTGCAGATGATGAAAATGAAAATTTAGTTTTTACACAAACTTTAGCAGAGGATCATGCTGCTAATGCAACTGTAGAGAATTTAAGTGTACTTTTCTTAAAAGAATTTCTTAAAAAGACAAAATATCAACTTCTTCCAGGACTTGAGGAAAGAACTCTTCATACTGATTTAGATAAAAGTCTTTTTATTAAGCAATCCAAAGATTTTTACAGTTCTAAGGGAACAAGTCAATCTTTTAAGATTCTTTTTAGAGCATTATATGGTGTTGACGTAGAAGTACTGAAACCTAGCGAACATCTTATTGCTCCTTCAGCACCTCTTTATAAAATTACCAATGATATGGTTGTTGAACCTATATCTGGTGATGTTCAAGCAATTAGAGGATATACATTAATACAAGATTCGTATGGTACTTCAATTGATAAAGCTTATGCTCCTATTACGAATGTAGAACGAGTATCTGTTAGTGGCGCATCGACTGATTTTTATAGATTAAGTATTGATTCCACATTTAGTAGTGATAAGACTTATGGTGGCGCAGAATATGGAACATTTAGTGTTCATCCTAAAACAAAGTGTATTGGAGATTATACTAGTAGTTCAACAACGCTTGATGTTGACTCAACTGTAGGATTTCCAACTTCTGGTGAATTATATGTTACTTATACTGATAGAAAATCAGGAATTGTTTCATATACATCAAAAGCATTCAATCAATTTTATGGTTGTAGTGGTATAACTGATAATATTGCTAATAATACTGTTATTGGTATTAATACACATGCTATTGCCACTCTTGCTGATGATACGCAAGTAAAAGTAAGAATTACATCTGTTTTAGGTGATATTAAGTATGATCAACCAAACTATTATTATGAAAAAGATGATACTATTGAAATTAAAACATTAGGAATTAGTACAGCTGATGTTGCTTCTAATTCTTGGATTTTTAATGCTGCAACTTCATATAAAGTAGAAAAAATAACTAAAATTAATGAAACTGCCTTTAGGTATAGAATTGTTCTCGATAATAATCATATTTTTAAGGTAGGAGATACTCTTACTGTTACCGCATCAGGATATAGTGGTCAATCAAAAGTTTATGGTGTTAATGGTGTAAAAAGCATTACGATTGGTGATCAAGGATCTCTTGATGAATATATTACAGGTACTCTTCCCATAACAATTAAAAAGAATATTTTAAAAGCAGATGCAGTTAAGTTTCCATCAGCTAATAAAGTAACGACTGATGTATCATCTGTTTATAAAAATAATGGTAAAGATACATTAGTAGCATCATCTTCTATTCCTTTTTATAAAGATCAAAAATTAAATGTTAAAAAGAATTTAATTACTTTTGATGGTACTTTTAGTGGAGATACCTTTAAAGTCCTTACTTCTGGTGATCATGGTTTCTATACTGGAGATATTGTTTATTACACCCCACAGAAGGTTACAAGCACCGTAGAAGACGCTGATGGTAACGAGACCATAGAGACAACAACTTTAACTGGTATTGCTCAAGAAGGAATTTATTTTGCAAAAAGATTAGCAGATACTACTTCATTAAAATTAGCTAGAAGTAGATCAGAACTTTATACTGAAGATTATATAACAACAGAAGCAATTACTGTTTCAGATAACACTATTGAATTTTGGAAATTTAAAGGTCAGGAGTTAGAAAATCATAAACTACTTAGAGAAATTAGTAATCCAGAAGATGAAGGTGGATTAATTGAAACAAAGGCAGGACAAGCATCTGGTATTTTAATAAATGGTGTTGAAATTTTAAATTATAAGTCAGTTGATTCTATTTTCTATGGAAGAGTTGAAAGTGTTGATGTTGATGGTGGAGGATCTGGATATGATGTAATAAGTCCACCTGATTTCAATATTGCTGACCCTGCTGGTATTGGTGCAACTGGAAATGTTGCTGTAAGAGGAACATTTAATGAAATTAGAGTTGTTGATACTGGATTTGATTATATTGGAAAACCCACAATCAAAATTAGTGGTGGAAATGGTAAAGATGCAACAGCCGATGTAATAACAAGGTTAGTTGATCATGATGTTAATTTTAATTCTGAAGAAAGTTTTGGATTGGTCAATTTAACGACCAATACTATTGGATTTAGCACATATCATAAGTTTAGAGATTATGAAAAAGTAATATATCAACCGAATGGTCAAGTTCCTATTACAGGCCTTTCAACAGGAGCAGAATATTATATTGATATTCAAAATGCAACTAGTGTAAAACTTTATAAGTCAAAAGATGAAGCTGTTAATCAAATTAATGTAATAGACCTTACTGGTTATGGTGAAGGTAGACATACACTGTCTGCAGAAACTAAAAAAGCAGTTGTTAGTTCCATTCAAGTTACTAATGAAGGATCTGGTTATGAAAATAAGAAAACAGCAGTTGTTGGATTAACTACAGCTTTAGATAGGATTACTGTTGAAAGGCATGGATATAATTCTGGTGAATTGGTAACTTATTCTACTGCAGGAACAGTAATTGGTGGATTGACTGATGGAAGTAATTATTATCTCACAAAAATAGATGATAATACATTTAAACTATCTGAAGTAGGTCCATCAGGAAAAGAGAAGTTTTATTATAACACAAGACAGTATATCAATTTAACAAGCACAGGATCTGCTTTAGATGCACATTATTTTAATTACACTACAATTTCTGTTGAATTATCTGGTAGAGTTGGCATTTCTTCTGTAGGAACTCAAACGTTTAAAGCTATTTTACAACCAATTGTTAGGGGTGAAATTGTATCAGTGAATTTATCCAGTAAAGGTTCTGGATATGGTTCTGCTGAAATTATGAATCTTCATAAAGAACCAGAAGCTTCTATTGATATTGGAGATTTAATTGAGGTTACTCCGGTAATTGTTAATGGTGCAGTTATTGAAGTATTAGTTAATAGAAAAGGATCTAACATTACAGCACCACCAACAATTGAAATTGAAGGTGGAGATGGTTTAGTAATAACACCTGTTATTGAAAACAAAGAAGTTACTAAAATCAATGTTATTGAAGGTGGTTCAAATTTTGTTGAAGGCACCACCACTACCAGAATTACATATCCTGGAGATGATGCTGTTTTTAGAGCAACGTTGCAGAAATGGACAGTTAATCAATTTGAAAAGAATTATGGATTCATTACAGATGATGATGGATTTATTGATGATGGATTAAATGATGATTATGGTTTGCAATATGTTCACCTTTATGCACCAAGAAAATTAAGAGAAATTTTATATGCAACTGATCAATCGGGCAATAGTCTTTATAATAGTCCTGATTTAATTATTGATAATGGATCTGAAAAAGAATCTACAAAACATTCTCCTATTATTGGATGGTCTTATGATGGAAATCCAATCTATGGTCCATATGGATATTCTAAAGTTGATGGAGGTGTTATTACACAAATGCTTTCTGGATATCAATTTGGAAATCCAGAAAATAGACCATCAATTAATACTTACAAGTCAGGATTCTTTGTAGAAGATTATGTTCATATTCCTTCTTCAAGTGAATCTGTTCTTGATGAAAATAATGGAAGATTTTGTGTAACACCAGAATTTCCAAAAGGAACATATGCTTATTTTGCTACTATTGATCCTGCACTTCCAGACTCTAGTGGAGTGTTCGTTAATTTTAAAAGACCAATATTTCCTTATTTAATTGGTGATAAGTTCCATTCAAAACCAAATAAATTTAATTTTACAAAAAATTCCAACCAAGATGAATATGATATTCAAAATAGTCCATGGTTAAGAAATACTCATGTATATAATTTCCTAAGTCCAACAAAGTCATATGAGTATTTGGATCTTCCATATAAAATGAAGAAGACTCAAATATCTGATGTTTCCTTTGCTTCTCCAGGGAGAATAGATTCTGTTGGTATTGTTACTGGAGGAACCAATTATAAAGTAGATGATAGTGTTGATTTTGATAATAATGGAACAAGTGGTTTTGGTGCTGATGTAAAAGTATCTAAAGTTGGTGGTAAGAATGTTACTTCTATCAGTTGTGCAACTACTTCTATTAATTTAATTGAAGTAGTGCCTACTAAGAAGAGTGGTCAGTATGCTTTCTATGCTCCAACTCCACATAATTTTAAAAATGCTGAAATAATTTCCATTGCTGGTTTAAGTACAACAGCTGCAAAACTTTCTGGAGATTATAGTATTGGTATTACTACTTCTGTTCATGTTTTAACTGCTGGTGTAGGAACTACTGGTGCAACAGGAATAGTTACCTATTTCTCCATTTATGGTAATTTAGATTCTGATTTTATTAAACCAAATAATGTTTTAGCTGTTGGTATAGGAACAACTGCCGAAAAAGTTAAGGTTCTGAATATTGATAAGGTATCTAATAGATTAAGAGTCTTAAGAGCAGTAGAAGGAACAACTGCTGTTGCACAGACTGCAACAAGTATTCTTTATGAAGATCAAAGGAAATTTACAGTTACGGTTGGTTATAAGACTTCCTTTAATTTCCAACTTAATAGAGAACTTTATTTTAATCCAGTTGATACTCTTGGAATAGGAACACTTTCTGGTGTAGGTGTTGGTTATACTATAACATTTACAAATCCGGGAGCTGGTATTACTAGTAAGTTTGTCCCAACACAAACACTTTATTTACCAGATCATGGACTGAATACTAATGATGAATTGGTTTATAGTTTGAATGATGGAACTGCTATTGGCGTTTCAACTAATGGATCTGCTGCTTTAACTTTAAGTGATCAGCAAAAACTTTATGCTGCAAAAGTAAATGATAATATTATTGGTCTTTCAACAGTAAGAGTTGGAATGGCATCAACCGGTGTATTTGCTGGTATTGGTTCAACCGCAGCATCTTTAGGATTATTGTATTTTACTAGTGTAGGAACTGGTGATAATCATAGTCTTAAGACAAATTATGATAATGTAATTACTGTATCATCTTATAAGAATACAGTAACTGTAACCACTGCGGAAACTCATAGTCTTGGTATTTCTGATAATGTTTATGTTGATGTGAAACCATCCATTTTAGTTTCTAAAACAGTTTCGTATAATGATGAAAATAGAAGAATTGTAATTGATAAGAGAACTATTGCAGCCAGTGATATAAATGTAACAACTAATGAAGTTACCATATCAGATCACAGATTTGCATTGGGTCAAAAGTTGATTTACAATTCAGCAACTCCTTCTGGTGGTCTTACGAATGAAAAATTCTATTATGCAGTAATTGTTAATAAAGATACGATTAAATTATCTGAATCTTATTATGATGCAACAAGTGCTGTACCTACAATTGTTGATATTACAAGTGCTACAGGTGGTTTCTTATCTCCAGTAAATCCACCAATTAAACTTTATAAAGATGCTCCGGTTGTCTTTAATCTTTCAGATTCTTCATTGGTTTATACAAAAAATGCTATTCAATATCCAGCATTTACATTTGAATTTTTTGAAGATGCGGATCAAGAGAGAATATTTGATAAAACAGAAGAATCATCTACTTTTGAG
>Ga0315332_10002113_pt1 | contig 10999 bp, 6 predicted proteins | sample M110034915metaG_FD_203455 | JGI IMG/M metagenome (GOLD analysis project Ga0315332, IMG submission 203455) | Ammonia-oxidizing marine archaeal communities from Monterey Bay, California, United States - M1 100m 34915 | ecosystem: Environmental > Aquatic > Marine > Intertidal zone | place: USA... | reverse complement strand
TATCAGAAGAATTTACATTTATGCCAACTTTTTTATAGTAATTACGCAACTTGTTTCGGTACGATTCAAAACCCGCAGAATGACTATACTCAACTACATTGTCTTTAAAGTTTTTAATAGCATCTAATGCAATTTTCGGTGTTTCAATATCTGGCTGACCAATGTTTAAATGATGAACGTGGTTTCCATTCTTTTTTGCCTGCTCAGCATAAGGAACTAATTTTCTTATTGGAGATTCAGGCATTTGAAGCCCTTTTTTAGATATTGATGGCATAATGATATTATTTCGGTGTGCGAATATACAAAATGAAGAAATTATTTTTCAGATTTATGATCTACCATCCCTTTAAACCTAATTTTGGTAGGAGAATTTTCGGCATTTGAATAAACCAATAATATTCTGTCTTGATATCCAATTTTGTGATTAGTATCGAAAGTGACACGTATAGTGTCTTTTTCCTTTGTTGCTATTGGTTGTTTTGGGAACACATATTTTGTACAAGAGCAAGACACTTCTATGTTTTTGACTATTAAAGGTTGATTACCATTATTAGAAAAAACATAGTCAAATTCAATCAAATCTCCTGGTTTTGTTTTACCAAAGTTTTGCGTTTTTTGTTCAAATTTTATTTTGGCTTGCGAATGACAGATTAAACTAGAGAGTATAAAAAAAGCTCCAACGATTAATCGTTGGAGCTTTATAGTTTCGTAAAAAACCATGTAGCTTATTTCTCAATTGGTGCACCAACTGGCGCTTCTTTAACAGGCATCGTTTCTTCCTTAGGAGCAGCTTCGATCATTCCTTTAATTCGTATAACTTTAGTAGGTTCGTTACTAGCATTAGAGCTAATAGTAACTGACTTGTTAATTGGTCCAACTCTTTTAGAATCGTATTTTACTTTAATTGAGGAAGTTTCACCTGGCATAATAGGCTCTTTTGGCCATGACGGAACAGTACATCCGCAAGATCCTTTAGCATTAGAAATGATTAAAGGTGCAGCACCTGTATTTGTAAATTTAAACTCAGTAGAAGCATCACCATGTTGCTTCATGTTTCCAAAGTCGTGGACATCTTTTTCAAATTCAACGCTGGCTCCTCCTGCTGCTGGAGCAGATCCGCTAACTTCTTGTGCGAAAGACCCTAAAACGAAAGCAAGAATTAGTCCGAATGATAATGTTAATTTTTTCATAGTGTTTTTTTATAGTTTAGTATCTAAAATATTTCATAACAAATGTAGTTAAATGTTAAGAACAACCTGAGGGTTTAACAAAACATTAACATCGCTACTAAGGTTAAAATCAATAGAAACATTATGGATTAACAAAGCAATTAATCATTATCGCATTCAATCATTAATGATTTGACTTGAATTAGTAAATTTGCATCGCAAACAACGTAACAATGGATATTCCAAAATTGTATAGTTCAAAGGAAGCAGAGGAGAAGTGGTACAAATACTGGATGGACAATAAAATGTTTCATTCAGAACCAGACGAAAGAGAACCGTATACAATTGTGATTCCTCCTCCCAATGTTACTGGAATGCTGCACATGGGCCACATGCTCAATAACACGATACAAGACGTATTATGTAGAAGACAGAGATTGCTAGGAAAGAATGTGTGTTGGGTGCCAGGAACTGACCACGCTTCAATTGCGACTGAAGCAAAAGTTGTGAATAAATTAAGTGAAGAAGGTATCGAAAAGAAAGACCTTACTCGCGAAGAATTTATGAAACACGCTTGGGAGTGGAAAGAAAAACATGGCGGAATTATACTTGAGCAGTTAAAGAAATTAGGCGCTTCTTGCGATTGGGATAGAACACGTTTCACACTTGAAGATGACTTATCAGAAGCTGTAATTGATGTGTTTATTGATTTGTTCAATAAAGGGTTAGTTTATCGTGGAGTTAGAATGATTAACTGGGACCCAAAGGCATTAACGGCACTTTCTGATGAGGAAGTAATCCACAAAGAGGTAAATTCAAAGCTGTTTCATGTACGATATATAATTGAAGGAACAGATGATGAATGGCTCACCATTGCTACAACTCGACCTGAAACTATTTTGGGAGATACCGCAATTTGTGTGCATCCTGATGATGAAAGATATACACATTTGAAAGACAAACGAGCAATAGTTCCTTTGGTAAATAGACCTATTCCTGTAATTTTTGACGAATATGTTGATATAGAATTTGGTACTGGGGCACTTAAGGTAACTCCTGCACATGATGAAAATGATTACAAATTAGGAATTAAACACAACCTTGAAACCATTAACATTTTTAATGATAATGGTACATTAAATGAAAAGGCTAAGCTGTTTATTGGTCAAGATAGGTTTGATGTTCGAAAAGAAATAGAAAAGGAATTAGACGAACAAGGTTATTTAGTTAAGGTCGATGATCTGATAAATAAAGTGGGATATTCTGAGCGTACCGATGCAGTTATTGAACCAAAACTTTCTTTGCAATGGTTTTGCGATATGAGCAAAATGGCGAAACCAGCTTTAGAAAACGTAATGGACGATACTATTCAATTGTATCCTGCAAAATTCAAGAACACATACCGGCATTGGATGGAGAATGTTAAGGATTGGTGCGTTTCTCGTCAATTATGGTGGGGACAGCAAATTCCTGCATGGTATTTTGGTTCTGGAGCGAACGATTTTGTTGTTGCTAAAAACAAAGAAGAAGCACAAAAATTAGCAGAAGAGAAATCGGGTAACTCAGTCTCTCTGGGTCAAATAAGACAGGACGAAGATGTTCTTGACACTTGGTTCTCATCTTGGTTATGGCCAATTTCTGTTTTCGATGGATTTAAAAATCCACAAGGAGAAGATATCAATTATTATTATCCAACTAACGACCTAGTAACCGGACCAGATATTTTGTTCTTTTGGGTAGCTAGAATGGTTATGGCAGGTTATGAATATAAAGGAGAAAAACCATTTAATAATGTTTATCTAACTGGGTTGGTTCGCGATAAATTAGGAAGAAAAATGTCGAAATCGTTGGGTAATTCTCCAGACCCAATAGATTTATTAGAAAAATATAGTGCAGATGGTACAAGAGTTGGGTTGTTACTTTGTTCTCCAGCAGGAAATGATTTGCCATTCGATGAGCAATTATGTGAGCAAGGAAGAAACTTTACCAACAAAATTTGGAATGCATTTAGACTAATTCAAAACTGGGAGGTTCATGATAAAATTGAACAACCAAAATCGAGTAAAATTGCCATACAATGGTTTGAAGCTAAACTTGCAGAGACTCTTATTACTATTGATGATCATTATTCTAAATACAGAATATCAGATGCTTTAATGTCAACTTACAAGCTAGTATGGGACGATTTTTGCTCATGGTATTTAGAAATGATTAAGCCGGCATATCAAAGTCCGATCGATAAGGTAACATTGGAAGCCACCATTGTTATTTTTGAAAAGTTACTTCACGTACTACATCCATTTACGCCTTTTATTACTGAAGAGCTTTGGTCTCTTATTGCAAAAAGGGGTGAAACGGAATGTGTGATGCTAAACTCTTGGCCAATTATAGAAAATGAAAATAAGGAACTCCTTACAAGCTTTGAACAGACAACAAAAGTTATATCGGAAATCCGAGCTTTTAAAATAAGTAAGAATATTCCACAGAAAGATTCTCTTCTGTTAACTATTAAAGAAAATAAACTGTTGGATAAATCACTTGATGTGATTATTAAAAAGATGTGTAATATTAGTGAATTGAACTACGTTGACGAGAAAGTAGATAACGCATTTTCATTTATCGTAAACACGAATGAGTATTTCATTCCGATTGAAGAAGGAATGATTGATATTGAAGCTGAAAAGAAGAAGCTGGTCGATGAACTTACACGTACCAAGGGGTTTCTTCTAGGTGTTACTAAAAAGTTAAGCAACGAACGCTTTGTTCAAAGCGCACCTGAGCAGGTTGTAATTATAGAGCGACAAAAGCAATCAGATGCCGAAGCTAAAATAAAGGTGTTAGAAGAACAGTTAATAGGTATAGGTTAGTTGAGATAGATTTGTTATTGACATCTAATTTCACAATGGCAATGAATCGATTCTAATAAGAAGATTAGGATTTTGTCCACTTAACAGTTTTAACCATTTCATCTAAAAGAGCTTCGAGTTCTTTTAGTTCTTTTGGCCCACCTTGGCGGTCAATTATCTGTTTTTTCTTACCGCCTTTATTTGCATAAACATTTATTGAGGGAAAATCTGTAACGTTGGTGTCGTAAATGTTGTTTAAATCAAAAAACTTGATTTCTTCAATTTTTTTAAGAATAACAGCAACGTTTTCACCGGTCAGTTTTCCCGTGTGCATTCCTTCCATTTCGGTATTGGCTTTGCCATAATAGTTAACGGATCCGCTACTATATATTTTAAAGCTAAAGACAGGGCATCTGCCATAGCAGGGTGTTTTTTTTAGCATAGCGACTAAAGAGTCAGGGTAGTTAGCTATAGCATCTGCTAATAATTTTTCTCTTGGATCTTCTTTTTCACCTTTAGAAATAATTCCAGTATTTATTTTTTCGGCTTCTGCAGTTCCTTCAGTTTCATTTATTCGCTCTATCTCAGAATTATTTTCTCCAGATGTTTTTGTAGTGTCTTTCGAAGATGAACAGCCTATAATAAACATGCTAGTCATTATAGTAATCATAATAAAATTTGAAGTTCTCATAGTTTTTGTTTTTTCAAATGTATTCAAAAAGTTTGCCAATCCTATTTTCGAGACTTAGCCCTTTGTTGTTTAGACATCTCTTCTAATCGTTTTTGGAAGCTAGATTTTTTCTTAGCTGGTTTTTTCTTATTCTCCTGAATCTGAGCGTGAATAGCATCTTCATCAATAAACCATTGTTTAATAGCAAATTGTTGGAAGATTGTGATACAATTAGCTAAGAAATAGTAGTAACTTAATCCAGCAGAATAGTTATTAAAAAATACAAGCATCATAAATGGCATAAAGTTGGTCATTATTTTCATCTGAGCCGCTTGCGGCCCACTACCCATGCTTGTCATACTTGAATTTGATTTAGTGTAGAAATACATGGAAACAGCCATCAAGACAGTGAATAAGCTAATATGATCTCCATAAAAAGGAATTTCAAACCCTCCTGGGAAATCGTAAATAGAATCGTATGAAGAAAGGTCAGTCGCCCATAAAAAACTTTCTTGTCTCAATTCTATTGAAGCTGGAAAAAACCTAAACATAGCATATAATATGGGCATTTGGAGTAGCATTGGTAAGCAGCCCGCCATAGGATTAACACCTGCTTTTCTATAAAGCGCCATGGTAGCTTGTTGCTTTTTCATGGCATCATCCTTTTCGTGTTTTTTATTTAATTCTTCAATTTCAGGTTTTAAAACCTTCATCTTTGCACTAGATTTGTAATTTTTATATGTAATCGGGAAAAGCGCAAGTTTTATAACTAGTGTAAGAATTAGAATGATGATTCCATAGCTAATGTTAAAGTGATCTAACCAGTTAAAAATCGGGATTATTACCCACTGACTTACTTGACGTATAACGGGCCAACCGAGGTTTATCATCTCTTCAAGTTGAATATTATATTCACTAAGTGTTTGGTAATGGTTTGGTCCGAAATAAAATTGCATATTTTCGGATAAAGCAGCTCCATTTTGGAATGGTAACAGCAAATTTGCAGACATTGACTTGGTGTATTTAGAGCTGGTTAAGGGGTCGATACTTACCTTAGCATCATTATCATTTGTAAACCCATCATTACAGATGAGCACTGATGCAAAGTACTGCTGCTTAAATGCAACCCAATGTACTGATCTACCTAGATTTTCTTCATCATCACTTGTTTCTGATAAATAATCTACATCTTTTTCGTCAAGGTATTTATAGAAAACAGTAGTAATGGTATTTTCATTTGAGATAGTACGTTCTTGCGATAGTGCATCCATATTCCAATTGATTCGAATGTCATTGTTGTTATCCCTTAACAAATCATCCATGCCTACAAAATTCACATTGAAATCAAGCATGTATGAATCACCAGTTAATCCGTATATATATTCTATATACTGCTCTTTCGAAGCACCATAGAGTCGCATGCTTACAGATCCGTTATCATCACCAAATAATTCAATGGATTTTGATTGTGGTTCAAAAAACAATTCATTGGTTAGTATCTCTCCAGAACCTTTATATGCATTGCTTTTAAAGAAACTTAATGCAAATTTTGACGAGTCTTCGTCAAATAGATTAAGAGGAAGAGAATCCCAAGTTTTGTATTCTTTTAGCTCAACGCCAACCAGCATTCCACCTTTAGTTGAAATTGTGGCTTTTATTTTTTCGTTTTCTATGGTTATATACTCTTTTGTTCCAACAGCTGATTGGGCAAATCTCCCATAATGAAATTGTTGCTCTAAATCTTGCAGAGAATCTTGTATTACAAGTGCCGGATTAGTATTCTCATCAGAAAGTTTTATTGTGTTTTGCTCGGCAGAAGCATTATTGGCGATTCGTTCCGCTTGTTTTACTTGAGCTGTTGAATCTGCTCTAGCTTGTTCTGTTTTTTGATTTTGCGCTGCAATTTCTTCTTCCGAAGGTTGGTTGTAGTAATTGAAACCAATAAATATGGCTCCAATTAATAATAGTCCAATGATTGAATTTTTATCCATTGCTCAATTCCTGAAATTAACCGGCAAAGGTAACATTATCAATAAAATCTACTACTAAGATACAGTATGATTTCAGCTTAAGAATGAATTAGTTCTTTAATGGTAACGGCTGCTTTTACAAAACCTACAAATAGCGGGTGAGGATTGGCAACAGTACTCTTGTATTCCGGATGAAATTGAACCCCCATAAACCAAGGGTGATTAGGTATTTCTATTATTTCTACAAGATTAGAATTGGGGTTAATACCTGTTAAATTCATTCCTGCAGTTTTGTATTGCTCGGTATAATCATTATTAAATTCGTAACGATGTCTATGCCGTTCTGTAATGTTTTTTTCCCCATAAACTTGCCGCGACAAAGAGTCTTCAGCTAGTTTGCAAGGGTATGCACCCAATCGCATAGTACCACCTTTTTCAGTAATACTTTTCTGGCTTTCCATTATGTCGATAACAGGATTTCCAGCACCGGTGTTAATTTCAGCAGAATCAACATCTTCTAGTTTTAAAACATTTCTGCCAAATTCTATAACAGCACATTGCATTCCGAGACAAATCCCAAGAAATGGAACATCGTTTTCTCTTGCATATTTAATCGCACTAACTTTCCCACCAATTCCTCTTTTTCCAAAGCCAGGAGCGACAAGAATTCCAGATAGTTTACTCAATTTTTCATTAACATTTTTTTCGTTAATGCTCTCAGAATGAATCCATTTTAGATCAACTTTTACTTCGTTCGCAGCCCCAGCATGAATAAAAGCTTCAGCTATTGATTTATACGAATCTTTGAGCTCAACATATTTTCCAACTAAACCAATTGTAACGGTCTGTTTTGGATTCTGAAACTTTTCCAAGAAATCTCTCCACTTGGTTAAGTTGTGTATAGAGTCTGTCTCCATATTAAGTTTTTCCAGAACCACATGGTCCAGTTTTTCTTTCAGCATTAAAATTGGAACTTCGTATATTGTTGACGCATCTATTGCTTCAATAACTGCTTTTGCTTCAACATTGCAAAAACGAGCGACTTTATCTTTTAAGTCTTGCCCTAATTTATGTTCAGTTCTACAAACTAAAATGTCTGGCTGAACACCATACTCTAGTAACATTTTTACTGAGTGCTGTGTCGGTTTAGTTTTTAGCTCTCCTGAAGCTGCTAAATAAGGAATTAGTGTAAGATGAATAACTAGGTGATTGTTTTTCCCTAATTCATAGTTTAATTGCCGAACAGCTTCAACATATGGTAAACTTTCTATATCCCCAACCGTTCCTCCAATTTCGGTAATTACAAAATCATACTCACCGGTATTGCCAAGTTTTTTAATACTTGCCTTAATTTCATCAGTAATATGTGGAATTACCTGCACTGTTTTTCCTAAATATTCACCACGTCTTTCTTTGTTAATAACAGATTGGTATATTCTCCCAGTAGTAACGTTGTTGGCTTGAGAAGTGGGCACATTAAGAAAACGTTCGTAATGACCTAAATCTAAATCAGTCTCTGCGCCATCATCTGTAACATAGCATTCTCCGTGTTCATAAGGATTCAATGTGCCCGGATCGATATTGATGTATGGGTCGAGTTTTTGGATGGTAATAGAGTAACCTCTTGATTGTAAAAGTTTTGCTAATGATGCAGCGATAATACCCTTACCAAGTGAAGAAGTAACTCCGCCCGTAACGAAGATGTATTTGCAATTTTTGGCCATCCTAATTGTTTAGTTACGGGGGGTAAAAGTAGTAATATTTTAAGTCACATTACGTGCGAATCTGGAAGAAATTACAACTTATTTCGGATGATGCAGTTAGAACTAAATCTAAAATGGTTTAAGTCTAATGAATTATCTATTGATTATGTTATGGGCTACCTTAATTTCCTTTAAAAAAAGGTTAAAGTAAAAAACCATGAAATATTTGAGGTTAAAATTTCCAATTAACCCCAAAGCTTGGTAGCATTGGAAGTTGATTTACTCTTTTGAATTTCACTCTGTCAAAGTAAAAAACATTTTCTCTATTGTAGGCGTTTGTTACCCCCGCATTAACTTCTAAAGTAGTTTCAGCAAATTCGACTTTCTTTTTCATATTTAAATCCAATCTGTGGTAGTAAGGTAATCTCTGGCTGTTTAGATTACCATAATAAATTCCTAAATCAGAATTAGCTGAGACATAATCACTTTGTATACCAGTAGTGTTGAAATCGTAGTTGCCATAAAACCCTTGAGTTGGAGTGAAAGGAAATCCAGAACCCATGTTCCATCTAACGCTAAAATCCCAATCTAAGTTTTTACCGAAAGTGTATGTCCCAACAAAGTTGAAATTGTGTCTTTTATCGAAAACAGGGTGATAAGAGCTTAATTTTCCAGCTTCATCTACCTGCACGCCATCAAATCGTGAGACCTGTCCAAGCGAATAAACGAACCATAAATACAGACGCTTATAGTCATATTTAATAACGAAATCTAGTCCGTATGCGTCACCGGTTTCAACAATAAAATCTTTTTTGTAAACGTCAGCAATATCTGCGTTAGAAGTAACATCTTCATAAATTTTGTTTCTATTGATATTAGAGAGTTGTGTAAACTGTTTGAAGTATCCTTCAACATTAACATTTATTCTTCTGGACACATCGTATTCGAATCCCAGTATCGCGTGGTTTGCTTTTTGAAGAGAATGCTTTACGGCTCTTTGAGATATATTATTATCCGACTGCCAAGGTTTAGGTCCAATAGTTAAAGAATCTTGTAGGTTATCCGGTCCAGAGTAGAAACCGTTAAATAAGTTTACAACATCTCTATCTGACGTTGCACTAATTAGATTTTGGGAATACATGCCTAATGCGAGTTTAACTCTTAAGTTATTTGAAGCGTTATATTTAACACCAAGTCGTGGTTCTAATGAAGGTGTGTTTAGCGTTGCATAATATTGAAACCGTAGACTAGGTTCAACCACAATTTTAGAATTACCCTTGCTATCAGACTTGTTCCATTTGTATTTAACATACCCAGCCATTTCTGTAGTGTTTTGTTCTTCAATAAACTTAGCACCTAGCTCATTGAAGTATTGGTACAGAGTAGCAAAACTTAATACCTCAACGCCATACTTCAATTCATTGTCCCCTAAGAAGTAGGTGAAGCTTAATCCGCCGTTAAACCCTCCAATAGAACTTTTCTTTTCAGGATCATCACCTTCAATCATGCTTATTTCGTATTTAGAATAGGCAAAAACACCTTCAACTAAAGCTTCTGAACTTCCTGGGACAATTAAAAAGTTACTTCCACCACCATAAGAATTCCAATCCATATCGGTGAGACCAATGTAATTCACTCGGTCTCTGAAATTGAAACCGAAAAGGTTTAATTTACTTCCGTTAGAGCCGTTAACAGAAATTTTCCCATAAAGGTCTGTATAGTTAAAGGGCAGGTTGCCAGTCGGTGGAGCATCCCAGGTATTGAATAATGCACTAGTATCTGTCGTATTGTCCATGTAGCTATATATAGCTTTAGATGATTGCTCTAGGTAAGATGTTTTCCCGCTAAAGATAAAAGACATAGAGCTACCCCCAAGTTCTTTAGCCCTAATAATAGGGCCTTCAATAAGTGCCTTTGCACCAAAGGGACTTATTCCAAGCTTACCGCTTACTCTTTTTTTATTGCCGTCTCTTGTTGTGATGTCCATAATAGAAGATATTCGCCCCCCATACTCGGCATTAAATCCGCCAGTGTAGATATCAGCATTTCTCATTATATCGGTGTCAAAAACAGAGAATAAACCAATTGAATGAAATGGGTTATAGATTATCATACCGTCCAGTAAAACTTTATTCTGTATAGGTGATCCGCCTCTAATATATAACTGGCCTCCTTGGTCACCAGTAAAAACAACGCCAGGCAGTACCTGTAAATATTGTGCAATATCAGCCTCACCACCAATAGTGGGCAGTGCTTTAATTTCTTTAGGTGTAATTTTTACAACTGACATTTTTACCTCAGTTTGTGCTTCTTGTTTTTCTGCAGAAACATCAAAAATATTTAGGTTTACTGAAGATTCACCGATGTATAATTTCTGAGTAATAACCCCACCTATTTTAATTGTAATAGCAACTGTTGCAGTATCATAGCCAATAAATGTAGTGCAAAGTTCATAATCTCCAACAGGAATTTTTGAAATCATGAAGTATCCATTTACATCTGTTGCGGCACCAATGGTTGTGCCTTTCAGGAAAACATTTGTAAAAATTACCGGTTCTTCTGTTTTCTTGTCATAAACAAAGCCTCTAACCGCTCCAGTTTCTTGAGCAATTGATAAAACGCTAAAAAACAAAAATATAAC
>Ga0315332_10002111_pt1 | contig 11001 bp, 7 predicted proteins | sample M110034915metaG_FD_203455 | JGI IMG/M metagenome (GOLD analysis project Ga0315332, IMG submission 203455) | Ammonia-oxidizing marine archaeal communities from Monterey Bay, California, United States - M1 100m 34915 | ecosystem: Environmental > Aquatic > Marine > Intertidal zone | place: USA... | reverse complement strand
CTGCTGGTTTTTATTATAAAACGTTCATGGGTTTACCTCCCTTTGAATGGGGTAAGGGTACTGGTATCTGGATGGTTTTTGAAAAAATTATTCGAAAAGCAGCAGGGATGGGCAAAGCCTCAAGAGAACCTGATCCAGATAGTTATGAACATGCTAATGATTTTTGTGATGTACTTGTTGTTGGGTCTGGTCCTGCAGGTGTTGCTGCTGCAAAAGAAGCAGCTAATCAAAATTTAAATGTTATTTTAATAGAACAAGATTCATTGTTAGGAGGAAACAACTTAGCTGACAAAGAATTTGACCCAAGTCTTTTGCAAAAACAATTAGAAAGTAACGGTATAAGAGTGATGTCTAGAACAACAGCATTTGGCGTTTATGATAACACTGTGGTTGGGGCATTAGAGAGAGTGACAGATCATATATCTAACCCAAACACTTCTTTACCGCGTCAACGTTTTAGGACAATCAGAGCAAAGCATATTATATTAGCAAGTGGAGCTCTAGAACGTCATATTGCTTTCAACAATAATGATATTCCAGGCGTGATGACAGCAAATGCTGCAAGACATTATTTAAATAGATATGGAGTTTTAACTGGAAATAATATTGTTATTACAACAAATAATGACTCAGTTTATCAAACAGCAATTGAGCTTCATGAAGCTGGCTCAAAAGTCACTATTTTAGATTCAAGAAAAGACATAAACATAGACTTACCTAAAGAGATAGAACTTCATTTAGAAACTTTACCTTTTAGTATTAATGGTAGTAAAAAAATTGAGAGTCTCGATGTTTGTAAAGTTAATGATAAAACTCATAAAAATACAATTATTTGTGATCAAGTTCTTGTTTCTGGTGGTTGGTCACCAATAGTTCACTTAGTTTCCCATCGAGGAATAAAGCCAGTATGGAATGAAGATAATCTTTGCTTTGTTCCAGGAGTTATCAAAGAAAATATTACAGTTGTGGGTTCGGCGAGAGGTATTTGGAATACTGATGATTGTGTAGAGTCTGGTATTGTTGGAGCTAATGAAGCAATGAATACTCTTGGTATTGATAAAAAAGAAATTTCTTTTCCATCAGTTGGCGGGTGGTCAAATCCTATAAATGCTCTTTATGAAGTTAAATCAAATAAATTTCCATCTAAGAGTTTTATTGATTTTCAACATGATGTAACCGCTGATGATGTAAGATTAGCCCACAGAGAAGGCTTTGTTTCTGTTGAGCATTTAAAACGATATACAACTCTAGGTATGGCTAATGATCAAGGCAAGATGGGCAATATAATTGGCCTATCATTGATGGCTGAACAATTAGATAAAACTATACCAGAGGTTGGAACTACAGTTTTTCGACCACCGTATACTCCAGTGCCAATAGGTGCCTTAACTGGTAGAAATGTTGATAAACATTTTAGACCTTTAAGAGTTACTCCAATGCATCAATGGAATATTGATCACGGAGCTAAAATGATTGATGTTGGTTTGTACCAAAGACCTTGGTACTATCCTCAAAATAATGAAACATTGAGCGACTCCTACATAAGAGAAGCTACAATAGTTAGAAAAACAGTAGGTATTTGTGATGTTACGTCGTTGGGTAAAATTTCTATTCAAGGACCTGATGCCACTGAACTTGTAAACCGCATTTACACAAATCCGTTTGCTAAACTTCCTATAGGTAAAGCACGATATGGTATTATGTTAAGAGATGATGGCATTGTAATGGATGATGGTACTTCATGGCGACTTGGTGAAAATGAGTACTTCATGACAACCTCAACGGCTGCAGCTGCAAAAGTTATGTCGTGGTTAGAAGAATTACTACAAACTAGATGGACAGATCTAAAAGTAAATGTAACAAGTGTGTCTGAACAATGGGCAGGTGCAGCAATAGCAGGACCTAAATCACGAGATGTATTAAATGAGTGTGTTTTTGATCCAAATGAAATCACAAATGAAAATTTACCTTTCATGGGTGTGTTACAAACTAAACTTAAAGATGGCACACCCTGCAGAGTTGTTAGAATAAGTTTTTCAGGTGAGCTTGCTTATGAAATGTATATTGAGTCAGACTATGCACATGGCATGATGGATATTTTATGGGAAAATGCACAAAAGTATGATGGCTGTTTATATGGTTTAGAAGCTCTTGGTGCATTAAGAGTTGAAAAAGGCCATGTTACTGCAGCTGAACTAGATGGAAGAGTCACAATTGATGATGCAGGTTTAGGAAAAATGGCATCCACAAAAAAATCTTATATTGGAAGCGCTATGCGAAAAAGAGGAGTTCTGAGCGCAGATGATAGAGAGATGTTAGTCGGGTTTTTCCCAATAAATGAAAAAGAAACTTTTAATGCAGGAACAATTGTTTGTGAAAAAAATAAAATTGAAGGCCAAGGAGTGGGACGTATTACATCCGTGACGCATTCTCCTGAGTTAGGCCATTGGATTGGAATTGGTTTTGTAAAAGGAGGCCTTGAGAAATGGAAAGATATTACATTGGTAGGTGCTGACCCAGTCAGAGATAAACAAATGGAAATAAAAGTTGTGTCACCTCATATGATTGATCCTGAAGGTAAGAGAATGTATGATTAATAGAAACTCAGCCATTACAGAAAAGTATAATATTGGTAAATACCCTTTTGAAGATAACATTGAAATTATATTTTCTGAAAATCGCAATCTTATAATTCAACAAATTGCTGCTTGGCCTGATGAAATATCAAATATTGAAAAGTTTTTTTCTGATCAATTAGGAGTTAAAAAAAATATTGATTTTAATAGAGGGCAAATTTTAAAAGACAATTCATTATGGAGAATGGAGCCTTCTAAATGGTGGCTATTGGGTGACACTGTTAAGTTACCTGAAAATTTAGGAACATCACTTGAGCTGTCGCACGCTTTTACTTCAATTTCAATCGATGGAGAACAAAGTGACATATTACTTAATAGACACTTACCTCTTGATTTGCGATTAGATAATTTTCCAATAAATTCATCTGCAAGTTCTGCAATTCATCATGTTAGTGTTAAGCTCTTTAGAATTAGTGAAAAAGAATTTAGACTTTTTATTCCTAGAGGTTTTGCTCTATCTATATGGGAGATATTACTTGAAACAGCATCTCAATTTGGGTTCGAAATAAAAGACAGTTAAACTTATTAGACATTATTCCTTTTACATATTAAACAATTCTTTATGATTTTTTCTAAAGAAGAATATTTATCAAGATTAGCAAAAGTTAAAAAATCAATGGATCAAAAAAATATGGATGTAATCATCCTAACTGATCCATCAAACATGAATTATTTAACAGGTTATGATGGTTGGTCTTTTTATGTACCTCAGGGGATAATTGTAGCGTTAGAATTGGATGAACCAATATGGTTTGGAAGGAGGCAAGATTCTAAAGGAGCAAAGGTCACAACTTACCTTCAAGATAAAAATATCATTTATTATCCAGAAGATCTTATTCAATCACCGCCAACACATCCTTATGATTTTGTCTCGTCTTTTATTCATGAGAATAATTGGTCAAACAAAAATATTGGTGTTGAAATGGATGCATATTATTACACTGCTGAAAATCATTATAGATTAACATCAACCTGTCCTAACGTTAATTTTAGTGACGCAACACTTTTAGTGAATTGGATAAGATTAATTAAATCTCAAAATGAAATAACTTACATGAAAGAGGGCGCTAAACTTGTTGAAGCAGGAATGAAAACGGCATACGAAAATATTAAGCCGGGAGTTAAACAGAGTTATGTTGCTGGAAAAATTCAAGATAGTCTAATTGGTGGAAATGAAGAAATAAAAATAGGTGGAGAATATGCAGGTTTAACAACTATTTTAGCAAGCGGTATCTCAGCATCAGCTTCACATTTAACACCCAAAGATAATTTATTTAATAATAATGAGGGAACTATTATCGAACTAGCGGGAGTTAAGAATAGATACCACTGCCCCTTATCCAGAACGGTTTATTGCGGAAAGCCTGATTCAAAAACTTCAGATACAATGAAAATTACAAATGAGGGAGTAGAGAGAGCAATCTCGGTGACTAAGCCTGGTAATACTGCCAATGATGTTGCTACGGCCTTTTGGTCAGTATTAGAAAAATACGGTATCGAAAAAGACTCACGTCTTGGTTATGCTATTGGAGTTGGTTATCCGCCTGATTGGGGAGAGCACACTATGTCTATAAGAAAAAACGATATGACATTATTACAGCCTAATGTAACTTTTCATATGATTGCAGGAATGTGGATGGATACTTGGGGGTTGGAAGTAAGTGAGTCAATTAATGTGACAGAGAATGGATGTGAACTTTTATGTAATTTATCAAGAGAGCTTCATCTTGTTTAAATTTAATCATTAGCATCGCCTCCACCAGCACCTTTTTCTCTAGACTCTTCTGACTCTGGCACAAATGTTCTAAAAGCTAAATCAGAAATCTTATCCCAACTAGACTGGTCAGGATTTAATCCATTTGATATGTTTGTGTTGAGAATATTATAATCTAAAGAATTTATTTCTTTAGATATCTGGTACTCATTTGTAGACAGCTTTAAAACAAAATTTGCACAATCATTATTTTTTATATCATCATGAATAAACATTTCATTTTTACTTAAAACTGCATAAATATTATTTTGATTAATGATTTTTGAAAATATATTTTTCTTAACAGCCCTATATAAAAGTGGGATTAAAAAAAGGGGGTCAGAGCAATTTTGAAATTCAATTTTAATTTCATTATTTTTTAAAGTATGAAAATTTAAAAAATCAATCAAGCCCGGCCCAATCATGAGACAAGATCTTTTTTCTAAATTAATTTTATTAGTTAATTTATTATTTTCTAAGGCTCCATTGAAATTACTATCAATTTTTTTTTGAATTCTAGAAAATAAATGAATACCTTCTAATTCAAATGCTTCTAACCAGCTGATTATATATGCAGCATCTTCATCTGCACCGTATGGAAACCCAAGACCTGAAAATGCTCGTTGAGCATTGGTGTAGACTTCATAATAAGAGTAACTCACAAATTAATTATAAGAACTCATTGTAGCAAATCCCCAGCTATCAACGTTTTGCTCATTTAAGTTTGATAAAAAAGGTGCTCCTGAAAAAAAACTGACGCGAAGCCACCTATCTGATTTTGGATCATACCTATTGGCGCCAAAAAAAGATAATTTAAACCTGAGCATGTTAATTGGTATTGTCTCTTTTGATAAAATATTATCTTGAACTTCTGCAAATGGATATTGTTCAAGGGATTGTATTCTTCTTATAATGCCTCTAAATTCTGGATTGAGAACTAGATATTCAGCAACAGATAAATCAAAATTTTCTTTTTGTATGATTGAATGCAGTTTTTGGACCATTTTGGCAACACCTAGATGCTGTTCTAGCTCACTACCTTCTTCATTGTATCTTTCACCTAATCTTGGCTCAAGTTTTGCAGCTGAAATATACCAAAATAAATAATCATTATTTTTTTTTGAAAAATCAATTTCTAAAGCCCATTGATAATTTTTTTTAATTAAGGAATTTAATTCTTTTAATGTTTGTGACTCATTTATTTTCATTTCCTCAACATCAGACATATCTTCTGCTAATTTTTCAGAAATTTCAGGATATAGTTCTAACAACTGAACTCGTGCAATTTCTTGAGTATCGTAATTACAGTTGTTGATTGTGAATTTTATTAAATCCATCCATGTTAAATTATTAAAGGTGCTATTTTCAATATTTTTAATATGATTGATATAAATTTTTAAATCTTCAACGGTTTTTGTATTTTTTGTAATTTGGTATTCATCAAATGTTGTAACTTCTTTTAAATACAGAAGCGCTTTTTCAAGTAATTGAATGTAAGAAGAAAGTTTCTCTGAATCTATATTTTTATTTATTATTTTATTTAAAGACTCTGTGTATTGGTTCATCCACTTATTTATTAATTTGGGGTGTTTGATAATAAAGGGAGCCATACCTAAACCTGTTGAATTACCAATTCCTAGATGTTGTTTAATTTTATCCTCAAGCTTTACTGCTTTATTTGGATTTTGTTTTTTTGCTACATGTTCAACTAACTCAACACTAAATTCTCTTATTATATAAACAGAAAGCATTTCCGCTCTAAATGGTTGATTGAAATCTGTAACTTCTTTTGTGTTTGTAAAATCAGATAATCCAAATTTACCGCTACCATAAACTGCAGTTGTTCTTAAAAGATAGCCAACTTTATTTATTTCATTAATATCGGGTTGCAAGCCATTCGATAAACAATCAGCAACATACTCGAATAATCGAACACTTTTATTTGCTCTACTTAAAATTAATTCTTTTGAAGAGTTGCGCCCAGATTCTTGAAGGGGCACATTTTTTTTTAATCTATCAAGTTCTTGATCATCTAATTTTCCATTAATTAATGAGTAAGCGGTATCCCATTTCTCAGCAATGACTCTATCACTTCTATCTGCGTTATCTAAATGCTGTGAAAAACAAACTAATGAATATATATTTTGGTTAATAGTGATTTCATAAACTGCTGTTCCGTAACCATTATCATCAAGATCAAACTTTGATTTTGAAATTTTCCAATTATCAAATAATAACCTTCTCAGCATACTTCTAGAAAAACTCAATCTAGATGGATATCTTGCCCCCATTTTATCAAGCGTCATGATATCTGAAAAATTTAAGCTTTGTTGCAACATATACAAATATATATAGTGGATTATCGTTTTTTTCACTATTAGAAGTTAAATAATATGGATAATGACACAATACTCATAGATGGTCTCGAATATGTCAACTGGAACAGAGACCTGTTCGAAAAGGCTCATGCTGGGGGCTTAACAGCAATTCATACTACTTTAGTATATTGGGAAGATACTAAAGAGTCATTTGAGAAGATGGATTACTGGGATAATCTTATTCAATCAAATAGTGATATATTAGTTCACGTTAAAAAATCTTCAGACATTATGGAGGCTAAAAAATCGAATAAAATTGGTATAATTTATGGTTTTCAAAATTCTGCTCCAATTGCCAATGATATTTTTTTAGTAGAACAGTTTTATAATAAGGGTCTGCGTTTTATGCAACTAACATATAATAATCAAACTCCTTTAGCAGGCGGGTGTTATGAAAAAAATGATTCTGGAGTATCAAGGTTTGGTGAACAAGTAATTGAAGAAATGAATCGTTTAGGTATGATTGTGGATTTAAGTCATGCAGGAAAGCAAACTTGTTTGGATGCAATAAATTTTTCAAAAAAACCTGTTACAATCTCTCACGCTAATCCAAATTTTTTTCATCAATCAATTAGAAACATTGATGATGAAGTTTTAAAACAGCTAGCAAGTAAAAATGGTTTTATAGGTTTAAGTCTTTACCCGTACCATTTAAAAAATCATGGCAGTTGCAAGTTAGAGGATTTTTGTGAGATGATTAATCAGTTGGTTAATATGATAGGAGAAGATAATGTCGGTATTGGATCTGACTTGTGTATGAATTGGCCAGACAGTGTGGTTATGTGGATGCGTAATGGTAAATGGACAAAAAAAATTGATTATGGCGAATCTAAAGACAAAAACGCTAGTTGGCCTGAACCAGTATCTTGGTATTCAAAACCTGAAGATATATCTGATTTTTTATCAGGAATGATTTTAAATGGAGTCCATGAAAAAACTGCTCATAAAATAGTAGGTAGCAACTGGTTGAACTTTATGAAAAATCATTTTTAAACTTTCCTTGTTACAAAAGTTGAAGCTGCAAGACTAACCAAGACAATAACCGTACCCAACAACTGTATAGTTGAAAGCTGTTCATTGAGAATCAAAACAGCTCCAAATATTCCGGTAATTGGTTCTAAATATAAAAATAAGGCTGTATTTGTTTGACCTATTCTTGGAATTGCTAATAACTGAAGAAACAATGCAATTGCATAAGAGCAAGAAGGTATTAGCAAAATTAAAAAAGCATTAAGACTTACATCAATATCAATTTTAAAAAATATACTTAAAATTATAAAAAAGAAAATTGTATTAAAAAAATTAATAAAGATATTAATTTGAATAGGTGAAATATTTTTTTTTGACATTGTTTGATTAGTCACAATCATTATTGAAGCGCCTAAGGAAGCAATTAAAGCAAATACTATACCTTGAACTTTAAGACTTTCTGATGAAGGACTTAAGGCAAGAAAAAGTCCAATAAAAGTAGTTATAAATAAAAATTTAATTATGTTTTTAATTTTTTCTTTTGTGATGAATATTGATATTGCTAAAACAATTATAGGATAGGTACAAAAAATAATAATTGTTAAGCTTACATTTATATAAGTTACGGATATGAGTAATCCAGTTGTAAGCATTATTGAAGCGATTGTGATTAAAAGGAAGTTGGTAAAATTTTCTCTATAGGTTTTTATTAAGTCTTTTTGATAAGGTATTAAGGGTGCTACAATTAAAAGAGCAACAATATATCTTAGGAAAATTGCTAAACCTACTCCAGCACCGAGATTATAGGCTGTTTTTGTAACAGGCCCAATAATACCAAAAAATACTCCTGCTGCTAAAGCAAATCCTATTCCTAAAATATTCATATTATATCAATTTTTTTTTGACTAATCCTCTTATGACAGGTATTCACACTACAACAACTAAAAATATATAAAATAAAATGAATTCAGAAACAGAAAAATCTTTCGTAAAATTTGATAAAATTGACAAAAGTTATGATGGTGAAATTCTTGTAGTTAAAAATTTAAATCTAGATATTGCTAAAGGTGAGTTTGTTACAATGCTTGGTCCATCTGGATCGGGTAAAACAACAACTCTTATGATGCTTGCTGGCTTTGAAACTCCTACAAATGGAGAGATTTTTCTTGATGGAATGCCCATAAGTAAAATACCTCCATATGAAAGAGAAATAGGAATGGTTTTTCAAAACTATGCTCTTTTTCCTCATATGACGGTGCAAGAAAATTTGGCCTTTCCACTTGAGGTAAGAAAAATGTCTAAAGAGGAAACAAAAACCAAAGTTCAAAAAGCTCTTGATATGGTTGAGCTAGGTGAATTTGGAACTCGTTTTCCTGCACAATTATCAGGAGGGCAGCAACAAAGAGTTGCTCTGGCAAGAGCTTTAGTTTTTGAACCAAGACTTGTCTTAATGGATGAGCCTCTTGGAGCTTTAGATAAAAATCTAAGAGAGCAAATGCAATACGAAATTAAACATATTCACGATAGAATAGGTATTACAGTTGTTTATGTTACACATGATCAAAGTGAAGCCTTAACAATGTCAAATAGAATTGCAGTTTTCAATGATGGGTTGGTTCAGCAATTATCTACGCCAGATATATTATATGAAAAACCTGAAAACTCTTTTGTCGCTCAGTTTATTGGTGAAAATAACAGAATGACTGGAATAATTAAAAATATGGAAAATAATTACTGTTCAGTCGATCTTGAAAATGGCGCTGGTACTGTTAAAGCTCTTAAAGTCAATGTTGGAGAGGTGGGTGAAAAAACTCAACTATCTGTTAGACCTGAGAGAGTATCTTTAGGCTCAGAAGGTAATGGAGAGAATGTATTTACTGGTAAAGTACAAGAACTCATCTACTTAGGAGATCATATTAGGGTCAGATTAGATGTTTGTGGTAATAATGAGTTTATTGTTAAGGTGCCAAATGAGGGTTCTTTCAATTATAATGAAGGTGACTCTATTAAATTGAATTGGAATCCTGACGATATAAGAGCTCTAGACTTACCAAGTTAAAAAAATAACCAATTTCTGCGGCTTTTTTACCCTTTTGTTTATTTTTTCAACATGTTATTAGGATCGTATATATCGACATATATAATCTTAAGATTAATAAATAAAAACAGGAGGAAACATATGTCAAAATTACTTAAAGTTTTCTTGATAGCATCTTTTGCTGTTGCATCTTTTTCTGCTAAAGCAGTTACAGTTGCTTCATGGGGTGGTGCTTATACAGAAAGTCAACAAAAAGCATATGCTGATACTTATTCAGATCCAAGCTCAATTCAATTCGAAAACTACAATGGTGGTTTAGGTGAAGTTAGAGCTCAAGTTGAAAGTGGCAGTGTAACTTGGGACTTAGTAGATGTACTTCCAAGTGATGCAATTACTGGTTGTGATGAAGGACTCTTTGAAGATATTACTTCTGAGATTGCTGAATTATCTACTCCAGGACCTGACGGTGAGTCAATGTTAGAAGATATGGAAAACAATGGACTTGAATATCATTCAGGTTGGGATTGTTGTGTTCCACAAATTTTCTGGACTTACGTTGTATTCTTCGATCCAGATGCATTCCCTGGTGAAAAACCAGCTACAATGGCTGACTTCTTTGATACTGAAAAATTTCCAGGTAAAAGAGGAATTCATACATGGGCTACAGGTATAATTGAAAAAGCTATGGTTGCAGATGGTGTTAAGCCAACAGCAGTTCCAACAGTTTTAGAAAAACAAACTGGCGCACTTGATAGAGCGTTTGCAAAACTTGATACAATTAAAGATGACATAGTATTTTGGTCTGCAGGTTCTCAGCCGCTTGAATTAGTAAAAAGTGGAGAAGTTGTTATGGCTATTGCATACAATGGTCGTGTAGGTGCAGCTAACCTTGCTGAAGGTGAAAACTTTGAATATATTTGGGAAGGTCAAGTTCTTGATCAGGAATATTTATGTTTAATGTCTGGTGCTCCTAATAGAGATGCAGCTGTTGATTTCATGATGCATGCATCAACTCCTGAAGCACAAGCTGAACAAGCTAAATATATTACTTATGGACCAATGAGAGCTTCTGGTATTCCAATCATTCAAAACAATGAGCCTTGGGGACCAGGTGGCATAGATATTATGCCTCATATGCCTAACACGCCTGAGCGTTTAGCAGTTTCAATCGTTAGTGACCCACAATGGTGGTCTGATAACGGTGCTGAAATTAATGAACGTTATGCA
>Ga0315332_10002109_pt1 | contig 11003 bp, 7 predicted proteins | sample M110034915metaG_FD_203455 | JGI IMG/M metagenome (GOLD analysis project Ga0315332, IMG submission 203455) | Ammonia-oxidizing marine archaeal communities from Monterey Bay, California, United States - M1 100m 34915 | ecosystem: Environmental > Aquatic > Marine > Intertidal zone | place: USA... | reverse complement strand
GCGCCCAATATCTATGGAATGATGTTAGCCGCCGTTGACGAATAATTGCCAAAGGTGGTAGATGTAGCTTCTAATTGCAACTGCGTTAATTCTGGCAAACATCGGTAGCGAATTGGTTGTAATCCACTGATACCCCGAGTCACGTGCAATGTCGTATCGAGTTGATAAAACACACCACTCGCATACCGCACGCCGTAGCGACTTGGAGTCACGACTGGCCCGATAATTGGGAGCCTAATTTGTCCGCCATGGGCATGACCTGCCAGCATCAGATCAAATCCATGCCTTTGCCCCCAACCAAATAGGTCTGGTGTATGCACTACGGCTAATCGCAAGTCCACTTTGGTAGATGGAATATCTGGCACGTTTCCAATCCATGGTCGCTCGTTTCCGGATAATAAAACCTGACATCCATGAACGTCCCGAACAAGTGATTTACCACCAAGGTCAATGCACCCTGCCCGAGTCATCGCCTGCCTAACAACATCTCCGCTGATATTTCGGATGTCATGGTTTCCCAACACGAAATACACGTTCCCTTGCGCCGCAATGTTTGAGAATAAATCCTCAATCCATGGTAACAATTCGGGATTATCAATAATATCTCCAGTAACTACCACCAAATCAGAATTTAATCTGGCAACGCGTTCCATCAAGAATTGAAAATACGCTTTACCTATCGTTCCCGTTAGATGCAAATCCGAAAAGTGTGTGATGGTCATTCCATTAAGGGTCGACGGCAAACGCTCCATTAAAATCGACTTAACATTGACCTCTAACTTTTGCACTTCATTCCAACCGAATCGAGGCCAACATCTGGCGGAACCGGCGTTTAGGTGATCCGTTTCAACTTCTGTTTGCACATCAATACAATGCCGACTCAGTAATGACCAACGTGATTCGCAGCGATCTCGCTGCACTTCTAGAACCCGCAACGCGGCTGTTATAACCAGCACTGCCATAACCACCGTGTAATATCCTATCTCGCCCTGAATCTGTGAACGCACCAGTAACAGCGGCGCCTCAAACCCTATGCCATCCTGATCTGGTTGATATGAGGTCCAAGCAATTACTGGATACACGATTCCAATAAAGGCCCCTAAATAAATAAGCTTTTTAATAACACGTTCCCAGCGATGGGCAATTCCAGATCCCTGCAGGCGATTCATGGCAATCGTACAAATGGCGACATGACCAAGCATTGCGATGATATAAATCAGACAATTCAGCAGCGACGTGGCAACCATTTAAGGATTCGAACCGGGCGCTGGCGACGAACTTCCGTGCAATTTCAGAACCGTTTCCATCACGTCCAAAAGCTGGACAAGACGAAACGGCTTATATAAAATAGCGTTCGCATGCAATCCTGCTTGCCGCGATTTGACAATCGAATGCCCTGGGTCGTAGCCGAAGCCCGTCATCAGAATCAATGGGACAACGTCGAGCATTTCCTGCAATCGCAACATTAATTGATAACCGCTGAAGTCCGGTAATCCAATATCGGAGATGATCGCATTGTAGCTTTCATTGCTATCGGTGTTACGAACCATAAAGACCGCTTCGCCACCGGTCTCGGCGGTTTCGACAATACAACCAAAGCGTTCCAACAATGAATGGGCATCGTTACGCACCGATTCATCGCTATCAACAACCAAAACTCGCTGTCCAATTAACAACGGATGACGTTCCAGTGCCACACCCGAAGGAACAGCTTCAGCCGGAGCCATATCCTGACCGATTCTATGGATCACTTGTCGTACATCGCGAGCATTGCGCAATATTCGACGTAAACGCTCTTCTACTTCCGGCGCGTGTCCAATATAGCATTCCATCACGTTAACCGCATCGTTGAGAATTTTATCTATCGGCAGAGCGACTTCACGGTGGATTGCCTCGACACTTTTTTGAGCAGCGTTGGTCTTTTGAGCTACTAGCAAATCAAGCGTATTGAGTGCCATGGCGATGTTACGCACAAATAGTTCCAAGAAGTGCATGTCACTTTCTGAGAAAGAATCCTCTTCGGGGCTCTCAACATTAAACGTACCAATGACAGTAGATTGCCATTTCAACGGCACCGTTAAGGAACTTTTGGCACCACTAAACGATTGAATAAACAGGGGATCATTTGTTACATCCTCAACCAAATAACTTTCGCCAGTCGCAGCCACATATCCAGTTACACCATTAGCGTGCTTACTGACTACCAAGGAGCGTTCGGCAGCTTCCTGATCGATGCCGGCTGATAACAATCCTTGTAGTTTACCCGTACCTTGGTCTAACAAGCGGATTTCCACATAGTCATAAGCTAAAATGGATTGCGTATAGTGCAGGATATTTGATTTGAGCAACTCGATGCGGTCTTCCACATCCATATGGAAGACTTCTTCCGGTGACAAACTTGACAGCTCAACCCCCGCTTCATGAATGGCATTTAATTTTTGTCGATATCGTTCATCCGAAGTCACGTCCTGAACAAACACTAATATTTCGACAGGATTCTCATGCTCTTCCCCATACTCGTTCATCAAGTTGGCTTGCACACGGAAAAACTGTTCGCCTTCCGATTTAATCAAACATCGTGCCGTGCGGGTTGATTTGATTGCTTTCCGACACGGACATTTCATTCCTGCGATAATCTCTGCACTACCCAAAGCATCATAAAGATTAAGGCCGACTGCATTTTCGCACTCGGCCCAGGTGTTTAACTGTTGGTTTGCCCATAAGACATTCTGTTTTTCGTCGACGATAGCTACTCCCTGTGGGATTTGCTGTGTCGCCCGAATCAAGTCGCTAATTTCGTTAAGATTCGCGCCATCGCCACTGCGACCCATAAAGACACCATCAAAACATTGCTCTCGCATGAGACGACGAGCATCATTCCAAGTCGCGGCAATTTCTAGATCTGCCGCGTTACGCAAATTCTCCGCCACTGACGACTCAGCTTCTACGGAGGATCCGACGACTAATATTTTGACACGTTCAGTCAACACTCAACTCCACGGTTACGGCGTCTTACCCGAGCGAGATTTTCCACTATATCGATTAATTGGTGGCTTCTCTAACATCGACCGCCGTAAAGTGAAAAATCCACTCTTATTCGCTTAGAAAAACCTGTTGCGCTAACTAGGTAACAATGTTCACATTTCTAAGCAACGTCAATACTATTAGCTTCTTTATACTCTCGCTGACAACCGGCTCAATTACCTGTCTACAAAAAAACCTAGCAAATATCACATTTTTAGTTACTGCTCGTCATAACCCGACTCGGAGTAATGATTATTATTGTAGCCACCTCAGTTTGGGCGATAAATATAACAATCCTTCTTATTCTCCATTCTCAAGTATTACATCACGCCTGCACGGGTCAGACCATGTTAAAAGCGCTAATATTCGGTCTCGCAATTTCATGTCTACTCCTTGGCATTGAATGCTTAGCCGTTGAACAAATCAAACTCGCTCAGGGTGACTCTCGAATAGTGGTCATTCCAGAAATATTGGGTTGGCTCCTTATCGGTATTGGCAGTAGTACAACGTTGTATACATTAATAAACCGATCCTCGTCACCGGCAAGAACCGATGTCAAACTGGACACTTCCACCACCATCAACAACGGTACTTCGGATTCACATCACCAATGGGACACTACCAATTATGACCTAACAGAACACTACGACGATTACGAGGAAGACGACGATGCGCATGAAGGACATGACCGCTACGACGAAGATGACTACCTCGAAACTGTTGACCAAGATGAATCCGAACCGGAGTTTGATCTTCAAAAATTCAATCAACAGTTTGATATCGATGAATTACTTGAAGAATAGCGAATTCAATAATATTTGAGGTATTTGAGATGGTACAATTCCAGTACCAGAGTCACCTATAGAACAACATTGTATAAAATGGCGAAACTTCCCACACCTGATGACCATCCGACTGCCGACGTTATAATCTATGATGGTGAATGTCAATTCTGCACTCGACAAGTAGGGCGACTTCACCGTTGGGACGGCAAAAATCGCCTCGCTTTTATCTCGTTGCATGATGAGAGTATAGCTGCGCACTATCCCGACCTAAGTCACGAAGAGTTAATGCAAGCAATGGTGCTTATTGACCAAAGAGGCCAACGGTACCACGGTGCATCTGCGGTCCGCGTGATTTCCCGTAGGCTACCTCGACTATGGGGACTCGTACCGCTGCTGTATATCCCTTTTTCTATGCCCTTATGGCGCGCAGGGTATAATTGGTTAGCCAAACGACGCTATCGCCTCAATTGCGACGACCATTGCGATATCCATTTTCAGTAGGAGACGGTTCTACGCAAAATATTCGACGGCGTTACGAAAAATAGTCATACCAGCGCCTTCGTCTTGCAAGCCTTCACGCGTCCAACGCGGATGCTGAGTACCATCAATAAATCGCTCAGGGTGCGGCATCAAGCCGAACACTCGTCCCGTCGTGTCACACACACCCGCAACATTTAACTCAGCACCATTTGGGTTATCCGGAAAACCCGTCGCATCTTCTCCTGTAGCCGTCGTATATGCCAAGGCTAATTGACCGTTATTTTTCAAGCTAGCAGCTACTTCCTCACCGTTGATCACGAACCGCCCTTCCGCATGCGCAATCGGTAAATAGACCTGATCTACTCCCCGCAAAAACACACACCTGTCCGAAGTCGTCTTTAAATGGACCCAACGATCTTCGTAGCGACCATGATCATTCCAACAAAGCGTCGCCGGTGGATCACCATTTTCATTATCCTCAAGCAAAATTCCCGACTTAATGAGTACTTGAAAACCATTACAGATACCCAGCAACAATTTGTCGCTCACTTTAAACTCCTGCATCACATCCGCTAAGTGATTACGCATCTGATTGGCCAAAATCCGCCCAGCGGCTACATCATCACCGTAGCTAAACCCACCAGGGATACAAAGTATCTGAAAACCCTTCATCAAATCCGGATTTTCAAGAACGCGGTTAATATGAATTCGCTGCGCCTCAGCACCCGCCCGCTGAAAAGCATGTGCGGTTTCAAAATCACAGTTCGTACCAGGTGCACGTAAAACTAAAACTCGTGGTGTTGCCATTTTTTTCTCTGCTAAAATCTATTTGGACTCGACGGCGAACTGCCGCGTAATCTACCACCGTAGCGGTGATTGCCAAGCTTCTTTCAATTCCGCAATTGGCAAATCAACAGCAACGACGTTACCGCAGGAAATGGACAATTGCTCCGTATCGTCGACTATCCCCAGCAAGCTACAAACTACGCCAGACATCGCCGCTTCAAATGCTTCTTGATTTTCTGGTTTTACTTCACAGACAAATCGCGTATTGGACTCAGAAAACAGTTTTGTAATCAACTCGACATCGCCATCGAACTCGCGATCCGTTTCGACATTGACTAAATCAACGCTTGCTCCTAATCCCCCGGCAAACGCCATTTCGGCCAACCCAACCGCTAAACCGCCTTCGCTCAAGTCATGACAAGCTCGCACCAACCCGGTGGATATTGCCTGATGAACCGCACGAAAAATGGGACGCGCCAAACTCGTATCAACTTTTGGCACATGGCCACCTTCCATATCACGCACCAGCGTCCAATGCGACCCACCCAATTCACAGGCGGTTTTACCCACCAAGTAAATCGCGTTGCCACTCTCCTTGAAGTCCATCGTCACACATGTACGAGCGTCATCAACTTGGCCCATCGCACTGATTAACAAAGTGGACGGAATCGAAATAGTCTGTTTTTCGCCCGCGTCGTCAAACGAGGAAAACTCGTTATTGAGACTGTCCTTGCCTGAAATAAAAGGAGTCTGCAAATCGACAGCCATGTCATAACATGCTAATGCGGCCCGCACTAATGAACCGAGGGTTTCAGGCCGATCCGTATAGCCCCAGCAGAAATTGTCCAAGATAGCAATGCGGTCCGGATCAGCACCAACCGCTACACTATTGCGAATGGCTTCATCAATGCCACTTGTCGCCATGTGATAGGTATCAAAATCGCCGTACCGTGGATTCATACCACAAGAAATAGTTAATGCCCGCCACGAATCAAGAATCGGTCGTACGACAGCTGCGTCGCCCGGGCCATCGTTCGCCACGCCGACCAATGGTTTAATCACACTTCCAGCTTGCACTTCATGATCATACTGACGAATCACCCATTCTTTGCTTGCCACATTGAGGCTACTCAGAATCTTCAATAAATCGTCAGGAGCATTTGCTACGGTATCCTCAAAATCAATATCCGTAACGGCCGGCGGCTCGTAGAACGCATCTCGCACAACTGGAGGTCGACCGTTGTGTAGAAACTCCATCGTCAAATCACCGACCACATGATCTCCATATTTAAGAACTAGGCGACCCGTATCTTGAAACTTCCCAATAATATTGGCCGATACGCCTTCGGATTGGCACAAGTCATGAAACTCTTGCCAGTTCTCATCCGGAACACTAAAGACCATACGTTCTTGGGCTTCGGATATCCAAATTTCGGTGTAGTTCAAACCATCGTATTTCAATGGGCATTTGTCCAGATACACTTCCACACCAATCTCTTCACCCATCTCACCAACGGCACTGGCAAATCCTCCAGCTCCGCAATCCGTAACACAGGTATACAGACCACGATCACGTGCTTCTATCAATACATCGAGTACCATCTTCTCGGTAATAGCATTGCCAATTTGAACTGCACCACCAGACAACGATTCACTTTCGCTGGTTAATTCAGCTGAACTAAATGTTGCCCCATGGATACCATCTCGCCCCGTGTGTCCACCAATCGCCACGACCCATTCACCAGCATGTGCTTCTTTAAATGACATTTCACACGGAATGATCCCCACGTTGCCCGCATAAACCAATGGATTCCCTAAGTAACGGTCATCGAAATACAACGCTCCATTAACGGTTGGAATTCCCATGCGATTACCATAATCACGAACACCAGAGACAACTCCCTTCATCACGCGCCGTGGATGCAATACGCCAGCAGGCAAGTTATCTAAAGCTGTATCAGGATTTGCAAAACAAAAGACGTTAGTATTACAGATCGGCTTAGCGCCTAATCCAGTACCCATGGGGTCTCGAATGACCCCACCGATTCCAGTATTGGCGCCACCGTAAGGCTCAAGAGCCGAAGGATGGTTATGGGTTTCAACTTTAAAAACAACATTGAAATCATCATTAAACGTAACGATACCCGCATTATCTTTAAACACACTAACGCACCAATCGTCATCGCCAAGCTCTTCACGAATCCGAACGGTTGCTCCAAAAATCGTTTCCTTTAGCATATTGTCGAACTGCCGCTCACCATTCTCATCACGATAGGCAATCCGTCCGGCCAATGTCTTGTGACTACAGTGTTCGCTCCAAGTCTGCGCAACGGACTCTAATTCAATATCCGTCGGGTCGCGGTCTAACTTTTTAAAGTGTTGCTGGATTGTCTGCATCTCCACCAAAGTGAGATATAACTGACCCGTCGTGCTGAGGCTTTCTAATTCGTCATCCGTCAATTCACGAATTGCTACTGTTTTCAATTCAAATTCATAGGCGACGCCATGCTCTAAGCGGTCTAAATCTAGCCTGCCGTAAATCACCTGTTCAATGGAATCGTTGGCTAAGATCTTGTCGCTGATAACTTGTATCGTGTCGGACTCAACGCCTGCTAGCCAATACTTACTAAAGGTTCGCACTTGTGTTGCCTCGGCACCACTATCTTGAATACCTTTAAGCGCCGTCATCGCGACGGGATCCATGACGCCCGGTTTAGGTAGAACGTGCACCAAACTGCTCTCCCCAATTGGGGATTCATTCAGCGCAGCATCACCGACTTGAGCGACCACGGTCTTTTCAACAACATGGTCTGCTAGAATCTTTGCTGCCAGTTGCTGCACTTCCGATTCACTCAAATCACCCTCGAGTAAATATCCATGAGCAGCAGCCACTTGCACCTGAGCGTCCAGTCCCAGATCGACTACCTCACTTACGATTTCCGCACTACGGCGGTCCACTTGCCCTGTTGCAGGGTAAATATCAACTTCCCAAAGAACCACGTGCTTGTTTTCCTCGTTTTAGATAACGCCTAAGTTTCCGGTAATCGCTTTGCTCCAATGCGCCGCGAACTTGTTCAAGATTGTCTATGAAAATCTCCAAACTTTGAAGTACTTCGAATGAATTATCTCGTATGATTTGCACCCATAATTCAACATCTGCAGCGGCAATTCGAGTTGTATCCGCAAAACCGGTAGCCGCCAACTTTAACTGCCCAGCGGTAGGAGTTGACGCTAATACCGCGGCCACGGCATGTGGCATATGACTAATCATGGCTACGCTGCGGTCATGCTCTTTAGTACTCATGGAAACAACCACTGCCCCGATATCTTTCCAAAATTTGATGATCCGTTTTTTGGCTACCTCGTTTGTTTTTCGATCGGGTGTTATCACAACAGTGCGGTTGGCGAACAAATCACTTACAGCGTATTCCACCCCTGGTTTTTCATTGCCGGCTAAGGGATGACTGCCAACAAAATGCACATCTCCAGTTTTACCAGTCAAAGCCGCAACAATTGACCCCTTTGTACTCCCAACATCGGTAATCACCGCGCCTGAGGGTGCATGTTGGGATATTTGTTGAGCGTATTGGGCAATGCAGTCCACCGGTGTGCAAACAAAAATCAGGTCAGCCTGAGATACGCCTCTTTCAATACTAGTGGTCGATTCCGTGATTGCCCCCAGACGAAGCGCTTTGCGTAAACGAGATCGATGACGACCGATTCCAATGATACGGCCATTGAACCCACGCTCGCGCAAGGCTAGACCAATAGATCCACCGATCAATCCGACACCAAGAATTGCCACCACCTCAGGGGGCTTCATCGCGAAATCCTTTCACTCAAGACTCCTAACATCCCACAGAATACCACATTTAAAAAATATCCACCACCTACCGACGACAAACAACCAAATGAATAACCTGAACCGTTTACTTCACCGTCATCACTAGAAACAACGTCGCTTACTCCGTGAAAAGCTAAAATGGCAAGCATCCACAAAATACATACGTGTGATACAATTCATTAAGACACATCATGTCAAGTATTGCAGCGATTGTCCTTCGAACGAATGCCCCTATGCCAACTGTCTCTTCCAAACGACTCGCCGCTTTTAGCCAACAAATGGGGACTTGTCTCAATGCAGGACTCGACGCACGTAGCGCATTTGCCAATTGCCACAATTTACTGGGTAAGGGGCACAAGGCCAATTGCCTCAAAATTGCCGACATGCTTCAAAATGGTGACATGTTGCATCAAGCCTTCAGCGAATCGACCTCCACTTTTCCTCCACTGATGACCATGATGGTAGAAGTCGGTGAGATTTCAGGCAAAACTGAAGCCGCGTTTAAGGGCCTGGCAGATAATTATCAACATCGAGTGTCCCTAATCCGAACATTTATTAAGGGAATCAGCTGGCCAATTCTACAATTTGTGATGGCCACGGGAATTTTCGGCATTGTACTACTTGTCTTTACAATTTTCCTCGGCAATGGTGAGGCAGCCGGTTTAATTCCTGCCTGGGTCGGTGACATCAACACCTTTTATACTTATTGCGTTGTGGTCATGTTGGGCTACACATTCGTCATCGGCACCGTGTTTGCAATTTATATGCAATGGCTCAACGTTGGCATTTTCCTCGGTGTCGTCATGAAGATACCAGGTTTGAAAAAACCCTTTTTAAACCTGGCCTTGTCTCGACTATGCTGGACCTTTGGTCTAGTTCACAACGCCGGCGTAGACGCGCAACGAACCGCCGCAATGGCAATTCGCTCTACAGGAAATCCAATGTTCATCCGCGAGCTCGGCGGCATCCTTAGCTCGCTACAGGACAACCAAGAGTTCCATACTGCTTTTTCTAAAGCCAACAATTTTCCAAGCGGTTTTTTAGCATCACTAATGACAGCAGAACAAACTGGTACACTCACGGAATCGCTTTTACGCGAAGCAGCACTTTATCGCGAAATCACGGAAACTCAGTTCACTTGGTTAACACGCATTACTGGTGGAATCATTTACGGTTGTGTCGGAATTGTGGTCGTCGCAATGATCTTCATTCTTTTCAAGGCACTCTATCTTGATCCGCTCAACAATGCCCTGAATTTTTAGTGGCGATACCGAACAACCTAAACTATCGCTCAGCGAACTCGGCCGCTTGAGCGACAATATCTATTCCTACTAATTCACTAAACTTTCCTTGTAACGCGCGCACCATCTCCCCATCAGCGCCCGCACCACACACTTGCCCGTTGCACTCACGCACCGCCCATACACTCGGTGATGTGCTACACAATATCACCTCGTCTGCTTCCATCACATCAGCAACACGGAAATCGGAGTATTGGAAATTCACGTCGAGTTGAGCTGCTAAATCCTCCAATACCGACAAACTAATTCCCGATAGGATGTTCTCTTTTCGGGGAGAGACCAACCCCGTATCTTTAGCATAGATTAACAAATTAGCCGTGCTCGCTTCCGCAACATTTCCGTATTGGTCTAGCAACAGAGCCCGCGCGTCGGATTGTTTAGAGCGAGCTTCTTGATCAGCCAAGTAATAATGCATGCGACTTCGGCACTTCAAATGGGACGGCCAGCAGTTTTTAGGAACTTGACGGTGTGTAGACACTTGCAGCGAGACTCCGTCAGAATACCAACTGCGCATTTCAGAGAACGGAAGAGCGGTAGAATAGACCAACACCGTTGGCTCGTTTGTTGCAGCGCGGCCGGGTGTAATAAGTATAACTAATCCTAAATCTGATCCCGTGGGACACAAGGTGATGTTGTGAGCAACAATCTCTACCGCCGCAGTCTGCACCCGTGGCAATAGTTCCTCCGACGTAATACCTATCGATTCAAGACTTAAAGCAAGCCGCGCAAAGTGCTCATCGACTTGAAACAATTGACCTCCAAATGTGCGCAGTCGTTCACTGA
>Ga0315332_10002102_pt1 | contig 11011 bp, 8 predicted proteins | sample M110034915metaG_FD_203455 | JGI IMG/M metagenome (GOLD analysis project Ga0315332, IMG submission 203455) | Ammonia-oxidizing marine archaeal communities from Monterey Bay, California, United States - M1 100m 34915 | ecosystem: Environmental > Aquatic > Marine > Intertidal zone | place: USA... | reverse complement strand
CAGGATTCCATTTGGATAGTTCCCCTCCTGGGCAATGACGGGTTCGTCGCGAAGGATCTTTCTGGGGTCCCCTGTTGGGTCATCGTCGTTGCGATGTGTCCATGCCCGATCGCCATGACTGGAGAATGTCGTGGCATCGGCCACGGCTTGTTGTTGCCGATCGTCCACGTTCGCGAATACCGGATGCGCCCGGAGCACGCTCTTGAGTGCGTTCTCCCGGTACACGTGTTCGACTTGTCCTCTCAATTCAGAGGCGCGGCGGAGGATGTCTCGAAGGCCCTGCCATCGAACTTCGAGGAGAGTCGTCTCTCCCTCGGCGAAGACGGAGGCCGTACGGGGTGTCCGGGCGAGCGCTGAGATTTCGCCGAACAGAGATCCTCTCTCTAAAGTCGCCGTCCCGTATTTGTCGAGAACGCCAGGTACGTCTTCGACGAATAACCCCCCCTCGAGTACCCGGTTGCCGGCCGTGTGCGTGTAATTTCGGGACTCGACGTGTTCCGTGTTGCTCCAGAGCTGTTTCAAAGCGCTCCAGAATCCCCGGCGTTGATATTTGACTGCTCCCTGGATCTCTTCGTCGAAGTCGTCCGAAGAGAGTCCGCTCAAGACGACGCGTACCTTGCCCGAAATCACGAAGAACGCAGAGGTCTGATAGTCGCCCTGCCTAAAGACGACGTCGCCGTCCCGGCATTCCACGAGTCTCGTGTCGTTCTTCAGGAGCTCCCGCAGCGGAGTCGCTTGGCCGAAGGCCGACGCATCCAGCCCTGAGAAAGGCGCAACGGAAAGGACGTGGGCAATATCGGCTTCGGCGAGGGGCTCCGTACCAAAGGGCTCGTCCCATCGCTTGGGTCGGTCGACGACTACTTCGGGGACAGACATCGTTCAGTTGCCTGAAAAGGCCTGCCCTCTGGCGCCAGAGGGGATCAATGGGTCGATTGCGCTCAGTGCGCTGCCGTCGTGATTTGCGCCGAACTGAGCTGCCTGATCCGCGATTTTCTCGGCGGCAGACTCCGTCGCGGTTGCGTCGGACGAGACCAGGGGGGTTGACTTTCCGATCGTCACGATCGAAGCGATTTCCGCGGTGGGGGCGGCGCTCTCGATCGCTTCGAGCGCAGTGATCGCTTCGCGAGCGCGCCCCTGCATGGCGCTGTTATACGGAGTCCCCTCGGTCGAACTGGATAGTCCGACAAGCGCATATTGTAACTGCAGAGCTCGCCCAAGGACGTAGAGCTGGCGTCTACGCTCAGCAGTGATCTCGGCATTCTGGCCCTGATTCGTGCGATGGAAATTGTGACGAACCTCGCCCGCGAGCCATCGAGGGAGATCGAAGTCGCTACCGGCTGTATGGCCCCCCTCGTTCACGATTCGGTCGCCCGGGCCGGTATGACAGTCGAGGCAATTGCTGGTCACCGCAGCGATATTGCCTGGCCGCAGCATCCCGGCGGCCTCGGACTGGGCCCACCTTTGCTCGCGATGAAGAGGGTCTTCATCTTCTGGGTTTTCAATCGGGGCGCCTCCGACGCTGCCGTAGTCACTGTGGATGTCCATCCATTGTTTGCCGACGCCATGGCAAGATTCGCAGTCCACGCCGGTAACCTGCTCGTCATCGTCTTCGTCGAAGAAGTAGGTGAAGTGGCAGCTGCTGCACTCGGGGGCGGCTTCGATATCGTCGATTCCAAGGGCTTCAGCGTATTCCTCGCTCTTTTCGATGACCTCATCGTCGTCACGATCGGAAAGGACGACAGAATGTGTGGAACGATTCCAGGCCTTGAACTCCTTCTTGTGACATTGGCCGCATTCCTCGGCGCCGACTCGATTGGGATCAGGCTCGCCCCACGCGGTGATGGGGAAAATTGCGATGACGAGCAGCATGATGATCGCGAACTGGGCTCTGGGGCATCGTTCGATAATGGAATGCATTACAAAAAGGTTCCTCGCTTCTAGCTAGGCTTGGATGTCGTGGAAGTTGTATTACGCATCGAGCACCAAGGTACTTTTGGGTACGGCAATACAAGGCAAACATGATCCGCCGTCTGGGTTCGCCGAGGGATCATCGAGATATTCCACGTCGCCGGAACGGACTGCCGTGAGGCACGAACCGCAGCTGCCTGCACGGCAGGCAAAATCGATGGCGACGCCGTTGTCTTCAGCCAACTCCAGAATCGATCCGTCGCCGGGCCGCCAGCTGAGTACTTTACCGCTTCGCTTGAAAGTGACCTCTACTTCCTGTGCCACCGACGATTCGATTCCCTCGGCTCGAACGCTTTTTTTGACGCTGGCAGGACCGAAGGCCTCGTAATGGACACGCTCGTCCGGGACTCCCCACTCGTTCAAATCATGTGTGAGGGCCTCCATCATCGCGGGGGGGCCACACACGAAATAGTCAAAGTTGTTGGATGGCAGGACCTGCTTGAAGAGAGCGACGTCGGGATAGCCGGCATGGCTATGGATCGGGAAAGACGTCGGAAGTTGGGCGTGTCCGATCTGGCTGTAGCAGGTGTAAAGATGCAATTTGCCGATCGCGGAGGATGCCAATTCGCTGATTCGGCCCGATAGAATGCGTTCTTCGGGGCTGCGAACACCGTAGAAGAACCATACTTCCCGATCGAAGCCCCGCTCGGCCACAGCCTCGAGCATTGAAAGTACAGGCGTCACTCCCACCCCGCTGCCGATCAAGACGATGGGGTTGGAGTTCGTGAGATCCAGCGCGAAGTCGCCCCGCGGTGCGGCGACGTCGAGCAAGGTGCCTTCGGCTACGTATTCGTGGAAGAAACTAGAACTTCGGCCCGGAGCAATTTCGGGCCGGTCGGACGGGGCCGGCTGTTTTTTGATCGAAACTCGGTAGTAGTCTTCTTTGGGACTGTCAGAGAGAGAGTAACAGCGGACTAGCTTGCGAGGTTCGCCTGGGATGGGCAGAGAGAATGTCAGATACTGGCCGGGGCGGAAGCTGGGGATGGGTTTGCCGTCGTGTGGCTCTAGATAGAAAGAGGAGATGCCCGCGCCTTCGTCGACGCGGCGCCGGACTTGGAACTTGCGATACCCATTCCAGGTGAGGCTCTCCTTCTCTCGCGCCACCTTCTCGACGTAGGCGGTGGCCAGCCTCGCCTTGAACTCCTCCATGGTGACTCGATGAAGAGCCGCTTCTCGCGTTTGTCGCCTCCACGAGCCGAGCAGGGCTGAGAAGAGCGCACCGATACAGAGAAGCAGGGCTAGAAAAGCCAGGCCCTTGAATATCGCTGACCAGAGTACCCAGTCCCACATCGTGCTTTCTCTTCTCCTCCGATTCCAGGTCGGGCGAGCTTCAGTATTTAAGCAGAATTTCGGAACGTGCTCCCCAGCCGATGTCGAAGCTCGAACGGCTGCCGACGAAGCCCTCCACGCGCGCGACAATGCGACGTCCGAAAGCCTGTTGGAAACTGGTCGCAATTCCGAAGCTGGGTCGGGCGCCTGAATGGCGATAGCGGCCACGGGCGCCAGCTTCGAGGGTCAACTGCCGTCGATTGTGTGCAAAAAACATTTGGTAGCCCAGGGCGCCGCCGTAGCTGCGGTCGACATCGTTACCCAATGGTGCGCCAAATAACCCGATGCCTGGAGCGCCAAAGAGCAGTCCCGTGGCGCCGAGCGGGCCACCGGCGGAGCGACCTCTCGCGGCTGAGGAAAAACGCTCGATTCCGAAGAATCCGTTCAAATAGAGATTGTTGTGCGTATAGGGGGGCACGTAGATGAGCTCTCCGAAAAACAAGCCTCCCGTATCGGCCTCCGGGGTGTCACCGTCGAGCGCATAGGAATAGAGGGCGCGAAATGCGGTCGATAGCTTGCCGAGACGCTGGATGAAGCTGACTCCCCCGTGGATTGAATTGCCCGCATCTTGGTTGGAAAGAACGATGACGTTGTCGAAATTGATTGTGCTGAGCGGAGTGTCGGTCTCTACGAAAAACCCACCGAGCATGGCTTTTCCGTCTTCGAAGTTATTCGCTCTGTTGACCTCGTCCCAGGCCCAAATTGCAGTGAGGCGCGTATTGCTCGTGCCGGGCAGACTGATGTTGTTCCGGGTCAGGGCAATCGCGTCGATCTTGGGGTCTGCGATCAGAAATCCATCCTGGACGAGGATGGGCTGTCTTCCAGCAGAGAATTCGAGGTCGAGGTCACGACTATTTGCTTCGCCTAGATGAGGAAAAATCTCTCCAATGTTGCCCTCGATGAAGAGCGTTTGAACTCGCGCATTCCAGTGCCCGACGCAGCCTCGATCTCGGATTCGGGACTGTCCCGCTGGTTGGTTGCGCGGCTCGATGCCGCAGCCCGCGAAGTCGCCATCGTTATCCATAGGCCGTAGTCCGACCACCAGGCGCTCGGTTGGGGAGACCTCGAGTTCGCCAAAGATGTCCCAGCGGTTACGCCATTCCGATACTCGCGGTGCGTCGCCACCGATCGGATCGAAGCTCTGTAGGGCCGTGCGAAAGCTGCCCCATAAAAGGAGCTGGGGCTGCCAGACGGCGCCCGTCGGAATTTCAAATCCCGGTCCAATCACCCCGGTGCCGAGAAAGTCCGAGCCGAGTTCGAGGATAGGCTCAGGGCGCTTGGGTGCTTTGTCGACCTGTAGGGGGATGGGCTCCTCGCTCAGGGCGCTGCTGGAGCCTGATATCGCCGGGCCGGGAAGTAGGAGTGTGACCGCACATGAGGTCCAGGCCGCGGCGTGACGAAGCGTTCGCGCCATCATGCCTACAAGTCTCGACACTGATACGCCCCATGCGTCTCCGCTTTTTCAGCGGCCTCAGAAGTCTGATGGCCCGCTTCTAGTGGGACGTTGCGTCGTCGCCAAAGCACCTGCGAACCCGCGACGACGTTGTCGGCGACCTCTCTTGCACTCATGCCATATTCGAAACCCATGAATTCGATCTCGGCGATCAGGTTCACGGGCACCATCTGAGCGACGATTTCGATGTCTGCGGTATAAGGACGGGGCCCCAGGAGGGCATCCGCAGGGACTCGATATCGAGCCCAGCGATGTTGATCGGGAAGAATCACTTGCTTCTGTTTTCGAGCACCGCGAGGACGCCCAAAAATGCCGGTGGCACGCGCTTCGGGACGGAGGAAGGGGAGCGGATCTGGTGAAAAGTTGATCGGTAAGACTTGCTCCCGTTCGGGGCCGCGGCGGTTGCGTGTCAGGAACTTGGACTGGAGGCTGAAAAGGTCGCGATCGAGTTCGACCTCGTCATTGTGCACGTAGAGGGAGTGGAGGTCCCGTAAGTCGCCGTTGGGATCCCGATCGCCCGATCGGTACACGACCTCACCGTTGGCATCCTTGACATCGACACGAAGAAATACGAGGCGCTCAGCATCGAACCCCGTCGGCACGCCGTGACCGTCGGTGCCGCTGGCAACTTTGACTCGGAAGTCGATGCCAGCAGAATCAGAGCTTTCGACGAGCACCTCCTCGAGGAGAAATCCGGCCTGGAGGATCTCGAGTCGTAAGGCCGTCGAGGTGTCAAGGATCTCGCAGTTCTCCTTGATCAGCTTTCTCGCACGGCCTCGCTTGCCCTTGGAGCGCCATGCGCGAGGGAACTTGGTATTGCGCGCTTCCTTCTTCTCGAAGGCCCCCTTCTTGTCTCCCCAGCCGGCCTCGTAGTCGAAGAGGAGCCAGTCGGAGATCGAAGCCATCTTCGCGGCCTTCGAGTTGTGTGGGAAGATTCCAGGATGGATGACCGAGTAGTCAGGGCCTGGAAAGACGTGGTTGGTGATCTTTCGGGTACGCGTCGGAATACCTCCCACGACGGCCGCTGGGCCCATTGCGTATTCACCGGCAACGCCTGGGGTCGTGCCCATGTGGCAGTCCTGACAAGTCTCGCCCCGTTTTGCCGCGGGTGACGCATTGTATTCGCTGAAGGCATCTTCGAGGCGGAAGCCGTTGACTAGGCGCACATCGTGGCAGGTTCCGCAAAAACCAGAGCCCGTCAAAAACGTTCTCTGCTCGGATGCCTGGTGGATCGTGCGACCTCGTTGATCACAGCCTACGACCTTGACTTCAGGGTCAGCGAGGACTCGTTCGACTTCGGTATTCAGGCCGTCTGGCCCCCCGCTAGGCCCATAGACGGTGTCGCAGAGCTCCCCTTCTTGGATGGGCAAGCGACCCGTAATTCTGCCGTAGTCCTCTGATACTCGATGGCAGGTGATGCAAGTCACGCCCTCTCGAGAGGTCGGATGTCTCTTCTCGTTCTCGAGGACGGTCGGTTCGCCGATATTCATCCCGACCGGCGTGTGGCAGCGAATGCAGAAATCACCATTAGTCCCGTTGGTCAGCGTGATGATGGTCGCCTGCATCGACTGATAGACGACGCTCATTTGAGCGTAGGCGTGCGGCGAGCCAGACCACTCCGCGTAGTGGGTCGGGTGACAGGTGCGGCAGGTGCCTGCTGCGGGGAAACGGTTTTCGTCGAGCAGGGCGGCGTGAGCTTCTTTGCCGGAAGCCTCACTCTTCTCACTTTTGCCAGCCGCCGAGATCTGACCGGTCAGAGTGAGCAAAAGTGCCGCAACGATCATGCTGACCGTCGCGATTGTTTTCAGCTGTTTGTTCCCGTGCGATGAACTGAGCATGATCCTCGGTGCTTGCGGGGCCTCGTGAACGTTAGTTCTTTTGGAAGTGAGTGTCGACGTAAAGCAAGAGCGTTTGCGGGTCGGACCTTGCCCGGCTGGTCTGGAAATGTGTTTGCGAGTCGGTGTAAGAGGAGGTGGGTCTGGCGCGGTCGGCGCGTTGTCTCTCGTGGATCGGTCGACGGGGGCCGAAGCGAGAGGTTGCAGGGGGCATGGACGGCGAAGCTGCGTTTCGGGTGCGGCTCGGCGGGTTCAGGTTCTACCCCTGGGTCTGTGGCTCCCAGAGACTCGAGTCCTGCTGGAGGCGCACTGTCGCGTTGTGCAACATCTCGCGTGCGCGACCACCTCTATTCAGGGACGATTTCCTGCAAGCAGATGGGCATGCCGCAGACATCATTGAACCCCGCTTGGAGGATAGAAAAGTCTGCATCCTTCGCGAGGCCGCGTTGGCGGACCGCTTCTGGAGAGATGGTCTCTTGGAAACTCAGACTTGCCCCGCTGTCCAGGAGGGAGTCGACGAGGCGGTCGATCCCTCGGACATTGACGACGATGGTGTAGACACCTTCACCTCGCTCGGTGAGGAAGCGGCGGGCCTGTTCGGCGAGGGCGCCTCTTTCGTAGAAGGGCGACATGATTTCAACGCCGCCTTCCCATGAAATCAAGACTTTGAGGCCGAGATCCGGGAGGTCGAGTTCTTCCAGCTCGAGACCGACCGAATCCTCCCAGAAGGAGCGTAGGGCGGGGAAACTCGCTGGCCGCACGCACCAGACGACATGGTGGACTCCCTTCTCTTCGTCGTGAGTCATGCTCGATGTCTCCTCCCTTGGGGGTCTGCGGCGAATCTCCGCTTCAGGGTGTGTATACAGTCGCTCCGACTCTGCCCATGGGCTTGCGGAGCGGCACCGTTCGAGGTGCCGTGCCGTGCCGGGACGAGTCGGATTCGGCCCGATTACATCACAGGGCGGATGCGAAGCTCGCTTCCACCCGTGACTGGCAGGGTCACCCCGGTGATATAGGAAGCGCGCTGAGAGGCCAGAAAAAGCACGGCGTTTGCGATGTCGATGGGAGTTCCCATGCGACCCAGCAACATCCCAGAGACATAGCGCTCGACTTCTGCTTCGTTCATGTCCTCGGTAAACCCCTGTGTGTCGATTGGGCCCGGTGCTACGGCGTTGACGCGAACGCCGTCCGAGGCGAGCTCCACGGCGAGGTCGCGGGTGAAGGCGACGACTCCTGCCTTAGAGGATGCATAGGCAATATGCGGGACTGTGAATCGCATTGCGGCCATCGATGCCAAGTTGATTACGGAAGCCGCTTTCGCGGCGCGCAATGCGGGGATCGCTCGTCTGCACAGGAGGTAGAGGGAGCGTAGGTTGGTCGAGAGCTGAAGGTCCCACTCGTCGAGTTCGGTGTCCTCGACCGACTTGATGATCCAGAGTCCGGCGTTGTTGACGAGCACGTCGATCACACCGTAAGCGGCCGTCGATGCATCGATCAAGTCATGAGCACCCGATTCGGTCCCGACATCGGCCAGGACAGTCAGGACCTCGCAATGATCATCAGCGAGTTCGGCTCGGGTGGACTCAAGACCGTCTTCGGAGATATCGGCGAGGACCAGACGCGCGCCCTCGTTGGCGAAGGAGCGCGCGATCTGGCGGCCAATGCCCCGCCCCGCGCCGGTGACGACCACGACCTGTCCATCGAAATCTTTCACGAAGCGAGGATCATTCGTCCGAAGCCCCGGGTCAAGCGATGCTTGGTGATCCACGCGAGACAGGCGCAGGGTCGCGTGGCTGGATCCCCGGGAAGGCGCGGCTGGATTGGGCAATCGAGGCCGAATCTCCTAGGGTCCGAAACGGCATCATGAGCGGCCCTTCAGGCAAGGAGAGCGAAATGGGAGATCGGGTCGAAGGGAAGGTGGCGATCGTGACGGGCTCCGCGTCCGGAATCGGGCAGGCCACGGCGGAGTTGCTGGCTTCCGAGGGTGCAAGTGTAGTGATCGCTGATCTCAATGGAGAGGGTGCGGAACGCGTCGCAGCTGGGATTAGAGAACATGGCGGTAGAGCAGTCGCGCAGCCGACGGACGTCTCGGATGAATCGGCGATTCGCCGAATGATCCAGAGGGCCGTCGACGAATTCGGAGGCCTGCATATTCTGCACAACAACGCGGCGATGACCGCCGGCCATGAGCACGCCAACGATATGGATCTGCTCACGATGACGGTCGAGTATTGGGATCGATCGTTCAGCGTCAATCTACGCGGTGCGATGCTCGCGTCGAAGCATGGGATTCCCGTCATGATCGCCCAGGGCGGCGGTTCGATCGTCAATACATCGAGCAACCAATCGCTTGGAGGCGATTTGTCCCAATTTGCGTATTCGGCAGCGAAGGCCGGCGTGAATGCGTTGACGCGCTCGATCGCGACGACCTACGGACGTCACGGTGTCCGGTGTAATACGGTGTCTCCCGGGCATATCGAGACGGCGACGAATAAAGCGTCCGTCTCGCCTGAAATGAGCGAAGCGATCGTGTCGAATAACTTGATTCCGAGAGCCGGGCGCGCGGAGGACCTGGCAGAGGCGGTTCTCTACCTCGCGTCGGATGCTGCTTCCTTCGTGACCGGTCAGTTGATTTCCATCGATGGTGGGCAGATGGCCCACCTTCCCCACTACTCCTATCTGATCTCTACCGGAGCCGTTACGACGAATCAGGCCAAGTAAAGAGGGCCGGATTCGTCACATACAGCCGAGCTTTAGTCGGAGCCGGGCAACTCTCGAATGGGTTGGGTTCCGCTCGGCCGGCAAGACGTGGGCGTGTCTAGGAGACTCGGAAGGCTCAAAGAGACCGGGGCTGGACCTTCGTATGAGCGGACTCGACTATCAGGAAGAACTCGCTGGCTACTACCCTTCCGCCTGGCCCGTCGAGTGTGGGGGGCCTCGCAGGCAGAAGCTCGTACGATCGCCGGGATTGGGACTGCGACCGGGAGAGGTGCTCTCCTCGACCACGCGGTCGATGGGTGGTTGGTCCGTCATGCTCGTCCAGCGGGCGCCTGGAGAACTCTTCGTCCAGGGTGGAGCGGGGCTCCGCAGAGGTCAAACTCCGCCTGCCTACCGCTCGGAAGGTGATCAGTACGGCTGGTTGGAGCGGATCGACCCGGTCACGCTCGAAACCCTGGTCCGATCGCCCGAGCTCCCCAGTGGAGGCCACCTGTGGTGCGGGGCTGTCGTGGCGCATGCAAACGGTGATCTCTACATGGTCAACGGACGGTTCTGTCATCGGCTGAACGCGAATTGTGAGGTGCTCGCGGAACGCGAACTTCCAATGGACGCACCCTATAACGGCTTGCTCGTGATGTCCGACGGCAATCTCGTGATGAAAAATCTGGGGTACCGCCGTGGAGAGGCCTGTCGTTTCAGCGTGCTCGAGCCGGAGTCATTAGAATTCGTGGGGCCTCCTTTGGTGATCGACAGCCATTGTATGGGGCGGTTTTCGAGCGAAGTCTGTGAAGGTTCAGAGTTTATCTACAGCTCGACGGAATCAGAGGTCTTCCGCCTGCGTTACGAGGATGGGGTCCTTGCGCGAGACCCGGACTGGCTTGGGAGCTACTCGATCGACGGGGAAGATCAGGGCGATGGTTGGGATACCACGATCGGCAGCGAGAGCATTTGGCTGATGGACAGCGGGAGGCCTCCTTTTTGGGAGGCAGGCCGCGCTCGTGCGCGTCAACGTGCTTTCCGTTTCTCGTCGTCGGAGACTGCCGAGAGAGACGTAATCGATGTATTCGATGGCCCTCATGCTTTCAGCCCGGGTCCTCCGCTTTACGATCCCGAGCGGAGGATCCTGATCCTCTACGACGGAACGAATGGAGGGATCGCCGCCCTGCGGTATCACGGCCCGGGCCGCTTCGAACCACTCTGGCGCAACGATTTTCGGAACAATGTCCAGATGATGTTGTACCCGGACACGGGTGAGCTCGTGGTAGAAGACGCGCCTCCTCCGGGAGGAGGCGACTCCGTTCGGCGGAGCGCCGACGCTCTCGTCCTCGATGTGGAGAGCGGAGTGGTTCGAGGACGAGCCTCGATCGGAGCGGCGGCGTCCAGCGGGATGTTCCTCTGTCCCGGGTTCGACCGCGATTTTTATGTTGCGACTCTGCCCGGGCCGATCGCTCGGATCTTCGTAGAGGCTTGAGTCGGATTCGATCCGAGGATTCGCTCGATCCTTTGCGAGGCCTCTGTGCGGCGCGCTTGGCCCTCGCTTCGGATCAAGCAGCAAAAGAGTCGCAGGAAGGGTGAGGTCCCTTCGGGGTCGAGGGCCTCGGCGGAGGATCGAGTGGCGGGTGAGCGGTTGGAAAGGGGATCGGGTTCCCCTGCTGTCTTGGGCGAGAAACTTTTGCCGTCGAAGGCAGAAGGGTTTCCTCGCGTCGTT
>Ga0315332_10002096_pt1 | contig 11019 bp, 8 predicted proteins | sample M110034915metaG_FD_203455 | JGI IMG/M metagenome (GOLD analysis project Ga0315332, IMG submission 203455) | Ammonia-oxidizing marine archaeal communities from Monterey Bay, California, United States - M1 100m 34915 | ecosystem: Environmental > Aquatic > Marine > Intertidal zone | place: USA... | reverse complement strand
CGACATCGACAGCCACTGGATATTTTTCGGTATCGAGTCCGCTGTGAATTCCCATGATTAACTTGTTGGCTTCATACCCAAACTTCTGCTGCATTTTCTCATCGCTGGCTTCTTTTGCTGATTTAGCTGCCTCCAGCGAAGCGATAGCGCGGTCGTAAAGGACGAGCAGCATATCGATTCTCGAAAGCCCTTTGATCATATTGTCGAGCACTTGATCACTTTGATACGCCATTGGTTTACATCCTTTTAAACAGAAATAAATTCTTGCTCGGCTAATGCCGTTGTTTTGTTGCGAAGGTCTAGAGCGACGCCAGTTGGCTGGTCAAAAAGCTACTGGTGCCCTGTAGGTCGCTCAATACTCTCTCTAACGCGGTGAACTGAGCGATCAAGTCTTCCGTCTTTGACTCGCTGATTGAATTCACGCGTGCAATGGAAGCATCGAGCGATTCGATTCTCAGCGTGAAGTTGTCTTCCGCAGTCTTGATCGTACCAACGCTGGTATCGAGTAGCTCGCCAAAATATTTATCAAGCGATGAACTGATTCCGCGGGAGACATTCAGATTGGCCTCAACTCCGCCAGACACCTGTCCTGAAGTTAAGGTGACACGTACTTGAAGATCAGCTGTGTTGTCGTTGTCGGAGTCACCAATGAGGACACGTCCGGTTCCCGTGGCTGTCTCGACCACGCCATCGACGATAAAAGAGCCAGCGACGTCTTGCCCAACGCCTGTTTCAGTACCATCGAATCCTAGGATGCTACTGGCGGTACCTGAAATGGCTGATATTTCTGATGAGCGTCCGTATCTCTGCGAAGTGATTTCGAGAAATCCAGACTCCAGAGAAACGTCAACATCATCGAAATCCCGGGTGTCTATTCCATTGATTCTAGATTGAAGGTGACTGGCCAATTCTTCCTGCGTGTAAGTGCCAGAAGCCAGTGTGATGGTGTCTGTTTCCAGATTGTCGATCGACAGTTGAATTTGATTGTTTGAAGAATCAATGACGATCGAAGCGTCCAACACGCTGGTCGCGGTAACCGAACCACGTTCTGCAGACTGTAAAATATCCACTTGGTAGCTCGAGGTACTTGCTTGGGTACGGGTGCTGCCGAGCAGGAAACTCACGCCGGAGTTATCGCTCACACCACTCATGCCAAAGACACGTTGGATGTCCGTTGGCTCAATTCCATCGGTGTTTCCTTGTAACGCACTTTCAAGTTCGGACGAATTGATAATCAGTTTTCCACCGTTATCAATGTCGATGCCGAGCTGTGAGAAACGATTGACCGATGAAGAGAGGCCGGGGACACTTTCGGTCACCATCGAACTCAGGGTGGTCTTCAAAGTGGAAACTGTTCGATTCCCAAGCAGCGGACTGGCTGTGTTGGTAGAAGTATTGAATGCGGTTTGGTCATCAATATATTGAATCATCGAATTGTAGTTTTCGACAAATCCTTCGATCGCAATTTTAGCGGATTCGGTGTCACGCGTTACTTTGAGATTGATGTCCTTCGAAGCGTCTGCTGATTCCAGATTCAATGTGACGTTGTCAATTAATCCATCGATCACATTGGAGTCATACTCAGCGACAATTGCCCCTGCTCCTGAGCCGAGTTGGAGTTGAGCATTGGTTGCGTCCTGGATTGCCGCACCGGAGAAATCAGGGAGTACTTCAGAACCAGTCGGCGTGATTAAATTATTAGTGACGTTGATTTCATTGGCTTCGCCAGTGTACTTTGATGTTAAAAGGATTCGATGTGCCGAGTTTCCTTGATCATAAACGATCGAAGCTGAGACGTCGTCTGATTGGGTGTTGATCGCATTAACCAGCCCGTCCACCGTATTGTTGGACGTATCAATCGTAATTTCAGTCGCGGAGCGGTCGCCTACTTGAAATGAAATGGTGCCAGTTGAGATCGTTGTTGAGGGGTCGGAAAAACCTTGAGAACCAATTTGATGGGCTCTTGCCAGTGAATTGACTCTAACATTGTAGGAGCCGGGGATTGCCTTTGACTCAGAGGTCACCGTAAGAATCGACTCGTCGCTTGACGAAGCGGTAGTTTGATCAAAGACTGAGCCCGTAGAGCGGTTCAATTGGCTCATGCTGGACCTGAGCGAGAGAAGGCGTGCCTCAACACCCTGGAACGCAGCCTGTTCCGTCAGAATCTCGCTTTTCTTGACATTCAGGCGGTCAACCTGAGATTTTTGAAGGGAGACGAGTCCTTCGATGATCGACGTGGTGTCGAGTCCACTGACGAGTCCATCAATGGAAAACATGTGAATTCTCCCAGCGGCAAGGGAATTGAAACTTTTTCTTGTCTTACTAAACGAAACAATGAAAGTTGGCCGAAGCCGACTTTCATCGTCGCTGTGTTGAACCAGCTCCCCGCAGGGAGCCCAGTTCTTTTATCCTAAAGCTTCATCGGTTCAATGAAGCTGTCAATCGTATGTTTTCTCAGTTGATTTAGCCAAGTAGCGAGAGGATCAGCTGTGAAGACTGGTTTGCACTCGAAAGAACCGAAGCACCTGCCTGAACCAAAACCTGGCTGTTGGTGAACTTCGAAATTTCGTCAGCGAAATCAGTGTCACGAATAACCGACTCTGCGTTTACAGTGTTTTCCAATGTTGAACGCATGTTCGTCGCAGTCGACTCCAGTGTGTTACCTTGGAAAGCACCAAGTGTTCCACGAAGAGTTGAAATCTCGTCGATGGCTGCATCGATGACACCAATCGAGTCTTGAGCTCCAGCAGCCGAAGTGACGCTGATATCATTCAAGCTGGTGAACTGGTTGCCAGCAACGCCGATTCCCAATCCGGTCGATTCAACTGAATCAATTGAAATTGAAACGGTTTGATTTTGGTTAGCACCAATTTGGAAGATCAATGAGTTGTCGGCAATTGTAACGTTGCCTTGGGCACCAGTTACAGTCGACGTGAGGTCAGCAGCATCTTCTGCGATGCTAACCATGATGCCCTGTGAGGCACCAGCAGATCCAGTCAAAACGTTTCCGCTACCTGTTGCAGCGTTACCGCCGATGGTACCAGCGATGTTAACGCCAGAATCTTGGACAAGAGTGGTTCCAAAGCCAGAACTATCAACGGCATTGGCGGTATCAGAAATGACGTCAATTGTTGCTGCGGTTCCGAAAGCTTCGGTTCGCAAACGTGTAGCACCACCGTCGATGTCGGCAACGACACCAGTTTGTCCACTAAATTCGTTGATTCGATCAACAACGGCATTTTGATCAAGGCCAGCGTTGAGCGAAATACTTACTCCGTTAAGAGTTAGCGTCTCTGCTGCAGCTAAGGCAGCAGTTTGGCCTGTAGCAGCATTTGTATTAGCTCGCTCAGCAACAGTTGTAACTGCTACAGCGTAAGAGCCTGCTGAAGTGTCTGAAGTTGCCTTCAGGAAGGTAACGTCCGCATCGCTTGCGGTTCCCTGTAGTCCTGAAGATCCGTCAAGCAGGTTTGAATCGCCGAACTGAGTGTTTGCAGCGATACGATTGATTGTATCAAGCACGTTGTCGATCTCAGCTTGGTTCGCAGCAAGTGCGTCTGCATCGTTAACACCGGTGTTTGCCGAGTCGATGGATAGAGATCGAGCCTTTACCAAAAGACTGTTGATTTCAGTCAGAGCACCTTCAGCAGTTTGGACAACAGCGACAGCTTTGTCGGTGTTATCGATGGCAGTTTTCAAGCCAGCGATCTGTGCTCGTTGCTTCTCAGAGATGACCAAAGCCGCTGGTCCATCGGCACCACGGTTAACTTTGAAACCAGATGAAAGTCGTTCGATCGACGTATTAAGATTGTTTTGTGAACGGCTTAAGTTGTGTTGTGCGTTAAGAGCACTAACGTTGTTTTGAATGCCTAACATGTGAGCGGGCTCCGATTAAAATGTGTTGGTTTTGGGGGGTAAAAGGTCTTGCATCCTTGAACAAAAATTTCGGGATCCTTCCCTCTGAGCTTTGTCGTCTTCAGTTTTAGTCAACAATGTTCTGAGCGGCGGATTCCGCAGCGGCGCGAGTTGAATACTCACCCGCCTGGACTTTTGCCTGAATCTCAACAAGTAAACGTTCACGAACATTCATATCGCCTTCTAGACGTTCCAGAAGTTGACTCGGTTTCACCTCATCCGACCGATCGACTTCTTTTCCGTTTTCAACGTTCCCCGCCTTGGCGCTGGAATTGTTGATCTGAAAACGATCGCGTGGATTACTGCCGTGATTATAAATTTCCATAGTTGCCTCTAATATTCTTCCGACATGCGGGTTATCGAAGGGCTTTCAGGAAACTTGCCCCCACAAAGCAAAAAAAAAATTGAGATCGTGTTTTTACTCTTCTCGAGTCGCGGGAACCCGCATAATCCTTGCTAGCGGAAGTATGACGGTTATGATTTCGGGGCTTTTGTTTCGATAACCAAAGATAGTCGACTTTAACGATTGCGCAGAAGCTATGGATTAGGTGGAGACTTAGGATCCTCGATACGGAATCGAATTGAGGGTGTTCGCGAGATGTTCCGCTGGATAGAGACGTTTGCTATGCAACAACTTCAATTGTGGAAATTTGCCACGCTGTTTTTATGCGGAAGCTGCGCCGGAATTCTGTGTCTATTCTTGTTTAGCGGTGAGCCTGACCCAGCTGAAGAGGCCATCGAGTCGAAAATCACGCAAATTGGGGTGGATGAACTTGGTAATCCCCGCCCATTCGTTGGTGATCCGGGTCAAGTTGCTGACGTGAGCAGCGGTGACCCCACTGCGGCTAACGGCGATTCGCTAAATGAATCTGGATCGCGACCATCGGTCACTTTGTTACAACATGGAGATCACTATTTAATAGCCGGTAATTACCCACTGGCCTTGGGGAACTACCAGAAATTTGAAAAAGAATTCGGGGGTGGTGGCAGCTCACTCCTTCTTAGAAAAGCAGTTTGTTACGAATTAAGTAACGACTATTATTCGGCTTCGCATGCTTATCACGACGCGATTTTCCAATCCGGTAAAAATGAAAATCACAAGCTTCTCGCGACCGTCGGTTGTTCCAGGGTTTTGGCGTTTCAAGGACGGATGGTCGAAGCCATTGACTTGATTTCAAGTGAGATGCTGAAAATTGATTTCTATCCAGACCTACCTGAGTCAATGAAAGCACGTGTTGCTTTTCAGTGGGCCAAGATATTGGAGACAATTGCCCTGAACGATGTTTCTTACTTCCAAAGCGATAATTCTCCCGAAAAGATAGCGGAAGAGAAAGAAGAATTTTCAAAGTTTTCCAGTGTCGGTGGATTTCTACTGGCCTCCTATGATTTGTTGCGCCCATTGTCGGTTGCGGTAGATACCCCGATACCAGACCCAGAGAGTTTTCTGACAAGTGTCGATGATCCAGTTTCCCAGCAACCAAGAGTTTTAAACGGCATGGGATCATTTTCTCTGTCGTTGCTTCAGCGGCCGACGAACCTCGCAACAACCATTACGGCTTCCATTTCCACCAGTGTTCAGCCAATTTTGAATGTGCTCGGCGAAGTTGCTGCCCGTTCAAAATTGGAAGTAAAGTTTAGTAGTCAAGCAAAAGAGGCATTGCGAGGCCGGTCGCGTGCTGTTGTTTTGGATTCAGTCTCGATTGGTGTTTTGTTAGACGAAATACTGGTTCCGCACCAACTGGTCTGGTACCAAAAGGATAGTACGATCACGGTTGTAAGTGAGGCGGAAGCAGGAGAAGCAGACACCTGCCAATTCCGCTATGATGCCGCGAACCGAGCATTTCAGCGGTTCGAGATTGAGTACAGCGAAAGTGATTACCGAAGATCCTCTCTGCTTTCTCGCGCCGGATTATCTATTATCGAGCAAGACTATGACGTTGCGACCAATCTGTTTCAGGAACTTTCGCAAACCAACCCAACCGGTGAAATCAACGCAAAGTTATTTTTCAATCTGGCAAAATTAAATCTGTTGCTCGATCGTTCTGAAGAGGCAATTCCCATGCTCTACAGCGCGATCGATCAGACGCGGGATGCAGATATCCAATCCAGTTGTTACTGTTTGCTGAGTGAACTTGAGATTTCCAAAGGTGCTCTTAAGGAGGCGATACGTTCGTCACATCGAGGGCTGGCTACGGCAATCACGACTCACCAAAAAACGACATCGACCTTAAACCTGGCCAGAGCCTATTTGCTCAACAAGGACCCTTTTACGTGTAACGACAGTCTTTTTCGAAATAAAAATTGGATTCCCAGACAAACAACTGAGAGTTCGATCGCCGCTGTCTTAGGTTCTTATGCTCGTTCAATTGGTTTGAAGAGTAAAAGTGAACTGACGAGAGAGCGGGCTCGGTTACTGGAGGCTGTGAGTGCGATCGATTCGAAACAGTGTCCTTCCTTTGTAGATTGTTACGTGGCTGGTTTGAGTTACGCGAATCTAGGGTTTCGAGATCGAGCGAGGGAAATGTACATCGGAGCTCTGGCAAAGCCGGATATTGGGGTTTGGCAACGGCGCATTGTTTTTGAACTCGCCATGCTCCAAAAAGATTCTGAACTTTACAACGCGTCCATCAATACATTGAACTCTCTAACGACAGAAGATGATCAGTGGAAGATTCGCGCTCTAGCTCAATTAGCAAAGATCTATATCGATCTCGACAAAACTGATTTGAGCCATGAAATGTGCAAGGCACTGTGGCAGATGAAACTGAATGAACAGCAAAAAGAGGCGACTTTGCAAATGATGGGTGGGGTCTATCAAAAGCAAGGGAAACATTTTTCGGCAGCACTTTGTTTTGCCGGGCTACTTCCTGATGAGCTTTGAACGACTTTGAGACTTTGCATTGGAAAAATGTGGGGAGTGTTATGAATAAATTTTATGGTAACAACTGGAAGCTCAAGCTCCGAACCACTTTGGGTATGGTTTGTATTTGTGCATTGTTGTCTGTGACGAAGGTCAGCTGGAGCCAGACCGCTCCCGCCACTCCCTTGGTGGTTCCTCCGTCCACTCCGGCTCCGAAGTCTCTCAATTCAATTCCGACCTCGGCCACTCCTAAGCCACAGGAACCTCTTCAGTTGCCGGCTAATCAGGTGCCGCTGCCGTCGAGTGGTGAGTCTGATAAAGATCCAAGACTGAAGGGGATTTTTGATCGGATTAAGTTGCTTAACAAGATAATTGAAGAGGATAAAAAAACGCCGGAGTCTGAAACAAAATCTTCGGAGCCAACTACGAGCGAATTGATATTTGGCAATCCTGGAAAGCCAGCAGTCGCACCGCCAGCCAATCCCACTGCTAAGCCTGCTGGCGCCCCCGATGTGGAGACTTCACCAGTCGCCCTCCCTGAGGTTACAGGTGGTTCTCAGGTTCTTGCCGAGCCCATGAACTCACTTGAGCTGGGAAACAGCCTTTACATGACCGCCAATTACCCTGCCGCCATTCGAAGTTACAGCATGCTGCTAAAACAAGATATGGATAACGAGGAAGCAGCTTGGCTGCGATTAATGCTGGGCTGCTGTTACCGTTATCAGGACGACTATATCAATGCGGAATCGATCTTTCGAAATGTCGCGGACCGTCGTGGTGCTGGCGATTTTTTAATGAAACATACAACTTGGAATTTGCAGTATTTGGAAGAACGTCGTAAGCGTCGAGATGAATTCCTGGCGGTTGAAACGGAACTGGATGCCCTGCTTTTAGAGATAAACAATGAACCAACACAAAAATAATACAGCCCAACTGGAACAGCAGGTTGAGCAGGCCATTAAACAGCTACTTGAAAAGTATAAAAAATTGGACAGCCTGGCCGACGAAATGTTGACTCGACAGGCCAATTCCGAGTCGATTGAGGAGCAGATGAAGCAACTCAATCAGGGAAAGAGTGAGATTCAGGAGATTGAAGAACAGTCGCGGGCAATTAAAGAGCAATACCGCAGTACTCAACCGCAGGCTTCCGAGGCTATTTCCAGCTTGACGAAGCAAACGGCTGAATTGCTACTTGGAACTATTAAGAAAATTGATTCTCTTGAGTCGCATACTCGCGAAGCACATCGAAAGTTGGTACCGAGTATCGATCAGGGTGTGCGAGTAAATCAGATGCAAAAAGCGTACGGCGGGTAAACGGATTTGCCCCTTCCGATTGGCGTTAGTCTTTCCGGACCATTGCTCCAATTTGGATAGTGAAAAGTAAAAGAAAATTTCATGCCCTTGTTTTAGACAATATGCTCCCCGAATTAAATAATCATATAACCGAATTGACCGCTCCCTCGGCAGCGGATGCTGCGTTTAGTGTTGTTTTCCCAGACGCGGAATCGGTGAAAACAAATGCGGCTCGCAATCCGGATTTGCGGACTCGAAATATCTCATTTCAATCGAAGATAATGAGTGAGTTCTTTGAATTAGCAAAACTCTATGCAAAGAGCTCTGCTACCGTTTTGGTAACGGGTGAAAGCGGAAGTGGAAAAGAACTCTTTAGTCGCCTGATTCATCAGCAAAGCGGTCGGTCGGAAGAAAGGTTTGTCGCGGTCAACTGTGCGGCGGTGTCCGAGTCACTGGTCGAGAGTGAGTTCTTTGGGCATGAGAAGGGTGCGTTCACCGGAGCCTCGGCAGGGCGAGTCGGCTATTTTGAGCAGGCGCAAGGGGGAACACTTTTACTGGATGAGATCAGTGAAATTCCACTCGCGATGCAGGCAAAATTATTAAGGGTCATCGAAGAACAGGAAGTTCAACCGGTTGGAAGTAACGTAGCCCGACCGATCGACGTTCGAATCGTAGCCACTACGAATCGTGACCTGGCCGTCGAGGTAGCGGAGGGACGGTTTCGCGAGGATTTATTTCATCGATTAAACGTACTTGAGCTCGACCTGCCTCCGTTGCGAGATCGAGTTTCTGACATCCCCCTGCTCGTGATGCATTTTGTAAATTTATTTCAATCAGAGTCGCGGACGGGAAGTCTGGAAGTAGACAAGGAAGCGATGCAATGGTTGTGTCGGTATCATTGGCCGGGCAATGTCCGTGAATTACGAAATGTCATTCACCGAGCCTGCGTGATCGCGGTGGATGGAAAGATCGGTTTAAATTGCCTCGCAAAGAAAAATAAGCGAGCTCAAGAAAATGATGTAGACGGGCTCGCCGGTTTAACTCTCGCAGAGGTGGAACGCCGGTTAATACTTTCATCGTTGTCCAAATTTCAGGGCAACAAAAGACTCGCCGCTGAAGAATTAGGAGTCACTGCCCGAACGCTGTCGAATAAATTAAAAGCCTATTCCGAAGAGAGCGTTATCTAGTAGAGCAGGTGACGGCGAGGACCTGGGTCTGATGGTTGGATTTGCGATCAACCAATAAATACTCGCGCGGAAGGAAGTATCTCCTGCTCGACTGCATCTCGTCAGTTTGGATTTCGCTCCTCCAGCAACCTCTGAAGTTGCATTAATCGCCCGTGACGGCGACGTTGGAAGAAGTCATTCCAATGGAGATTTCACAGAATATTTTTTGACGGGTAAGAATCAAGTCGTTTTCAATCTCGGTCACCATTTTAACTAACTCAGTAAACGAATTGACCTTGAGTTTTGACATTAATTGGGCTCGGTCTGATTCAACGGTTCGAAGCCCGATATCTAATAGGGACGCCACACGCTTGTTGGGTTCTCCTGCCATTAAATAAGTGAGAACGTCTTTTTCACGAGTACTCAGGATTTTGAAGGTGGGGTTGTCGTAAGGTTGTGTCTCTCGCAACGTTTGTTCACTGAGAAGTGCCGCTTGAAAAAGCAGTCCTAATTCGGTGGGATCGATACCTTTTTCAAAGTTTCCCATCGCCCCTGCCGCACCCGCGATGAATGCAGCGTTAATGTCGCCGGATGGAGTGGCAATCAGTAATGGGGTTTCCCTGGCAATAGAGCGGTCTGTGAGATGGACCTGTTCGCGGCACCAGTAATCAAAATCAACGATCAGGCAGCGAGAGAAATGTTGCCTAGAAGCAGATACCGCTTCTTCAAAATTGGATGAAGAATAGGCTTCGGCCTCAATTAACTTGGCTGCGTAACTCATTCGATTTGCGAAAGACTGGTCGTCCGTTGCGCAAATGATCACTGAATTCGTTGGAGTACTAAAAATCATAGAACCGATGGGAACGCGAAAGAAATGGAGTCAATTTTACTAGGGTCAATCAATGCTCAAGTTTGTTTTCTCTGGATCTGAGCCGTTATCCAAAAACGGTTGTTCGAAATTCGAGGAATCCTGTCAATAGAGAATTGGATTTCGAAGAACGGGTTCCAGACTCGAGCTGCCGCTGTTAGACGTGTTCGGTGTGTATTGAGCGGTCGGAGCTGGAGGCCGCTAGCAGTTTTTTTGCTGCGTTACGCCGAGTCAATGGAAGGCAAAAATTTCCCCGACAGTGAAAGTCTTTCTATTTTCGCGAGAAACCGGTGAAAGCAATTCAACCTGTTTTCCCTGTTTTTATTGATAGGAATAGAAAAATATTGAAAAAGGAATTTGTGGCATCCGTTTTGCTGTTAGGTAAATCCCGCATTTGTTTTTGACCCTTACCTCTGAAACTGACAGTGAACATACCAAGCCTACCTATCGATGTACCGCTGCGCGAAAATGATTCCGTGGCGGATGAATCTTTGAATAGTACCCTGCCCTCCGGTCGTACCTTTGAGAGTTTCACCGAGGCAGTCGAGGAGAATAATTTGGGAGCTGCTGGAATATCGGAGGTAGCCGCCTCTCCAGAACTGGACGATCTTAATATCGAATCTGGTCTGGCGATTCCTTTGATTGTTCAATCAACCGGTGTCGAGCCTGAATTGAGCGTATTTGCCGATATAACCTCCGGTACTGAATTAAATGAGACCACGGCGGAACTTGGTGTGTTACCAGAAATGGTTGATGCTCTCGCGACGCAAACTCAGGTCGTGTACGCGATGAGCGACGAAGTGGTTGTGCTCCCAGCAGACGGCGCGGAAGGAATAGATTCTGGTTTGTTGTCTGGTTTACAAGCGGTCATTGGAGCGGAAGAGAGTGGGTTTGAATTTTCGCAGGGCAATGAAAACGAA
>Ga0315332_10002095_pt1 | contig 11021 bp, 18 predicted proteins | sample M110034915metaG_FD_203455 | JGI IMG/M metagenome (GOLD analysis project Ga0315332, IMG submission 203455) | Ammonia-oxidizing marine archaeal communities from Monterey Bay, California, United States - M1 100m 34915 | ecosystem: Environmental > Aquatic > Marine > Intertidal zone | place: USA... | reverse complement strand
TTTGTATCTATCCCCCTGAATAAGAGGGTATCAGCAACAATCTATCATAGTATTATCTGACAGGTCTGCCTGCTTGGGGGTGATTTCTCGCCCCTGTTCTATCTCCTAAAGTTTGATATACTATGACTTACTAACTCATATTAGGTGATAACCTGATAAAAGAAAGAAAGAAAAAACTGATTGACCTGCTTGAAGAACGAAACCTGCACTTGCCTGAATTGTATAGGGAAGAACTGCTTAGACTATCCAATCTGGATGAAGAAGGTTCATCCTCACATGAATGGATTGACCTGCTTAACGCTGATGTTGAATGGGTTGCCTGCCTCCTGATAGATATTAGGGATGATTACCTGAAGTCCTGTTATCAAGAAGGTCTGCAAGTCATAGCAGAAATGCAGTTTTTCCTCGGATTCAAGAACAAAGTGCCTAATCTGGTTGGGGGTTTCCCACCTGTTATGTCTCGTGATGCTGCCTGCGAAGGCTGTCGTGCTGGCGAATGTGATGGTGCCTGCGTTAACTGGGGTCTCTGAAATGGATGAATACTCTGCTAATTGGGATGGTATGACCCTGTTCTGCTTTGCGTTGAAAAGACGCTGTAAGGCCTGTATTGACAAAGCATTGCTGATTTGGGTTGAAGAACTCCAAGGCTGCGAAGGTGGTTATATCTCATGGGAAGGCGACCTGCCTACGGCTGAAAACCTTCGTTTATCTGACTTGTTCTATTTAGTCTCAAGTTCTGATGAATGGTATAAGGATGATTTCCAGCTAAATATCAACAATCTGATGGCTGATTATGCTGATTATTGGTGGGATGTATCTGTTCCTGCCTGTAAGGCCTGCGAATGAATGTTTGCTGGGTTGGTCTGACAAACCTTCATATACTTGATACATCTATCTGTAAATAGCCCGAAAAGGGGCAGGAAAGGAAAGAAAAATGTCTGATAAACCTGAAAGAACTGAAAAACTGAACGCATATTGGGTCGTCAGCGTCTCCAAATTGGAGGAACTGATTGAAAAGTCAAAGCAGAATTGGCGTGAATCAACAGGAACAACTCGTGTGGCGAGGTCGCACTGCTTAGTCCTGCGATTTGAAGATTCTTATGCAGATGACCCTGATAAGACTGGTAATGACGGAAAAACTCAATTATCGTTGGTGAGGAAATGACAGCAAAAACTGAAAACCGCCTTAGCAGGATGGTCTGGAAAGAATTAACCAATAAGCAGGCGTTTCCTGCAATGCCTGACATAGAAGAACTGCAGGCTCACTACAAATCTGGTATATTTGGATTTGTTCACAGCGAAACAGGCGAAGTATTAACAACAGATTCCCCTGAAGTGGATAAGTTATGGGCTGATTGGCTCAAGTCCGCTCATGTTATGGATGAGGCGGTCTGCTATGCACTTGAATTGGAGATGCGTCAGAAATTGATGGTTGAATCTGTCGTTCAGGCGTGGGCTAAGGTTCATGCAGGTGGCTGCTGGGGCTTTATGAAATCAGGAACTGATTATGACTTTACCGCAGGACAATCCTCCTATTGGACTTTACCCCTGCACTTGATTTGCGCTCTGATGAACAGAACATCTGATGAAATTATCTATGGAGATGAATACTGATGTTGCAGGTTTGTAGCAAATGCTCCCTGATGATGGCTCTTATCGGTGATGTATCTCGTTGTCTGCAATGTGATAACATTTCCCTGCTTGGTGCTCTTAAGGAGGTTGAATCTGATGGTAACTGAATATCTGTGGCGACCAATTACAAAACAGCAACATGAGTTCTTTCTCGCACATGACCCAAATCTCCTTGATTGCTCGGGGCCTGCCTGTTCAAGCAGATGCACCGAGTTTAACTGTTGGGAAACATACGGGGCAGAATATACTCGTCTGTTTGGCGAGATTGTTTATTATGACTGAAGCCTGCAAATACTGTGCTACTGTATGGTGGCGTTTAGAGGATGCTGAGCGCTGCTGCCTCCCGAAACAGGTTGATTGGGAGGTCATCTGGGAGGAAGAGTAACATCTCCTACTTAAAGAGGCAGGATTAAGCAGTATTTCTGGTGAGCCAGCAAGAGTGATTTTTTTTGCAGCCTATGAGAATGTTGAGACAGGACCTGATACTATACATTTTGAGCGTCATCTGCTTAATAAAGAGGGAGGCTGATTTAGCGTATTTTTGAGGCCAGATACTCCTGAGAAACCTTACCTGATGTAGCAGGGTGGCTTTTCCTGAGCAGCAGGATTACAGCGCTTTAAGTTTTCTTCTGTCAGATCTGCCTGGGGGTGCAGGAGGGAAATGACTCATGTAGTATCTGTGAGATCTGCCTGCTAAAATTGAAAAATGCTTCGCTGCATCCGTCTGACAAACCTTTATATGGTTGAATGCGTAGCTGGAATCATGGCGGAAACAAAGACAGGTAGCAAGACCCTGATACCATCTGGTGCGAAAGCACACGCCCCAGCAAATGCTGAAAGAAGACCACGACCAGCGGGGGAGGACGGTGATGTGTATGTCAGATAATACTCAAATCTTTAGTGATGCAGACGAAAAGACTATCAGAGACACTGTAAACAAGCAGCGTCGCCTGGTTGAACTCTATGCAATGAGCAGCCTTTCAGGAAACGACAAGGTTGTCTCCACACAACTGGAAAAGGTCATCGTAGCCTCAAATGCTGTTGCTTCCCTCGTAATGGAACACGCTTCAGGACACCAGGCTGCAACCGTCAAGGCTGCTACTTCTCTTATGGGAGCAACCATGATTGCCCAGATGCAAAGTGCAAAACTGCAAGAAACTAAGGAACAGGAAACATCTTCCAAACCAGCTAAGGCTGCCCCTAAGAAGGCTGCTAAGACTGCTAAGAAGGCTTGATTCTGGAAAGCAGGCTTGACCTGCCATCCTTTGTCGCTTTGTTAAACCAGGACGGCTGATGAAATACACCAACCAGCGAATCCTGTTCACTTCTGCAATCATGCAGAAGTCACTGCCCCTCTGGAATCTTCGGCTTCCAGGGGGGCCTCCCCTGACCTCAAAATCAGGTGTCCGCTGATGTGGGAACTCAGGTGCCTGCGTCAGCTTTTCCTGCTTTAGGATATTGAGTCCCAGGAAATCTGCATTTTTTTTTGATATATCCATCTGTGAGATCTGCCTGGAGGCGAAACTGACCACTCTAAAAAAGCTGTGAGAGCTGCCTCGTGGGGTCTGGTAAATCCCTATCTGTTCCCCCTCCTAAACATTCATATACTTGAACGCATATCTGTAAGTATGGCGGAAGACCAAGAAGAACCTAACCTAATTTCCTGCGATTGTTGCGGGACATCTGTGTTATCTCCTATAACATGTGGTGCGAGATTTATCTGCAAGATATGCTATCTGCAACATCTGCAAAAACATCATGGGTGGTCCTGATATGCCTCGTCTAACTGATGAATACTTCATATATCTGGACACGCCCGATTTCCTGTTAGAAATATCTATGTGGTCTGGGCATCTGAACATTACTGTAGCAACACCCGTTAGTCTGCATTGCCTACAATCTGGTGCGGATATTCGGGAAAAGCCTGCGGTTGCTGGTATTGTATGGTATGACCTGAATCTATGGGGTGGTATCTGATGGGTCTGCCACTCTGGATTAGGGATGCTATGCTTCCTGCTGAACCTGCTATAATTTGCCCCCCATCCTGTATGTTCTGTGCGGGTATGATATCTGATGGTATCTGTCTTTGCGGTAAACCTCTGGATGATACGGGTTTCTGCATGAACGAGGAATGTCCTCATTGCTTTCATAACTACTGCGACTTCTGCGGTGGTAATAACGAACTGGTAGGGAGGAAAGACTGTGGGCCTGATGTAATGGCCTGTGAATGCGACATTGACTGATTATCTGCGACATGGGAATCCCCCGCAGCTTTTCCAGCTTTTTACTTTTTTATCCCTGTCTATCTGGCTTGCAGATTGCGCTGGCTATCATATATCCTGTCAGAGCTGCCTGTTGGAATCAGGAAATCGCCTCGCAGGGCGGTCTCCTAAAGTATTATATAGTAGTCCGTATATTGCTGTATATGGGAAAGAAAACCATATCAGGAAATGTCTTCCGAAACATCATGGCGCAGCAATGCCAGATGTGCGGGGGATTTAGGGGCGTGCAGATACAAGACGACATACAGGGGCTACTAATGCCTTGCAGGTGCGGTGATGAAGAATGATATGCAGAGAAGCAGATTGTTCAGGAAAACTTCGCTTGGCCGAACCAGGTGCGCCAGGTTGGGAATATATGATGATTTGCAGCGAATGCCTAACATTGCAGGAATTGAAGGAAAGGGCAGATGGTGATGTTTGTCCAGGATGCGGTGGTGTGTGCGGTGAACCAGAACCATCAGATTTAGACCATCCATACTACAGTTGCCCAGATTGTGCGGGTGGTGCTTGAATGCAGCTAACCGTTCAAATCTGGTGCGATTGCGGAATCCTAATGGAGGCTTACGCAGATGGTAAGTATAAGTGTCAGGGTTGCAGCGAAGTGTTTGACACAAGCAGCGTTCCTGTTAACAAGAACAACGGGCAGCTATCAGGTAAAGAAGTCCTTGACCTGCTTGCCCTGCTTGAAGACCACCATCACGAAGCAGGCGGTCCTGACGATGAACCACTCTGCTTTGTCGGATGCACCTGCGAATACTGTTGGCCTGACGAAGATTGATTCTAAGCCCCAGGAATGCAGATAACTTTTTTGATAGGCGCAGCCATGCAGAAAATCTGCAGGCGTTTGACTCAAAGTATATCTGTCAGATCTGCCTGTTGGAATCTGGTTATCACCATCTGCTAAAGTATTATATACTATGTTGATTATGGATAATTGGGGGAAAAACATGATAAACCTAAAAAAATTGGATGAAGACGAACTGGCTAATCTCGGAATGGAGATCTGCGAATGTGCGCCATGTGATATACTATCTGCTAAGGAATTAGAAATAGTATATTCTGGCTTTGCAGATAATTGCTATGAAACAGACGAAGACGAACAACATCTGCTTTGGTTGGCTAAGGAGCACCCGCTCCTTATCATCAAATGCTTAGTCGGGTCTGCACGACAGATTGACGCTAATGGCCGACACGAACCAGATAGATATGTTGAAGGAGACGGTCTGTTGGGTGTCTATTACGGAGAACTTCTGCTTCGCATCCTTGCTTGAAGATTACCAGATGGGGCGGGAACAACCGCCCTATCTGCTAAGTTTAACTTTTTCATTCCTGACAGGTAATCTGTCAGGTCCCAGGACTACGCAGTTTTTTTCAGAAGCCAGCCGCCGCCTGCACGCCTGCAGGCTTTACTGAAAACAAACAAGTCCCAGGATTGCAGTATTTTTTAGGGTCGCCTTCCTTGCCCAGCCCCGAGGAGTGCATCAGTACTGTCTGTTAAAGTATTAAGTAGTATGACGGTGTAGCAGGTTTGTATGGAAATACAAATAATAAACCTGGAAGGAAAAACAACCCTGGGTGGGCGGATATTCTGCTTATTCATTGACGGTGATGGGTCTGCTAATGATATGTGGCCAGATTCACGGCATGAAGCAGGGTTGTGCATCCATGAAGTTTTGCAGTATATCGGCAACGCCCTGCAAGGCAAATATGAATGTGATACCTGCACAGTCTGCTTTGAACAATGAACCTGGGGGCGACCACCCCCACCTGCAAATCTATACTTTTTTAATCAGGGGAGATATCTCATCAGGTCCCAGGAATACAGTATTTTTTTGGGCGACAGGTCCCAGGATTGCAGACTTTTTTTTAGACTGTAGGTATGAGATCTGCAGATCTGCCGTGTTATACAAATAAAAAAAGGGGGAAACATAGGGGGGGCTAACCCCCCTATGCTTCGGCCACGACCCCGTATCATGTCGGCTTATGGGGATGGGTCTTCAATCCACCCATTCAACACTTCTTGTTGCGATATGGTAATACCCGTTCTTCATAACAAACCTTGCAAACCTTCCCATGATAGTAAAGGGGTCGCCCGCAATATTGGGTTTCATTAGATGCAAACAATGTATTACAAAGCCCGCACCGTTGTCCGATAACGGTCAATGTTCGTCGTCGCCCCATTCAAACCACCCACATGATTGATTCCATAACGCCCATAGGGTATGGCTTGTCCTTGTTTATGCAATTGCGATTACGGCAAACCAACCAAACCTTAACTTGATTGGCGTCTATTGCCCGATGAATTATATGTGCATTCGCACCGCATATTCCGCAAATTGGATGATTGTTCATTGTAAATCACCTTCAATACGCTTACCCAAGCATCCCGCACATATCTTCACTAAGTATCGGTATTCGGGGAAATTAGCCAAAAACAATGCTTCTTCTTTGCATCCCTTAGCGGGGTCGCAAAGGTCGCATGGGTCGCCTTCAATCTTCATCATCATGCCTTCGGGCAATGCTTCGGTATATTTCATTGAACCACCGCCATGACGACTTCTTCAACATCAATTTCAAAAACTTCGTAGCATCCTTCACATATACACATAACGATAATTGATGAATCAATTAAGGTCAATGCTAAGTCAAGGACTTCGCCCATTTGTTCGGTTTTGTTTTGTATGCAAACCACGCACTTCTTCATTGGGCGGTGATTACCGCCACTTATGTCTATTCTATCCATAGGTCGGGGATTCGGCACATTATCCGATATGCGTTCATCTATCCCGTAAGGGTTGGGGGGGATTCACCCACCCCCCCGTTATACTTGGTGTATTGGGTCGCATTTGTGGCTATGCGATGCCGATTCGTTGTCGTTGTTAATTCTATCACGCCTTGGTTGTCAAGGATTAGGGTTCGGCCATATCGTGATACATTGCCCGATGTTGATTCATCGTATTATCATCTATCCCGTAGTAATTGGGATGGCGTAGCGTGTATGCCTACTATACCGCCTTGTAAGGGGTATGGTTCAAGGTGGGGCGTATGTCGTATTGTCATAGTCCGTATATGCCTTCAAGCCAAGAATTGTTGAAGTATAGCAATATTACCAAGAACATTTGTTCCGATTCTTGACGATGTGATTATGTCAAGGTCGGTTGTCTTGGTTGCTTCAAGTGCGGTATAAGCCGTGATTATGGCCGATGCACCTTCAAGCATTGCGATGTTCGCTTCAACCAACGCACGCCCTTCGGGTGTAGCGGTTAGGGGGTAGCCTAATCCGATTGCATTAACGATGTCTTCCGCACTTCTTACGCACTTGTTCACCGTGTTGCTTACACCTTCCGCACATAGTCCACGCTTACCGATTGCCGATTGTGGCTTGGTCTTCATTGGACTTACGCTTGTTTGATTCTTGCCTTGTTGGGTTTGGGACTTTTGGTTTTTAGCCATGTCTTCACCTTTCAAAGTTTTTCGCATTCATTCCGCCTATTTTGGGTTTGGCGTGTTCACCCTTGTAATCCCCCGCATTCTTTTTTCATGGCGGGTGCTAAGGCTATTGTAGGTTTTTTTCATCGTCTATGTCATTCGGTTGCTTTTTGGCTTCGCCCACTTGTGCGACCCGACCACATTTTCAACGGGGTGTGCATCACCCGTTCCCTTTTTTACTTCCCTATTCATATCCACATGCTACGCACGCAAATCCGTTTTGACGCATTTCAAGAATGCGCCAAGGACATTTATACCGCCCCGCCCCCCGCCTTCGGGGGACAAATGTTCCTACACGCCCGACCTTATAGTCTTTGTCCGAAGGGTTGATATACTATGACAACAATTTTTGACCTATCATTAGGCTCAACGCCTACAGCTCCGCATAATACAAATAATTTTTTTTCAAAAAAAACTTTATATTTAGAAGAAAAACGGGTATTTTCCGCCAGCCTTTGATGAAGTTTGCGAGTTATTCCAGTTACCAAATGTAGTAGTGCTCACACTAAAACTTCCCTGGGAAACAGGCATTATGAATTGGTCTATGGCGTGTGCAAAGGCCATAACCATATCGTTATGTTTTCCTAAGTCCACTATTTCACCATTTTTCCAAGCATGGGATTCTAATTCTTCTAAGAACGCCCGAATTACTTTTCTGGTTGGTTCATCTCCGAATGGTAAGACTACTCGGCCTTGTTCAAACCAGGCTCTGAGTCGGCTCATTAGTCCCTGCTTAAGACTCTTGTTTGAGGCTTTAGAGGGTTGATAGTCAATAGTAATACCTTTTTGCATAAGGATTGCATTATACAGCCTTTGAAAACCTACATCTTCAATTGCGACAACAGGCATTTTGTATCTGTAATTATAGTCAGCGATAACATCAACCTGCTTTTCAGGGGGAAAGTCATTGCGTCGCCAAACATCAACCAAATAGATGTAGCCGTCTTCGTCTTGTCTTAACACTACAATAACTGAATAGTCTTTACCTAATCCGTGAGAAGGGTCAAAGCCCATAACATATTTACCGCTGTGAAACTTTTCTTTTTCTAAAGACAATTCCATATCCATATTCTTTCTTGAAATGCTACGAGGGAAAACCTGGGATTCTTCGTCAATGACTCGGCAAAGGTATTCTTGAGTGAACTCTAATTCCTGCATAGCCTCTTTTTGTTCCAGTATAAACTCTATTGGTCTATGTTCAGGCCATAGGCACTCTGGGATAACATTTTCTGGGTCGGCTTTGTATTCATCCCAATTAAGGATTGCAGACCATGTCCCACTTTTCCATACTTTGTTTTCTAACATTTCAGTATGGTAAATATCAGTCATAGCCATAGGAGTTCCAACGCAATATAGGCTGGTTCCTGGAGATAACATAGGAGTGACAACCTTTCTGAGCCATCCTCTTACATTATCCATTGACATATCTCCCATATCCATAAGAACATCGTCAAGAGCAATACAGGCTGGGTGTTCACCCCGAATAGCAGAACCAACAGATGTGGCTCTTATCCATGCGCCATTAGTGAAAAACAATTCATACTTTCCACCACGCTTTGTATCAAGGTATTTTGATAACTCCTTATGCTTAAGAATGTCTTCTCTGATTTCACCGAGACGACGAGAAGCAGTATCCTTACTTGCTGAAAACAACCAGCAGCTGAATGGTTTATTCCTCCACTTCAGAAAAAGAGCATGATGGAGTAAAACAATACGGAGGGTTGTTGATTTAGAGTGGTCACGAGGCGCAACAATACAAGTTCTGTGAACCTGTGCATCCTGTCTATCTGTGTATAACTTAATCCAATCTTCAATATGTTCGCCCCATGTATAACCCAACCATTCATAAAAATACTTAATGTCATCCTTTGACCTTAAGAAACTGAGAGTGCTGGTGTTAATAGGCAAGTGGTTTCAACCCCTTTTCTCCACAGTGGGGACAAATACCTTTCATAGCCTTTTCAGACTCCATAATACTTGTAGCAAACCCACATTTAGGGCAATAAGCCTTTTCGCAATATCTATGTTGACCGCTCATTCTCTCACCACTCGTAAATACCCACAGTAAATATCCTTTCCTTTTACCTGTTTACGGCAGGCGGTTGTAGCATAAACGCCTTCTTTACCGCATGTCATACATTTTCTAAGACAAGTCCTATTTCCCATCAATGACCCTCCACAGGAGAAAACAAACTGCAAATCAGTCCTTCTTCAATGTCAATCATATAAGCAGCCAAACCTGCTTTTGACATTGTATAACCGTTTCGTGCATGGTATCTATCATGCCCTGCTAATGAAGGCATTTGGATAATCATAGTGCCTGCAGTTTCTTTAATTGTTTGGTGGTGCAAATGTCCGTGAAACCATAGATGGTGATTTGTAACTCCCCATTCTTTCTTTGCTTCGCAGGCCATAAGGGATGGAAGTTTTTGCATTCCCCCATCACCGTGAGTTAAACCAATTAGTGTGTTGCCGTATGTCAAGTATTGTCTCGCATGAGGAGAAACTGTAATTTTCACATCATCACAGTTGCGATAATAAGCATCCAAATACATGATAAGAGCCAAAGCAGACATTCTGTCATGGTTTCCAGCCATATTATAGACTTCAACAGGTGCAACCTGTCTTAAGAGTTCTATGTGTTCAACAGCGAGTTCGCAACCACTTTTAAGGATTTGGGCTGGTGTCCCACACATGTCTTGAGGAGTACCTTTTGTTGTTTGTCCTAAGTCATTATCAACATGAAACCAGTCCGAGCCTGTTCCTAAAATAATTTTTTCGGGGCGATAAGGGAGTTTTGACAGTAAATCGCTTGTTCTATCCATCAATCGTTCTTTGGCTTCGTCAAAATTGTAGGTTTCTCCTACTTCGTCTTCCCAGCCATACTTACCCCAATGAAAATCTGTTGCAGAAACCATTAGAGCATAAGGGTTTCCTTGTTCTTCAATCAAAGTTATGCGTTGAGGACTTTCAGGTGCTTCAGGGATAAGAGATAGGAACTCAGTTAAGAGGTAATTATCAAGGTTTCTAAACTTCTGTGCGTCTTTTTCAAGGTCATTCCACCTTTTCGCTTCATATTTTTCAAACAGTTGTTGCTTTTGACGAGCAATTAGGTCGTTTGTCATTTCTTCAACTGACTTTTCAACAAACTCTTCATCAGTAAAGGGGGACATATCATGAGTCCAACCATGTCTTTTGCGGTATTCTTCAAGCCAGGGGCGAGGCATAGCATACTTTCTGCACATTTCATTGATTGTAAGTGCGTCAGTAGCCATATTTGAATAATCAGCCTTCATTTGTCGGTGAACATCACCTGTAATTTTCACTACTTGGTCGGCTGCCCGAAGGAATGTGAAGTAAATGTCTTCATCACTGTTGTAGTAATACGCATCAGTTGAATACATACGGGTATTTGGAGTTGCTACTACTTCTGGATTTATCACACTATTACCTTTCTGCCACCTTTGAGTTGACATTTCCCAGCCTTTAACAGACTTTGTTGGGTTGAGGTTATGCAGATGACGAGCAAAAGCCAACCTTGACATTGTTGAAAGTAAATGAGATTCTTGCTCAATTAAGTCATAACCAGTACCTGGGCTTGCACGCTTCGTCTTCTTA
>Ga0315332_10002092_pt1 | contig 11027 bp, 8 predicted proteins | sample M110034915metaG_FD_203455 | JGI IMG/M metagenome (GOLD analysis project Ga0315332, IMG submission 203455) | Ammonia-oxidizing marine archaeal communities from Monterey Bay, California, United States - M1 100m 34915 | ecosystem: Environmental > Aquatic > Marine > Intertidal zone | place: USA... | reverse complement strand
TTTTTATTTGGTGATTGATGTAATGATAACTTTTTCATGGATATAAACCAGCTGTTAAAAATGTTCAAAATATTATTGGTGTCTCTCCCGCTTTTGTTTTTTGGTTCCGTATACAGTCAAACTGCAAGAATTTCGGGTAAAATAACGGACGCCACAAGTAATGAAGCTGTGCCATTTGCTACTGTGAAAATTATAAATCCATTGAAGGGAGTCGATTCTGACGAAGCAGGTGAATATAACCTAACAAACCTCAATCCAGGTTTGTATAATTTGGAATTTTCTGCTTTTGGTTATGAAACCGTGGTCAAATTTGAGGTTGAAGTGACGAATGCCAAAACTACTTTTGTCAACATGGCTCTAATCAGTGCAGATTTTGGTATTCTAGACTCTGTTGTAATCACAACAAATCCTTTTTACAAAAAGCAAGAAAGTCCAGTTTCTTTAAGAACATTGCAAGCTTCCGAGATTGCGCGTTTTCCAGGTGGTAATAGAGACATTTCGAAAGTGATTCAAGCCTTACCTGGTGCGGCCGCAAGTGTTTCTTTTAGAAACGATGTAATTATAAGAGGTGGTGCGCCAAATGAGAACCGATTCTATTTAGACGGTATTGAAGTTCCTAATATTAATCATTTTGCAACCCAAGGTTCTTCAGGTGGGCCCGTTGGCTTGTTGAATGTTAACTTCATTGATAAAGTAGATTTTTATTCCGGAGCGTTCCCAGCAAATAGAGGCAACGCCATGAGCTCTGTTTTTGAATTTGTTCAGAAAGATGGGAATCTAGAAAAATTAGAGACACAGTTTGCCCTTGGTTCTAGTGATGTTGGTTTAACATTCGACGGTCCAGTAGGAGAGAAGACTTCATTTATCTTTAGTGCTAGGAGATCTTACCTTCAATTTTTGTTTGCAGCCTTGAAGCTACCCTTTTTGCCGACCTACAATGACGCACAATTTAAGGTGAAGCATAAATTCAACAATAAAAATGAGTTGACGGTTATTGGTTTAGGTGCCGTTGATGAATTTGAGCTGAATGAGGCGGCAAACGATGGAGTAACGGATTCAAGCACTTTAGAGTTTAACAATTATACTTTAGGCAACATACCTGTTAATACACAATGGAATTATACGATTGGTGCTAATTACAGACACTTTAAGGAAAAAAGTTATCAAACGGTAGTTTTGAGTAGAAACCACCTAAATAACAAAGCAGTAAAATACCAAAACAATGACGACACTTCTACCGATAATTTGATATTGGATTATTCTTCTCAAGAAATTGAAAACAAATTCCGATTTGAAAACACAGTACGAATTAATGGTTGGAAATTAAATATGGGTGTTAGTTTCCAAAATATTGAGTATTCAAATCGCACTTATAACAAAGTATTTAATTCCCAAGGTGCTCAGGAGATAGATTTTAGTTCTAAATTATTGTTTAATCGTTATGGACTGTTTTTTCAATCCAGCAAGCGTTTTTTTGATAAAAGACTATCTCTTTCTGCCGGCTTAAGGACTGATTTTACTGAATATTCGAGTACTATGTCTAACCCTTTCAATCAATTGTCTCCTCGATTTTCTTTATCCTACATGATTACAGATCAGTTTGGATTCAATGGAAATGTTGGCCTATATTACCAGCTACCTTCTTATACCGTGTTAGGCTTTCGAGATATATCCGGCCAATTAGTCAATAAGAATAACGGGATCAGTTATATCGAGTCTGGTCATGCAGTAGCTGGCTTAGAATATAGTACTTCTAAAAATGCTCAAATTACAGTCGAAGGATTTTTCAAGAATTACAGTAATTACCCTTTTCTTTTAACCGATTCGATTTCACTGGCAAACTTAGGTGCAGATTTTGGTGTAATAGGCAATGAGCCAGCCAATAATTCATCCGAAGGCAGAAGCTACGGTGTTGAGCTGTTGATTCAGCAAAAATTATTCAAAGGATTGTATGGCATTTTGGCTTATACATTTGTTACCAGTGAGTTTAAAGACAAAAACGATTCGTATTTGCCTTCCGCCTGGGATTCTAAGCACATTGTGTCTGTTACAGGAGGTAAAAAATTTAAAAGGAATTGGGATGTTGGTTTTCGATGGTTATTTTCCGGTGGTTCTCCCTACACACCTTATGATATTAAACAATCCTCTAACATATCTGCTTGGAGTGTAAGAGGAGTTGGCTTACTAGACTATAACCAATTGAACGCAAGAAGATTGGGTAATTTTCATCAGCTCGATATCAGAGTTGATAAAAGATGGTTTTTTAGTAAGTGGAGTTTAAACCTCTATCTTGATATTCAGAATTTCTACAATTTTCAGGCGGAGCAGATACCCATTTTAAACATGCAATCAGGTGCAGATGGCGCACTTCTGACTGACCCTAATGACCCTTCGCGTTATCAACCTTATCTAATCGAAAACAGTTCAGGAAATGTATTGCCATCGATAGGAATAATTGTAGAGCTATAATTGATTTCTTCTGCGTAAATTTGATTGAATTGATTAATATTTATCTTCGGTCACATTGTTTAGATTCGTTTCTACTTTATTACTAGTATTAGCATTATCGCAAATGCTGAGTCAATCTATATTGAGCTACTCTGATAGTTTAAATACAAAGAAACTCATGACTGTAGTTGGTGTGGAATCAGTTGGAACAATAGGATCTCTTGTTGCCTTAAATAGTATTTGGTACGAACAATATCCTAAAGTATCTTTCCACAGTTTTAATGACAATAGTGAATGGTTGCAATTAGACAAGGCAGGGCATGTTTTATCTGCTTATTTCATTGGTCATGCAGGAATTGAAGCCATGAATTGGGCAGGTGTAGAAGAAAGAAAAGCAATTTGGATCGGAGGTGGAGTAGGTGTGGTATATTTGACAGGCCTCGAGATACTTGATGGCTATTCCAGTGGTTGGGGTTTTAGTAAAGGAGATATGATTGCCAATGGAATTGGCATGGGTGTGCTTGTCACACAAGAATTGGTATGGAAAGAACAAAGAATTCAAATAAAATTTTCTGCTCATCATACCAATTATGCACGCTTTCGACCGGAACTGCTTGGTTCGAATGGTTTCCAGAGATTGTTGAAAGATTACAATGGTCAGACCTATTGGTTATCGGTTAATTTGAAATCATTTTTATTTAAAGAGAAAAAATTTCCAGCTTGGCTAAACATTGCTTTCGGTTACAGTGCCAATGAAATGATCAGTGGGTCTGTGGGTTCATATAATAATTGTTCTATAAATTCATGGTGTAACGGTTTAGAAAGGTATCGACAATGGTATTTTTCTTTTGATATTGACCTTACTAAAATAAGTGTGAAGCATCCCCTGTTAAAAACCATTTTTGGCACATTTGGCTTTGTCAAAATTCCAGCACCTACTTTAGAATATTCAAAGAATAGAATTCAATTAAAGGGATTCTATTTTTGATGCTGGAAATAAAAGGTTGAATTTCTTAATATGAAGACAATTCACCAGTTTTAATTCTTCAATATTTGGAAAATAATCTTTTGAAATAGAGAGGCTTTGTAATTTTCCGTATGTACTTTTTCCTTTTCCAGAAGGTTTAAAAACAAAACTTTTATCATTCAATACTTGATGCATACGAAAAGGAGAAAGCTTGGTATTTATTGGAAATGTGAATGTCCCAGCTTGGATTTGTGATTCAAAGATTAATTCATCGTTGATACTCGCTTTAAAAGCTGTTTTTGAACCAGAATTTTCCCACGTAATTTTGGCCATTTCCTTCGGAATACCCCAATTTTTTCGTCCTGAAATAATGCTGTCTTCCGAATCTACATAAATCTTGGTAATCATCAATCGATACCTATTGTCAATTAAAAAAAATCCAGGTATGAAAAGGAGTTCCTTATATGGGCCACAATCCGCCTCATGATAATCAACCAACATGGTAAAAGCTAAACCGCCTTTAAAACTATTTTGCAAATGGGCAGGTATACAACCATTTTCAAGCATCCACTTTTTTTTTGCACGATGAGTAAGAACAATTCCTTCTCCGATTAAGTTCCATGGTGCTTGATACATCATTGACATATAGACTAAACGAGTATTAATTTTGGCTTACCCCACAATTCTTGCAGTTCTGGTGGTCCGTTAAAATGCTTGGCTATAAAGTCATCAAATTCTTCTTTCGTTTCTTCTGACAATAGCTCGCTAATTAATTCAATTTCTGTTCCAGAAATAGCAATAGGAAAATCCTCTGTTATCATTTGGTTTCCTGTAAAAGCACCTACAATTTGGTATTCGTCAAATTCCTCAATTGGAATTCCTGAATACACACATTGGTTTAATCGATCAGAAACATTTCTTTTTTGAACGGTGTAAAATCTCTCCGTATTTAGATGTTGCCTCTTTTTTTTGTTCTGGTAATTTATTAGGCTATTTAATGAGTCTTTACTTAAGCATTGGTTCATCTTAGTTGCACAAGAAATACAGATGGCGAACTCAAAAACAGTGAGTTCATCTGATGTGTTTGGGTATTTTCTAATGGCTTTTTCAATAAAATAATGCTTATTGCTTTGGATAAGTTCTTCTTCGCATTCAATACAATTTTGGAAAGGCTGGCCGGTTTCGTCGCAATAAAATTTCTCAACGATATTTACATGATAAGGATCTGGATTACTTCCTTTTGGCATCGTGTAAAGGTAGTTCTTTCTTGATTATTTTGCCCTCACAATTAGTTTAGAAGTTTATTAGGTGCTATTTTTATTTCCTTAATGGCTGGAAATACATTTGGAAACATATTTCGGTTGACCACTTATGGAGAATCCCATGGTGTTTCGATAGGTGGAATCATTGATGGATGTCCGGCTGGTTTACCTATAGATATGGAAGCCATTCAGTCTGATCTTGATAGGAGAAAACCTGGACAAAGTGAGATTGTCACCCAACGCAAAGAAGATGATAAAGTGAAGTTTTTATCAGGGATTTTTGATGGCATGACAACTGGTACTCCAATCGCTTTTCAAATTGAAAATGAGAATCAAAAATCCAAAGACTATTCTGAGATAAAAGATCAATTTCGCCCTTCTCACGCTGATTATACTTATCACGAAAAATATGGTGTTAGAGACTACAGAGGTGGAGGTAGATCGTCAGCAAGAGAAACAGCAAGCAGAGTAGTCGCTGGGGCAATAGCTAAGCAGGTACTGTCGAAATATGGTATTTGCATTACGGCTTATGTTTCTGCTGTTGGACCTCATAAATTATCCAAAAGCTATCTTGAAATGAACCTTGCTATTGCAGAACAAAACGAAGTGAGGATACCTGATGAAGTATTTGCAAAAAGCATGGTTGATTATATTAAATCAATTCGAAAAGCTGGAGACTCAACCGGAGGTCAAATCACGTGTGTTGCGAAAGGTGTTCCTGTTGGCTTAGGGGCTCCAGTATTTGATAAATTGCATGCGGACCTTGGTAAAGCAATGTTAAGCATTAATGCAGTAAAAGGATTTGAATACGGTTCAGGTTTTAGTGGATCAGCTATGAGGGGTTCTGAGCATAATGATGCAATTAACCTTGTAGATGGCAAGATTGCAACGGACAGCAATTGGTCTGGAGGAATTCAAGGTGGCATTAGCAATGGTGAAGACATTTATTTTAATGTGGGTTTTAAACCAGTCGCTACCATCATGCAAGATCAAAATTCAATTGACACCAAAGGCAATGAAGTTAAAGTAGTTGGAAAAGGAAGGCATGATCCATGTGTTGTTCCAAGAGCTGTTCCAATTGTGGAAGCTATGACTGCGTTGGTTTTAGTGGATCATTTACTGCGAAATAGAACGGTTAAATTATGACAAAAAGAAAAAGAAAACTGGCGCTGCATTGGCAGATTATTATTGGCTTAGCTTTGGGCTTAGGCTATAGTTTATTGGCAACGGTTCAGGGGTGGGTAGATTTTACAGACAACTGGATTTCTCCTTGGGGTACCATTTTTATAAATGCACTTAAATTAATTGCAGTGCCGTTAGTTTTGGTTTCTCTAATTGTTGGAATTGCTTCTATGAACAATATTCGAACACTGGGTAAAATAGGAGGGAAGTCTATAGGAATCTACTTAGTCACTACAATTATTGCGATATCAATAGGCCTTGGCCTGGTTAATCTTATACAACCAGGTAAATTCATGTCTGATGAAACTAGGGGTCGTTTAGTTGAAAAGTACGCCGATAAGTCTCAGGATAAAATTAATCAGGCTAAAGAAACGAAAGAAGCCGGACCGCTCCAGCCAATAATTGATTTCGTACCTAGCAACTTGTTTGAAAGTGCTTCAAACAATAGGAATATGCTTCAAATTATATTTTTCGCAATACTTTTTGGTATTGCGATGGTTATGCTGCCTGAAAATAAATCTGGACCGACTCGGGCATTTTTTGAAAGTGTAAATGAAATCATTTTAAAAATAGTAGATCTGATAATGTACTATGCCCCAATAGGAGTTTTTGGATTGCTAGCAGGTGTTTTGGTTAAAGTTTCAGAAGGTGACATCAATTTTGCTATGGAGATTTTAGCTGGTCTTGGTGTTTATAGTTTAACGGTAATTACTGGTTTAGTTCTGATGGTATTTGTTATATACCCATTACTTGTAGGGAAATTTGGGAAAGTAAAATACCGAGTTTTTTTAAAAGCAATTTCTCCAGCCCAGCTGCTCGCATTCTCAACAAGTTCGAGTGCTGCTACATTGCCGGTAACGATGGAAAGAGTTGAAGAAAAATTAGGAGTGTCTAAAAAAGTATCCAGCTTTGTTTTGCCTTTGGGAGCTACAATCAATATGGATGGAACCAGTTTGTATCAGGCTGTTGCTGCTGTTTTTATTGCTCAAAGCTTTAATATTGATCTGTCATTAATGGATCAGCTTGCTATATTATTAACCGCAACTTTGGCTTCTATTGGTTCCGCGGCTGTTCCAGGTGCAGGCTTAGTAATGTTGACAATAGTATTGGGACTTTTTCCTCAAATTCCAATAGAAGGTATTGGTATTGTGTTTGCCGTTGACAGAATATTAGATATGTGTAGAACTACAGTTAATGTAACAGGAGATGCTACTGTAGCAACTATTGTCGCACGAAGTGAAGGTGAATTAAATTTGCCGAATGGCTGAAATGAATGTTAAATGGTGTAACCAAATGGATGGTTGTTAGTTATCCGAATGCGTTTGGACGCATTTTTGCTAAGAATCGTTAAGCTTTAGGTAGTATGCAAATGTCAAAATTTTCATTTTTAATAGTCATTGCAGTTTTATATTCTGTCATTAATGTTTGCTATGGCCAGGAGGGAGAGGATGAGGAGTCTGTAGATGTTGCTTGTCTGAATAAACCTCAAAATAAAAAAGTACTCAAGCTTCTCCAGAATTCAAGTGATAGAAAAAAAACGTTTAAAGAACGTTATAAAATGCTGAAGGATGCCCTTGAAATTAATGAAGATTGTGGGGCTTGTCTTTGGTCTCTTGGAAAAATGAATTTCTTTAAGGCCAAGGCGGAAGGTGGTGAATACTTCGATCATGCCATCAAATATTATTCGGCTCTTATAGAACTATGTCCGGAGTGGCATGCAGATGTCTATTATAACTTGGGTATAATTTATTACAATAAAACAAATGATGAAATGGCTAAAAAGTACTTTCAGCGATTTCTTGATTTTCCCACGGATAACGAAGATAAGTTGGGTAGAAATTATTCCCAGCAAATCGAAGACGTGAATGCTGTTCTTCCAGAAATTGATTTTTATTTAGAATTTTATGGTAATCCTGTGCCATTTAATCCAATGCTCGTTGCCCGTGTTTCAACTGAAAAAGAAGAGTTTCTTCCAATGATATCTCCTGATAATGAGCTGCTGATGTTCACTAGGAGATTCGATCATAAAGGAAAAGGAGAGCTAATTACTAGAACGATTGAAGAACTAACTATGTCCAACCGTTCTTTGACAAAAAAGGAGTGGGGTGAAGGTGTAAAAATGAAGTCTCCATTTAATACTATTCAGTATGATAAATATGGAGGAGTTTCTCTATCCATAGACAATAATGAGTTATATGTTTGCGCTTGTCAGCGACAGGGCGGGATTTTAAATTGCGACTTGTTTTTTACGCATTACGAAGAATATTACGACTCCATTGATAAAAAAATAGCTTTTCAATGGACCGAACTTCAGAATTTAGGACCTAACATCAATGGTCCGCAGTCTTGGGAAGCGCAACCGTCAATCAGCGCAGATGGAAATACGCTTTATTTTGCTTCTGCCCGAGGAGATTGTTATAAGAATTCTAGGGGTCAATTTACGATGGATTTATATTATTCGGAGCGGCAAAGTGATGGGTCTTGGGGGCGAGCAAAGAATATGGGGCCAACAATAAATTCTGAAGGGCATGAGAAGGCACCATTTATGCACTCCGATAGCAGAACCTTATATTATGTTGCCACAACAGGAAAACACAGGTTAGGCGCTGGCGGATATGATATTTATTATACGCGACAAGACGAAAATTCTGGTAAATGGTCAACTCCAAAAAACTTAGGTTATCCCATTAATTCAGATGGTGATGAGGAAGGCCTGATTGTAAGTATTGATGGAAAAGAAGCCTATTTTTCTTCCAGTAGAGCGGGAGGAATGGGCAAAAAAGACATTTATTCTTTTGTTTTACCCGAAGATGCAAGACCAGATGTGGTTGCATTGTTTAAAGCCGAAGTGAAAGATGTAAATGGAGATGCAGTCGAAGATGTTGACGTCGAATTGACGTTTATGGATGAGAACGGCAAATCTAAAACAATAAAGGCTGCGTCTAAAATTGATGGTAGTGGTAAAATGACTGCAGTTATAAATATGGGAAAAAAAGACGCTCCTAAAGATGTTTTGCTAAGCGTAAAAAAAGAAGGGCATTCTTTCGCTTCTAAATTGATAAAAGCAGCTGACGTTATTAATACCGATAAGACTCCTGTAATAGAAGCGAAAACGATGAAAGTTTCTGAGCTTGAAATAGGAGACTCTTATACAATAGAAGATGTGCTCTACCAATCTAATTCAGCTGAGTTAATGTCAGAGTCAATTATCGTACTTGAGGGATTCGCACAATATTTATTACAAAACCCTTCCATTGAGGTTGAAATTCAAGGCCATACAGATGATATTGGAAATGATGATAATAATTTGGCGCTATCAAAAGACAGAGCCTTTACCGTTCTGGAATACCTTTTGGGTAAAGGAATTAAAGCTTCTCGATTATCATTCAAAGGTTTCGGAGAAAGTAGCCCCAAAGTTCCAAATAATTCTATGGTTAATAGAGCAAAAAACAGAAGAACAGATTTTAAGATAGTTTCATTTTAAATTCAATACCTTTATTGCACTTCAATAATAAAAAAAATGAAAAAGATTTTCACCTTTTTACTTATCGCTTGTTTTTTTTGGTCATGTAATGATACTAGTGAAACTGATGTGCTCACTAGTAATGAGTCTGACGTAATAAGTGATGAATACGATGATGCGTCATCTTCAGAATCGAATCCAGCCGACGAAGACCAGCCCAGTCAAATGACTTTTAATGATTCGGAATATTTGGTTTACGGAATAAATAGAAACTTTCAGTTGGATACGTTGAATTCCGTTGATGAAATGTATCATGAGATTTTAAATGATGGTAGTGTAACGATGACAGTCCAAGGGTCTTGTTCTGAAATTTGTCAAATGGCTGGCTGTTGGATTGAAGTAGCCAAGTCTGATAGCACTAATGTCTTTGTTAAATTTAAGGACCATTTCACGCTTCCAATTGAGTCTACTGTTGGAAAGTCAGTTGTTTTTCACGGAACAGGAAAGGTAGATACAACTAGTATTGAAATGCAACGTCATTATTTGGATGACAAAGTCAAAAGCGGTGAAGTTGTTTCAAAAGAAGATTATGATGCAATTGTATCACCTAAGGTGGATATTACCTTTATTGCAGACGGCATAATGGTCCAAACAGCTAAGGGAAATTAGAAAGGACTATAAGTATTTTTTAAATTTCTTCTTCAATTTCGACCTTTTATCATCAAGTTTTTCTTGGTCGTCATCTAATTTTGAGTTTTTCTCATCAATTTTAGCTTGATCTTCTTTTGCTTTATCTAGTTTTTTACCTTTTTTAATGCGTTTGTCAAGTTCTTTTTGATCGTCTTTAAGTTTTCCTCTTTTTTCGTCAATTTTTTTCTGATCATTATCAAGAGCAGCCATTTTATCTTCATAGCTCTCGGTTTTGTCTTCAAGTTTTTCCGCTTCTTTTACTATTGCTTCGGCTTCTTTTTCTTGCTTTACGGCTTCCTTTTCAGCTTTTTCTAATTCTTTCAGCTTTTGCTCTTCTTCTTTTTCTTTTTCTTGAGCTTCTTTCTTTTCTTTTTTCGCTTCTGCTTCCTCCTCTTTTAATTCCTTCTCTTCTTTCTTGATTTCTTTGCTGGCCTCTTTTTTCATTTCTTTAGCCTCTTTTTCCGCTTTGTCTTCTAATTTATCTTCTTTTTTGTCTACTTTCTTATCTGCTTTTTCTGCCTTCTTCTCCAATTTCTTTGCTTCTTCTTCCTGTTGTGCTTCCATCGCTTCAGTAAGTGCATCTTCTCTATTCTTGGCCTGAGAATCTCTTTCTCTTGCTTCAGCTTCCCTTGCCTTTTGATCGGCTCCTGATTTTTTATCCGCCTCCTCTACATGACTGGCTGCGTTTTTCTTGATTTCTTCTGCTTTTTGTAAACTTTCTGCTGTTTTATCGTTGAGGTCTTTAATTTCAGTTTCTTGGTTTTCAACTTTTTGGTGTAAATCTTCCGTCTTGTTGGTAATCGATTCTGCCTCTTTTTTAATTGATTCCGTTTTTTTCAATGCTTCATTCTTGTCTTCTTCAAAAGCTTCTTTTTTCTTTTCAATGTCGGTTTTGGCATCTTCGGTAATTTTTGTTCCTATCCCAATCGATGTCAAATTAATTTCAATGGCTTCTCCCTGACTGACTGAAACATTTTCTTTCACGAAATATTTGTATCCCGCAGCTCTAATTTTA
>Ga0315332_10002088_pt1 | contig 11044 bp, 10 predicted proteins | sample M110034915metaG_FD_203455 | JGI IMG/M metagenome (GOLD analysis project Ga0315332, IMG submission 203455) | Ammonia-oxidizing marine archaeal communities from Monterey Bay, California, United States - M1 100m 34915 | ecosystem: Environmental > Aquatic > Marine > Intertidal zone | place: USA... | reverse complement strand
TCGGAATACCACAGCCGCACCGCTGGCGGCTGGTCCGGAAGCGGGACCGGTATATTTACAGGACCATGGCTGTCCAGTGCGATTTAGAAATGTGTGGGTCGTGGAAAGTGCGCAGCAATAACTGCGGCAATCGCCTTTACTCTTGCTCATAACCATCTTGATCGATAACTTCAAAGACATACCCGTTGGGGTCTTGAAAAAAGAATCGTTCAAACGGCGTGGTTCGCAGTGGAGCGATGAGTGTAGCGCCGTGGTCGAGGAGTCTTTGTTTTAGCTCAGGGAATTTGCTACCGGAGTGGAATATAGCAAAGTGTCTGCCAAATTCCGCTTCAAATGGAGATGGTTTAAATCCATCTACCAACAATAAGTGTAGTTGTTGATTCTCGGTAATATTGAGCCAGTCTGCATTGCGATTAATATTGTTAGGCTGCGAAATGGGCGTCCAGCCTAACGTGTTTTGAAAGAATAGACTGCTCGTCTCTACATCGGTAGTCGCAAGTGTGAGGTGTGCAAATGTCATTTGGGGGGATCCTTTGTGGTTGACGTCTCTTCTATCATAGGTAGGTTTGCCTATACAATACAGTTGGAACAAAAAATGTCGCGACGGTACAAAGCGGAAGTAGTTCGGCGATTGATAAAATCAGGCTTCGGAATGTTACATTAAAAATGGAAACGAGAATGGGAATAAGATCACTTGGATTACTACTGGCAATCAGTTTGTCGGGCTTGGCAATTGGATGTGGAGCAAACTCAGAACCTGATCCAGCGCCACAGGCGAAAAAGCAAAAAGTAATCCCCGGCGTGAATGCTCCTTTAACGGGCACTGCCAAAGCACGCCCAAAACGGAACAACCCTAAGCCAAGTTTAGATCTAGAGATTGAACCACCGTCGCAACAAATGCTTCGTCCGGCTACGGCGATTCACCCAGAAGTCAATCAGCTATTGGAAATGTTTACTCAGTCCAAAGATGATACCCCAACGTTGGTTGTGTGGATCGTTGATCGTACTAAGAGTGCAGCAAATATGGTGGATGCAGTAAAAATGCAGGCTCAGTATTTTTACGACGATTTGGTTGTCGAGGCAACAGAAAATACGACAGCGAATTCGGACGAACAAGTGGTTGAGCAAACACAATTATTAACATCGGTTTATTCCTTTGGTGAATCAACACAACGGCACTTAGAGGCGTCAGGTGATTTCAAGGCAGTGACGGAAGCATTTACACAAATAGCGATAGATTCCTCTGGAGTGGAAAATGCATTTACCGCCGTACGACAAGCGACAGATGATGTGTTGGACTTGCGCCGCCAGCAGGGATATGAAGTTTTTTTAGTGGTTGTGACTGATGAAGCAGGTGATGATCAGGGTCAGGCAGAGTTGTTGCGAAGTGATTTAGCAAAGTACGCGATACCAGTGTATGTGGTCGGTGTCCACGCTCCTTTTGGCAAACGTGCGATTTTACCAGACCATGTTGAGGCTGGAGTGGATGGGACTACGGGACAAATATTTATCAATCAAGGACCAGAAACACGTGATACAGAGCAATTATTAATCGAATATCCAGCCGCTGCGATGGTCGCGGAAACAGTGGATAGTGGGTTCGGTCCTTTTGCGTGGGAATACATTTGCCGAGTTAGTGGTGGTTCTTTTTTAGCGTTGCGAGCGCCAGGCTATACCTCGTCGATGCTCAACCGCCCGGGTAGCCGTCCGGTGGCGTTGATTGGTTCATACAATCGCTCGGCGTTGCAAAAATATGCTCCCGATTATATTAGTCAAGCTGAATACGAAACCAAGATTCAAGAGAATAAAGCGTTAGCTGCGTTGATCCAAGTGTCCAAGCTGGAAACGATTCAGGTGTTAAACAATCCCAAGCGAGATTTTACGAAACGTGACGAGGCCTCATTTAGCCGTGAATTGAGTCAAGCACAATTGGCGGCCGCACAACTCGAGCCGGCACTGCTACATGCTTATGAAATATTGCGACTAGGTGAATCTGACCGTGGTAAATTGGCGAACTTGCGTTGGCAAGCTGGATATGACCTAGCGATGGGGCGGTTGCTAGCTGCACGTTCTCGGGTAGAAGGTTATAACGCGATGTTGGCATTAATGAAACGCGGTAAAAAATTTGAAAACGAGTCGAGTACTACGTGGGTGATAGTACCATCGACCGATACAGAAGTGGGAAGTGTAATCAAGAAGATTGGAGATCGTGCCGTCCAGTATTTAGAGCGGGTGAAGACTGACCATCCTGGGACTCCGTGGGCACGGATGGCAGAAATGGAATTACAGGTCCCGGTGGGCTGGCAATGGCAAGAACAATAGCCCCCGCAAGTAAGCTACTCGGCGACGTCAAGAAATCCGACTAGCTGATATCACGCAGGCTGAAGCCATGCAATGGTGGATTATTCGAAGTTCCCGATGATCGGTAGTCATTGACTGTTGATATTATCAATGATGGTCATGACAATGGCGTTTAGTTTTGGTTCGGCGAGTTGTGCGATATTAATAACGCCAGCGGCAGTTGTTTCAACCAAAGCATCTGGCTGGGCGACATTAGTAACCGCGGACAACGCTAAAATTCGCATCCCCAAAACATGAGCGACTAATACTTCAGGAACCGTCGACATTCCAACCACGTCACCGCCAATTTTACGAACCATTCGATATTCGCTACGCGTTTCATAGTTTGGTCCTGTGAGTGCAACGTAACATCCTTGCTGTAAATAGAAGCCTTCTCGTCGTCCAGTTGCCATCGCGTTTTGGATTAACTGTGGGTCATAGATCGGAGATTTAGTATGGTTGCGATTTCGCGTTAACATCGCCAACAGCGGGTTCACTCGGAAAGTGAGATTGATGTGGCTATTGATGACGAGAATATCGCCACCCGATAGATTTGTATTCACAGCTCCACTCGCATTGGAGACGATTAGAATATCTGCGCCCAATTTTTGCATGACATGTACAGGCAAAACAACATCGTTAAGAGGGTGTCCTTCATACAAATGAAATCGTCCTTGCATGGCGATTAGCGGAACACCCTTGATGGAGCCTGATATGAGTTGTCCTTTATGGTCGGGTGCTGAGGAGTGAGGAAAATGTGGTATGTCGGCATAGGAAATAGCGACGGAACTTTCGATACGATCGGCGAATTGTCCTAAGCCAGTGCCTAGTATGAGCGCTATGCGAGGCGTTTGTTGGATGTGCTGTCGCACATAAGTATACGCTTCTTGAATTCGCTGAGACTCTAAGATACTTCTGTTCATGGTGTTCATGCCGGCCGTTTGAACTTTGCTTAAGCTTGCTCTAAGGCTAGTACGCCTTTAACTAGAGTAGTCAGCCGTGGTTCGGCCTCGTTGGCGACGGCGATAATTTCCTCGACGTTGGCTGGTTTCAATGCGTCAGCTAGGCACATATCGGTAATCACCGAGAAGCCGACACAACGCATACCACAGTGCACCGCGACAAGGACTTCGGGAACGGTTGACATGCCAACGACGTCAGCACCGATGGTTCGCAAGAAGCGATATTCAGCACGAGTCTCTAAGTTAGGACCGGCGACAGCCACAAACACTCCGCGGTGTGCTACGATATCAGCAGCGCGGGCGACGCAGAGGGCGCGGTCGACTAGGGCTAATTCGTAGGGTTCACACATATCTGGGAAGCGCGGTCCTAGTCGGTCGTCGTTGATTCCAATCAATGGATTATCACCCATTAAATTGATTTGGTCTTCGATAATCATGATATCACCACAGCGATATGTTGGATTCATACCACCACAGGCATTGGACACGACAAGTAGTTCAGCGCCCATGGCTTGCATTACGCGGACGGGTAAAGTGATCGATTTAAGCGGATAGCCTTCATACATATGCATACGACCCTCCATTGCCATGACGGGTAGTCCATTGAGAGTGCCGCAGATTAGTCGACCGGCGTGACTGACCGCGGTGGATTGAGGAAAGTGCGGGATGTCCGCGTAATCCAAGGTTGCTTGGATATCGATTTCTTCAACTAAACTGCCGAGCCCAGTGCCGAGGATAATTCCAGCATGGGGGGTCATATTCCACTGTTCGCGGATGGCTTTGGTCGCTTCTGCTATTTTGTCAAACAAATCCAACATGGTAATTCACTACTATAATGTGATAGGGATACCTAATTATTAAGTACCTTAGTGTACATCAAACCGTGTATGAAGACGAATGGTCTTAGCGTGCCGGGCTAATACACCGGTTAGCTGAATTTTCCCCTAGCGGAAAACAATAGTTCAATCCAAAATACATGAACAATCCCACGTAAAAAGTCGATTTGATAAGAGTAAGGACTACAGTGGAACAAAACAAACACGTCTTCTTATTTAAACAGTTTCAAAATGGCAGAAACCTATATTTTGATTCCGGGTCGTACTAGTAAACAAGGTGTGGGAATCAGTGAGGGCAAGTTTGGCGAAACATATCAAAGCGAAATTACCTGTTTGCAGGTGTCGAGTGAAGATATGATTTCCTGTGGGTTAACCGATGGCGATTGGGTGCGGTTGAAAAGTGAATTTGGCCAAATCGAAATTGCCGTTAAAACAGCGCGTAAAGATGAACTACCATCTGGAGTGTTGTTTATTCCCTATGGCGATTTATCGAGTCGACTCATGGGAGGGGAAACTCACGGCACTGGGATGCCGACAAGTAAAGGATTTGATGTAACCATGCAGCCCATAGCTACGCCAAGCTAGCTGCCAATCATTTTTTGTAGGTCAAAGTTCTACAGCAAAAAACTGGAGACATTAAGCTCTCCCGTCGTTTAAGTTACTAACGTGCGCACCAAAGTGTGAGACTATTAGAAGGTCTGACTGGATTTTGGAAGTACTTAAAACGAGTATTGAATCGCACGCAGCAGTGGAGGGTGCCATCAATGGCTACTGTTACTCCTGATGCGTCGTCAGAAAATGAATTAAAGGTCATCACGGATGCAACTTGCACTTTTTGTGGGTGTGTTTGTGATGATATCGATCTTACCGTCGACGGAGATCATATAGTTAAAGCAAAACGTGCTTGTGTCTTGGGTAAAGCGTGGTTTTTGAATCACACCGCGGATGATCGTCCGTCCTGTCTTATCCAGGGTAAACCAGCTTCTGTCGAAGCAGGTATCGAGCGGTCTGCAGAACTGTTGGTTTCGGCACGTTATCCGTTAATTTATGGACTGAGTGATACGACTTCGGAATCGCAACGAACGGCTGTGGGAATAGCCGATTGGATCGGTGCGAATATCGATACAACCAGTTCTGTGTGCCATGGTCCAACAGGCATGGCTTTACAAGGCGTTGGTGAGGTTACCGCATCGCTGGGGGAAGTCCGTAATCGAGGGGACATGATTATTTTTTGGGGCGCTAATCCCGCTGAAAGTCATCCGCGACATTTTACTCGCTATAGCCTTACGCCTAAAGGAATGTTTTTGCCCAATGGCCGTAAAGATCGTACGTGTGTGGTGGTTGATGTTCGTAAAACTAAATCTGCCAATGCTGCTGATATTTTTATTCCAGTAAAACCTCGCAGCGATTTTGAAGCGCTTTGGGCCTTGCGTGCATTAGCCAATGATGTGGAGTTAGATCCGCATCAAATACTGCACGACACCGGTATTGAGCTATCGGTGTGGCAGGACTTAATGACACGTATGAAAGCGGCTAAGTTTGGAGCGATTTTCTTTGGCATGGGTTTGACGATGACTCGAGGTAAACATGCTAACGCGGAAGCACTCTTGGCGTTAGCTCGTGACATGAACAAGCACACACGATTTATGTGTAAACCAAACCGTGGACACGGTAATGTCACCGGTGCCGATAATGTGATGGCTTGGCGGACCGGTTATCCGTTTGGAGTCAACTTTATGCGTGGATATCCACGGTTTAACCCTGGTGAATATACTGCTTCGGATATGCTAGCACGAAAAGAAACCGACGCGGCAATGATCATTGCCGCGGATCCCATGGCTAATTTTAGCCAACCAGCACGAGACCACCTTGCAGCGATTCCTTATATTGCGTTTGACCCCAAAGAAACACCGACAACTCGCGCTGCCGAAGTTGCGTTTACGGTGGGCACCTATGGTATCAACGAACCGGGGACTGTGTACCGTATGGACGATGTTCCAATCTCGTTACGACCGGCACTGGAATGTCATCATCCAAGTGATCTTGAAATACTCAAAGGGATCGAAAAACATGTTAAAAAACTAAACATGGAGAATGCAATGGCGCAGTCTGTGGATACGAGTTTGCGACCTACCCGCGACAAGTTTGCCTCTAACGAATAGGATTTTTTGAAAGCAAGCGGCGGAGCAGACCGATTTGTCCGGCATGGAGCATTTCGTGATGAACACAAAACAAAAGGCAACCGAGTTTCGTTGGATAAGCAGCGTAAGGCTCGTCTATTGGATCGTTAAGGTGATCCAGCGGATACACCGCGAGTTCCAACATGGATTGATCATAAATGGCATGAAACACATCCAAAGTTTCATCTACCGACGGGTAAAATTCAGGATTGCTAGAGACGGTAGTTCCCCGCGAAAACTTCTTGCGGAACGACGAGGACATCAGGCTGCTGTCGTCCAAACTGCGTCCTCGTTGACGGAACAGCAACAAACCGTACTGGGCCATCGCCAAATGACCAACTTGCCAAGCAACATGGGTTGGTGTCGAATCGGCCTGATCCGACAGGTTTGCCTGATGAAACCACTGATCATGGTCGATATCTTCAAGCAACGTCATTGTATACGCTCGAGCGGCAACGATTTGATCGATAGCCATTTGAAGTTTGATTGCATCTGACATTATTTAAGATCCTCGCCTGTTTGTTATTAGTACCAAACTGTAACACACCGCAACAAATATTAATAAGTAGTAACGAAAAGTATAATTAGTGAAAACGGCATGTCTCAACCTTATTTTAAAATCGCCGGTGGGTATGTTTACGATCCATTAAATGGAGTGGATGGTCAAGTACAGGATATCTGGGTTCAAGCTGGGCGAGTTGTTCCTGCCCCGGCTCCTGGTATCCGCGCGGATCGTACACTAGACGCGGCCGGCTATGTAGTGATGCCTGGTGGTGTAGATATGCATTGTCATATTGCTGGACCCAAGGTCAATATGGGTCGCAAGATGCGTCCGGAAGAGAAACGTCAAGGTGAAGTTATTCCGCGTACGTTGACCACGCACAGTGGGACACTGGGTAGTGTACCAAGTACCTTTGCTACGGGATTTAAATACATTGGATTGGGATATACCTCAGCGTTTGATGCTGCGGTTCCACCATTAGCAGCACGTCATGCCCATGAAGAGTTTGCGGATACGCCAGCCATCGATAAAGGGTTTTATGTGCTCATGGGCAACAATCACTTCATAATGAAGTCGATTGCAGAAGAAAATCCTAAGCAACTAAAAGCATTTATTGCGTGGTTACTTGGCGCCACCAAAGCATACGCGCCTAAACTAGTAAATCCAGGCGGTGTAGAAGTATGGAAGCATCATCCCGCGGGAAACGTCGATACCATTGATCAAATAGTTGATCACTATGAAGTCACGCCTCGGCAAATCATCAGCGAAGTCGCTCTCGCGGCCAATGAACTTGGCTTACCTCATCCGGTGCACATCCATTGTAATAATCTTGGTATGCCTGGAAACTGGAGCACTACGCTCAATACTATGGATGCCCTAAATGGCTTTAAAGGGCATTTAACTCATATTCAATTTCATAGCTATGGAGGTGGCGAAGGTTCGGAAGATTCATTTTGTTCAAAGACAACCGAACTGGCAGACTATATTAATACCCATGACAATCTGACCGTGGATGTGGGGCAAGTCATGTTTGGGGCAACAACCAGCATGACGGGTGACGGACCGCTAGGCTATTTTTTACATAATGTTTATGGCGGGAAATGGCTGAGCGTTGATACAGAAATGGAATCAGGGTGTGGTATCGCACCGATTAAATATCGTAATAAGAGCCTTGTTCATGCGTTACAATGGGCGATTGGCTTGGAATGGTATTTATTAGTAGAAGATCCATGGCGTGTGGTGATGAGTACGGATCATCCCAATGGTGGATCGTTTATGGCCTATCCACAGATTATCCGTTTGTTAATGGATAGTACGTATCGCAATGATGTTTTGAGAACCGTCCATCCGGAGGTAATGAGTCGTTGTGTGTTGGCGGATATTGACCGTGAGTATACGTTAAATGAAATTTGCATTATTACGCGTGCTGGTCCAGCGAAAATATTAGGACTGAAGAACAAAGGTCATTTAGGGATTGGTGCAGACGCGGATATTACGATTTATTCACCGCATGAGAACAAAGAAGTGATGTTCGAAATGCCACGCTACGTTATCAAATCAGGAGAAATACTGATTGATGAATGTGAATTAAAACAACAAACATTTGGTAAAACATTTAACGTCGCGCCTGCCTACGATGTTGAAGTGGAAGCAGATATAGCTGAATGGTTTGAACAATATTACACCGTTCAGTTTCGCAACTATCCAATATCAGATGATTATTTACACGATTCAGAATTAGTTGACTGTAACGAGAAGGAGTCGTAAGTAAAAAAGTTGTTGTTGACTGGGTGGCTATGTTGCCGAATGTTACGCGGTGTTATCCATCCGAATTCTGTAACATCTCAATAATGTGTGGTTCGGCAATTAAGCCAGTTTGTTCCAAAGCCGCAAAATAATCGGTCGCTTTATTGAGATTTGCGAGACTTGCGAGTTGCGGGTCGGATTTTTTTAAGAGGGCCGTGGATACTGGGTTTGTAGCAACTTGGTCATACAAGAACAGTGGTCGCCGACGTTGCGCCGTTAATAATTCGTCGATCTCGGAAATCAGAGATGTTCGATATACGGCAGCTAAAGGATGTAGAAAACCATCTTCGCTGGTGACGGCAATGTCGTGCTCGCCGTCATCACCAAGTTGGTCAATTAACGTTTGGATAAAACCTGGAACTAACAAAGGAACATCACAACCAGTTACAAAAGCCGCTGTTGCTGTATGTGCGATTGCGGCTAAGCCCATCCGAATGCCTTCGAGTGGACCTTGGTTCGGTTGGCGGTCATGTGTCACGATAACGGAATCTGCTAACGCTGGTAGTTTTGTATCGTGACCGGCTACGACGACAATTGGAGACACAACACTATTGAGGATACGAATAACCCGTTCAATCATGGTCTCGTCGCCAAATGGCAGTAAGGCTTTATCAAATCCCATGCGTTGACTTTGGCCGCCGCAGAGAACAATACCGGCAACGGTAGGTGCGATTGTATCTGTCATCGTGATTTCCTAGAAAATGGGTAAACCAATAATAACGGAAGGCAAACAGCAAAGATAGGTAATTAACTCATGACGTTGGAACTTGAATACATTGGCAACACGACAATCCCGTTGGAGCTACAGGGTGTAACACCTTGTCGACTGCGTGAGTTATCGTTGCCTGAAATTGAGCAGATTGAGGTATATCATGGGAAGGAAATTGTCCCCTTAGCGGAATTCTTTAAAATATCCGGTGATCCTGCAGATGAGCAGATGTGTTTTTCTGGGGATCTGACAGGAGTCCATTGGATTGGCTGGAAAATGGAATCGGGCTCAATTACGATTGCGGAAAACTGTGGCAGGCATCTCGGCAGTGAAATGAAGGCGGGGACAATTTTAGTGCAGGGCAACGCCAGTGATTGGGTGGGAGCTGAAATGCGTGGTGGTTTAATCCATATTAAGGGTAACGCTGGCCACCAAGTTGGTGCAGGCTATCGAGGCAGTTCAACCGGTATGAATCGTGGCACGATATTGGTTCATGGTGATGTTGGTAATGAACTTGGGTTAACGATGCGGCGGGGATTGATTGCGGTTGCCGGTAAGGCGGGCGATTTAATTGGGTTTAACATGCGTGCTGGTACGATTATATTGTTCGGCGAGGCTGGGATTCGCCATGGAGCTGCGATGCGGCGGGGGAGCATTGTATTTATGGGAGCGGATCCTCCACCGTTGTTGCCCAGTTTTAAATATTCTTGTCGGTATCAACCTGAATTCATGCAACTGTTGTTACGTAATCTTGAAGCTCTTGGGTTTCCCGTTCCAAATATTGCCGATGGTGCGACTTATGATTTGCACCATGGTGATATGATAGATGGTGGCCGCGGTGAGGTGTTACTAAAAGCATACTAATTAACATGACCAATCATATATTCATCTATGTGGCATTAGTCATGTAAGAGGATTCCGGATCAGCCCAGCCTCAACCAATTGGTTTTGGAAAGATTCGCTCCCCAAGATGCCCATGAATTTTTCAACCGCTGGTTTGTGGCGACGGTTGGCTGGAATAAAGAAATCATATTCTTCATTACTCAGGGGTAAAAACCCCAGTTCATCATCGATGACACTTTCGATAGCAACGCCCCAGTCTGCGGTTGCATGTTTAATCGCAGTTGCAACAGCATGATGACTACGAGAGAGAAATGAGTAACCCGTCGGACGAGATTCCTGTAATAAATCATCGATTAAAATCCTTGTTCCGGAACCGGTATTGCGATTTACCATACGTACCGAACTATCCGATGTAATTACCTCAATTACATCGTCGAATGATTGATTTTCGAATCGACTATCACCTTTGCGAAAGACAATGCCTTGCGTACGGCGATAGCCTTTAGCAAGCTGAATCGAATCGTCTACAAATGATTCGTTATAAACACCAGTAGCGGGGTCAAGTAAATGACAGGGTGCAATATCACATTCTCCCCGCCGTGCTGCTGCTACACCCGCGGTAGATCCGATGTTGATCATCTTGCTACTAATACCTTGGCAATGTAGTTCGGCAAGCAATAGGTCGAGGCCCGTACAATGACTGCCAATAACCACTAGATCGGCGATTTGTAAATTCCGCCCGAGCAAGGTGACATCTATATCTTCATTTGCTTCAATGATTTCATGGTGCCGGTCAATCGTTACGAAACCGTCCGCATGACTAAACGTGGTGACACTCCCAGAACCTTTCCCCATGGGATAGGCAA
>Ga0315332_10002081_pt1 | contig 11053 bp, 12 predicted proteins | sample M110034915metaG_FD_203455 | JGI IMG/M metagenome (GOLD analysis project Ga0315332, IMG submission 203455) | Ammonia-oxidizing marine archaeal communities from Monterey Bay, California, United States - M1 100m 34915 | ecosystem: Environmental > Aquatic > Marine > Intertidal zone | place: USA... | reverse complement strand
CCTCGCCCGCTCCCAGCATTCGGTCGATGTGCTTGGTGGCGATCGCTCGGATGCGCGGTCGGAGCGACTCGGTTTGGCGCGGGGTAAAGGCGCGGCTGACGAGCGCGCGCAGCCGTCCGTGCTCCGGCGGGTTCGTGTTGAACATGACGAGCTTCCACCACTCGGCGAGGGGGCCAGCGTCGATCCCGATGCCTTCGAGCAGTCGTCCGCCCACGGTGCGCATTCGGGGGTCCGAGAGGAGCCGTTCCGTATCGGCGTAGCGCAGCACGACGCGTTCCCCGCGGCTCGTGCGTGCGATCGGGCCCGCCTCGCGGATCGGGGCGAGGGCGGCGGCGGGGTCCTGCCAGAGTTCGGCCTGGCCGAGGTCGACGAGTGGCAGCGATTCGAGTGCGGGTTGCGCGTCAGTCATCTGGCGAGAACCCTAGCGATTCGGTGGCATGAGACGAAGGATCCCGCCAGACTCCGGGGCCGCGGGGCAGAGCCGCCCCGTCCCCAACGAGGAGAAGCGTGTGCCCAGTTTTGCCGAGATTCCCTGGATCGCCGAACACACCGAGCTGTACCGGACCGACCCCGAGAAGGCCCATCTGTGGGACTCGACTCACCTGGGCGGGCCCGGCTTATTACCCACTCTTCTGCTGACGACGACGGGTCGCAAGAGCGGCGAGAAGCGCCCGCTGCCCTTGATCTATCAGGAGATCGACGGCGCCTACGTGATCATCGCGTCGAAGGGCGGCATGCCGAACCATCCGATCTGGTTCCTGAACCTGGAGGCGAACCCCGCGTGCGATTTGATGGTCGGCCCGAAGGCGGTGAAGGCGCGCGCGCGGGTGGCGGAGGGTGACGAGCGCGTGCGGCTCTGGGATGCGCTCGCGGAGGTCTATCCGCCTTACCATGATTACCAGAAGAACGCGGGCGAGCGGGTGATTCCGGTCGTGGTCTTGGATCCCATCGACTGAGGCGTTCGAAGATGCGGCGCGCGCTGCGTCTCTCGGGCACAGGGCTTCTCGGTCTCGGGTTTCGCTGTGGTAGCCGCTTCCAGCACCGCGCTTGAGCGGCGTGTCCTCGGTGGGGATGCGGTCAGGCCGGCCCGCCCGTGATTTCGCTCGGCTCGATGCCGATGGCCCGTTCGAGATTGCGGTGGGTGTTGATGATCCGCGCCTCTTCGCACGAGAGATGGATATGGGTCAGGCCGGGCTGCTCGATTCCCTTTTGGGCGTGCTCCAGGATGCGGACGTCCTGGTCGAGCACGAAGCCGAAGCTGGCCTGATCCATCGGCATCTCGACGTCGAAGGGTCGCGCCCGTTCCTGGCCCTCGGCCTCCCGTTCGAAGGTCATGCCGACCAGCTCGGCCTGATCGGTCGCCGGTCCGGGACGGGCGCAGAGCACCTGGAGGATGTCGGCCGTGATCAGCACGGTCAGGTTCGGAAAGATGTTGTACTGGTGCATGAACATCACGTCGTGGTTGGACCAGCGAGCGAGGTCGATTCCCTTGGTCTCTTTCTGGTGCCGTTTGACCCTCTCGCCGATCACGTCGACCATGGTCTCGCCCTGGGCCGGCGCGGGCGCGGGGCAGGGCTCGGTGATCCCCATTCGTTCGCCCTGGGTGACGATGAAAGATTCCCAGATCGTCTGGTCATCGCTCTTCACCAGCCGCGGGCTCGCGACGCCATAAAGTTGGCGGGAGACGCCCGTGCGACCCCAGATCTGCTGGCCCGCGTCGATGTCGTCGATCGAACCCAGCATCTCGCGGTGCAGCGTCTGGACGTGGTAGGTCTCGGAGAAGCTATCCGCGACGAGCTTCCAGTTCGCCGGGATCGCCGTGCGGGTCGTGGCATAGCAGCGAAACGAGTCGAGCTCGAGTCGGCTCGAGTCTTCGGGCACGACCTCCAGATATTCCGCCAGGCTGATGGCCTCGAGATCCAGGTTCACGAAGACCATCGGACCCCAGGTGTCGACGAGCACGGGTGTGAGGCCGAGCTTCTCGCGTTCCATCTTCTCGCCGAAGCCCTTGTGGGAGGGGACCCCGGTCAGCTCGCCCTTCAGGTTGTACATCCAGCCGTGGTAGGGGCAGCGCAGGTTCTTCACGTCCGCCGCCGAACCGGAGCAGAGGGCGATCCCGCGGTGCTTGCAGGCGTTCTGGAAGGCGCGGAGTTCGCCGTCACGCCCACGGATGATCAGCACCGAAAGCCTTCCGATGCGCACCTCGTAGAGATCGCCCGGACGGGAGACGTGGTCGATGCCGCAGGCGATGATCCAGGATTTCTGCCAGACATGCCGATGTTCGAGTTCGGCGAACTCGGCGCTCCGGTAGCGGTCCGCGGGGATGCAGACGGGGCTGCCCTGGGTATTCCCGACCGAGGTGATCGCGGTGCCCGCCATGTCTTCGCGGGTTCCGCCAACGAGTGCGACGCTCATGGATGATCCTTTCCGGGTTCGTTCGAGGCGGGCCTAGTCTTCGCTGACGACCTCGTCGAAGCGGACCCCTCCCTTGGAGAGGTCGAAGCTCAAATGCTCGGACATCTCGCCGATCTGGTCGACGAGCACGACGCGATCCGCGAAGCGCCACTCGCCGTCGACGCGTTCGAAACGGTCTTCGTAACGTCCGCCGACGATGGCCTGGAAGGGGAGCTTCGGTGTGGCCTGAAGGACGACGTAATAGGAGCGGGCGGTCGCCGCATCCTGCGCCTCTTCGATTTCGATCCGGACATTCGTCGACAGGTGGCGGGTCCGTAGCGTCCCGTCCTCATGGACGCGGTTGGTCGCGGCGTAGAAGCGTCCGACGGCGGCGCCGCTCATGCCGTGTTCGCTGTCTTCGGCGGAGGTCGAGCGCATGGAGCCGTGCGCGAAGAGCTCCGAAAGCCCGTCGAAGTCCGCCTGATCGACGCACTCCGCGTAACGGAACATGAGGTTGGTGATCGCGTGGTGGCTCTCCCAGGTGCCGGCACCCATCGGTTTTTCCTTCTTTCGGGGTTCATCGAAACTGTACACTGCGTGGGATGGAGAAGCTGATCTATCTCTTTGGAGAGACCGAGGCGGGGAGCGTGCCTCGGGGCCAATCGGCGCTCAGGGAAAGGCTCTTTGCCGCGGCGCCCGCGCTCGTCGCAAGCGGAGCGAGCGGCCTCACGGTCTCGGTGGCGGACGTCGACGACCCCGATCTGGAGGCGGTCAACCAGTTCAACAGCATGGGATTGCTCGACGGGCAAATCTCCCTCTGGGTAGATCACGTAGACCGACGACAGGAGGTCGAATCGATCCTCGGTGGCCTGGCGTCGCGGATGGCGGGCTACCTCGTGACGGAGTCGATTCTGCGTGAGTATCCCGGGCGGGACTGGCCCGCCGGCGCGCCGAGCCCCGGCATCGCGATCTTTACGACCTTCCCCCGCCCCGCTTCGCTCGATCCGGAGACCTTCTATGCCCGTTGGCACGGCTCACACGGACCGCTCTCCCTCGAGCTTCACCCCCTCACACGCTACGTACGGAACGCGGTCTTTCGGCCGCTGACGGAGGGGGCCCCCACCCTCGACGCGATCGTGAGCGAATCGGTCGCGTCCTGTGCGGTCGCCTCGGACGTAGACCAGTTTTACAGTGGTCGAGAGAATCGAAAACGCATCGTCAAGGATCTTCTTTCGTTCGCGGAGATCGAAACCATGAGCAGCGTCGTCATGCGCGAATACATCCTGGAGGTCTAGCCTTGTCTTCTTCCTCAGAGCCGGTTGTCCAGCTTGGGCCCATTAGTCACGTCGGCATCGTCGTCGAAGACTGCGTCGAGGCGGCGGCCTATTGGGAGCGCGTCTTCGGGATCGGTCCCTTCTCGGTCGACGTCTATGAGCTGAATGCTTCGACCCACTTCAAGTTCAAGGGCGAGCCCGCCGAGGCGCGCATGAAGGCCGCGATCGCCTATTCCGGGAAGGTCTTCGTCGAGCTGGTCGAAGTCATGGAGGGAGAGTCTCCGCATACGGAGTTCCTGCGCGAGCACGGCGAAGGGCTCCAGCACGTGGCATTCTCCGTGCGAGATATCCGCAAGGTCGTCCAGGACCTCGAGCCCGAGGGCATGAAGCCCATCCTGGACTATCAGTTCGAGGTGGAGCAGGGGGGGAAACGCTTCCTCGTCCAGGAGGTCTACTTGAACTCCGCGGAGTTTGTCGGCGGTTCGACGATCCAGCTGATCGAGTTCACGCCGATCTAATCAGGTGTCGTCGCGTCGCTGCTGCCGCGCGCGCTGTGCGAGGAAGGCTCGCGTCCGGTCGGCGCAGCCGGGGTCCGCTTTGCCTGAGACCAGGATCGGGTTGAGGTCGGTGGTGCCGCTCGCTTCCAGCGCGGCCAAGCCCGCTTCGACGGCCTGTTCGTCGCCGAGGATCGCGAGCTGGCTCACGCGCTCGAGGCCCTGGGTGGCCATCGTCCTCTGATAGGGCGGGAGCGCCATCGAAGGGGCCGTGTACTGATCGATCAGCGTCTCCATGGCTTCGCCTGCGTCCGTGAGCGCGACGGGCACACTCGCGACGATCCGAGCGGAGTCGGCTAAGCGGGGCCGCACGTGCTTGGCCACGAAGTCGCCCCCGGCGAAAACGAGGCTCACGCCGTCGGCGAGTTCATTGGCCAGCTCGATCATCTTCGGGCCCAGAGCGGCGAGGATGACGGGGGGAGGCGCGGCACCGGCGATCGGGATGTCGACCTTGACTCGCTCGAACTCCCCCGCGTATTTCACGTATTCGCCGCGCAATAACGGGCGCAGGGTTTCGAGCGCTTCTCGGGTTCGCCCGAGTGGTCGATCGGAGGGCAGCCCGAGCTTGCGATCCAGGATCATCGCGTGGCCGCTCCCGACGCCGAGGCAGAGCCGGTTGCCCGAGGCCAGCTGGGTCGTGAGCGCCTGCTGCGCGAGGGTCGTCACGTGCCGCGACGGCAGGGGGACGACCGAGGTGCCGAGTTCGATCCGCTGCGTACGCAGCCCGGCGAGCGCGAAGAGGGTCAGGATGTCGTGCTCGAAGACCTGGCCGATCCAGACGCTGTCGAAGCCCTCCTCCTCGGCCCGAACGAAGTCGGCGAGCATCGTTTCGATGTCGTCCTTACCGCGGGTGTCGAACTGTAAGCCGATTCGCATCATAGGCGCCTATTCTACCATCCGAGGTCGAGTTGCCGCCCGGTGGGCGCGGAATAGAGGAAGTCGACGAAGATGGGACGCTGGAGCAAAGAAGAAATCGAGGGCGCGTTCAAGCGCTATCAGGTTCAGGGCCGCGACGCCGCGCGTTCGGGTGATTGGCATCGCTGGGGCGAGATGTTCACGGAGGACGTCACCTACGTCGAGCAGGAAGTCGGCCAGTGGGGTGGCCGCGCCGCCGCGGTGCGTGAGATGGCGGCTTTGATGCATCAGAACGAGGGCACGCCCTGGGTCTGGGTCAACCAATATCCGGTCAAGTCCTACATCGTCGACGAGGAGCGCGGTTGGGTCTGGTCCCAGATCTGGAATCGGATGGAGGATCCCGGCAACGGCGTCGTCCTGCAGGAGAACTGCCTGACCATGCTCCGCTACGACGGAGATGGGCTCTTCAACTACGAGGAGGATCTCTACAACCCCCACGCCTACGTACAGATGGTGAAGGACTGGATCAAGCTCAACGCGCAGTGTCAGGAGAGCGCGCTCGACGAGACGACCCGAGCGGCGCGCGCGGAGGCGGCCCGGGGCTTTGCCGACCTGGAGACTTTCGATCCGGTGCTGCCTCCCGCCGAGATTGCCGCCGAGCACGCGGAAGCCCGGCAGGGTCGCGTGCCGCGGGGTCGTTTCCCGAAGCAGGAGATCGAGGCGGCCTTCGACCATTTTCGCGGACAGCTGGCGCTCGCGGGGAAGACCCGCGACTGGAACCACCTGGGGGCTGCGATCACGAAGGACGCGACCTGGATCGACTGCCGCCTCGGCAAGATCGGCAAGCGAGAGGGCATCGTGCGTCAGATCGAGAGCGAACTGCACGGGGTCGAGGAAGACGCGCCCTGGGTCCAGCTATGCCGCTTCCCGGTCGCGGAATTCGTCGTCGACGAGGCCGCGGAGAGCGTTTGGACTTTCCTCTGGGCTCGCTTCGACGACGTGGGCGACGGGATTCGACACGAGGCAAAGGTCTTCGCCGAGTTGACGTATGGCGGCGACGGTCTCTTCAAGGTGATCGAGACGCTCTACAACCCCAATCATTTCGACCGAGCGCTCGAGTCCTATAAGGTGGGCAAGGTGGCCTATGAAGAGCGCCGCGAGCGTCGAGCCAAACGGCTGGCGGAGCGGGAAGCGAAGGCGCGCTCGATGACGCCCGACGAATGAGTCTGGGCGGGGGGTCGTAGGGAAGCAGGCGTAGGCAGGTGTAGGCAGGTGTAGACAGGGAGAGTGTGGCAGACGTGCCGGCTCCCTCGATGCTCAGGTGGTGACGTTGCCGCCGTTGAGCTGGAGCGTTTGGCCGGTCATCCATTTCGCCTCGTCCGAGGCCAGATAGACGACGAGCGCCGCGATGTCCTCGGGCTGGCCGAGCGCTCCGACGGGGACGCCTTTGACCATGTGCGCCGTGACCTCGGGCTGGCTGTGGTTGTCGATCATGCCGATCGCGATCGAGTTCGCGGTTACGCCCGTTGAGGCGACCTCCATCGCCAGGTGCCGCATGAAAGCGATGCCGCCGCCCTTGCCCGCGCCATAGGCCGTGATGCCGAGGGGGATGCCGACGGTCCCGGCACCCGAAGAGATCGTGACGATCCGCCCGTGGCCGCGCTCGCACATCCCATCGATCACGGCGTGGGTGCAGTTCATCACGCCATAGGTGTTCAGCTCGACGTAGGGGCGCCATTGGTCGGGCGTGGTATCTCGGAACTGGGCCACACCCATGCCCGGTGGGACGCCGGCGTTGTTGACCAGGATGTCGAGAGAGCCGAGCTCGGCCTCCGCCTTCGTGAGTCCGTCGCGCACCGTGTCGTAGTCACAGACGTCGAAGGGCGCGGCGATCGCCCGCCCGCCCACGTCCTGGATCGCGCCGACCGTATCGGCGGCGCGTTCGGCGTAAAGATCGTTGACGGCGATGGCGGCGCCCTGGGCTGCGAGTGCGCAGGCGATGCCGCGACCCACGCCCTGCCCGGCGCCGGTAACGAGGGCTTTGCGGCCACTGAGATCGAACATAGGGAGCCTCCGTGTCGCGCGGTTTCTGTCTGAAGCCCGTCGCGGGAAGATAAACGCTACCCGATTGCCGACCCGTCCGCGCCACGGCCCTCGAAGGACCTCGTGCGAAGTTGCCGGGCGACGGTCGCGCCGCTGAGTAACAGAGGTGTAGGATGCGGCTGGCCCTTCACTCGCGAGGATATTCCGTGCCCGACGCCTTTCGTATCGAAGACCTCACCCAGCCAGTCATGCCAGAGGGTTGGGACGAACAGGTGGAGGCCGTGCGTCCGATGGCGGACGCGCTCGAGCTGGAGCCGGACGCGGTGATCGCGCAAGCGACGAACGAGACGGGCCTGGATGATTTTGGTCCCGATGGTTGGCAGACGGGGCTCGGCGTTGCCCTCGACGCATTCGGGAAGGACTACCCGCTCTCGCCGATGGGCAAGCTCTCGTCCTATGGGGCCTGCGTCGACTTTCTGAAGAACCGCCTCAAGCTCGAAGACCTGATCAAGCGACATCCGGACATCCTCGACGTCGAGCTGCAACCCCCGATCGTGATCGCGGGATTGCCGAGGAGCGGCACGACCCACCTGCACAACCTGCTCGGGGCGGCTCCGGGTCTGCGGGAGCTGCGCTGGTGGGAGGCGCTCGAGCCCGTGCTCGCGCCGGACGAGGCGCCGGGGGCGACGCCGCAAACCGATCCTCGCTGGGCGCGGGCCCAGGCGGGCATCGACGCGCGCAACTCGATCCTGCCGCATTTCGACGCCATGCATGAGATGACCGTCGACCATGTCCACGAGGAGATTCACCTCTTCGGGCTCGACTTCGGCACGATGTTCTTCGAGAATATGGGCGCGGGTCGGCTGCCGAGCTGGCGCGACTACTATCTAGGGACGGACCAGACGCCGCATTATCGATATCTCGAGCGGGTCCAGAAGGCGCTTTCTTGGCTGCGTGGGGGCGATCGCTGGGTGATGAAATCCCCTCAGCACCTCGAGCAATTCGCCGTGCTGAGGAGCGTCTTCCCCGAAGCGACGATCGCCGTCACCCATCGAGACCCGGTCTCGACCGTGGCGTCCTTTGCGACGATGGTCACCTACAGCTCGCGGACCTCCGCGGCGCAGGTCGATGCGGTGGAGATGGGCCGATACTGGACGGACCGGGTCGAGCAGATGCTGCGTGCCTGCACGGAGGACCGTGCGCTGCTCGACGACGCGCATACGCTCGATGTGCTCTTTCACGAGTATATGGGCGACGAGGTTGCGACGGTCGGCTCGATCTACGAAAAAGCCGGCCTCGATTTCGGCAAGGAAGCCCGGGACGCGATCGACGCCTATCAGCGAGCACATCCCCGGGGCCGTTTCGGGCGCGTGCTCTACGACCTGGCCGACTTCGGATTGGACGCCGGCACGCTTCGCGAGCGCTTCCGCTTCTACACGGACCGATTTCCGGTCCGGCTCGAACAGTAAAGGAGGCTCGATCATGCGCATCGGTATCTCGCTCCCGGTTCGCGAGCTGGGCGGCGACCTGGGCGCAGTCCGCGAATTCGCCCAGACCGCCGATGATCTCGGCTTCGCCCATTTGCGGGTGCCTGACCAGGTGATCCGGCCCAAGAGCGGCCCGCTCCATGAGCCGCTGACCCTGCTCTCCTGGGTGGCGGGCCTCACGCGTCAGATCGAGCTGGTGCCGAGCGTCATCGTTCTGCCGGCGCGGCAGACTGCGCTGGTCGCGAAGCAGGCGGCGGAAATCGACCTGCTCTCCGGGGGCCGGCTCCGTATGGGCGTGGGCGTGGGTGGCAGCCGCGAGGAATATGCGGCGCTCGGGGAGGACTACGCCCAACGGGGCGCGCGCTGTGACGAGCAGATCGAGTTATTACGGCGGCTCTGGACCGAAGCCACGCCAAACTTCGAGGGGCGATTCGATCACGTCGAGGCCTTCGGACTCGACCCGCTGCCGGTCCAGCGTCCGATTCCGATCTGGATCGGAGCCGGCGCGGGGCTGATGAAGGAGGGCCCGCGCGAGACGCTGCTGCGTCGGATCGGGCGGCTCTCCGACGGTTGGTTCGCGATCGTTCCGCTCCCGCAGGTCGGGGAGATGCAGGCGCAGATCCGCGCGCACGCGACGGACGCGGGGCGCGACCCGGACGCGGTCGGCTTCGAGGGCGGCTGCGGTATGGCGGGCAAGACCACCGAGGAGTGGCTTGGGAGACTACGCGACTGGCAGGGCGCGGGCGCGAGCCATTGCTGTCTGCGGACCCTCGACGGCGAACTCGATGCGCGGGCGCAGATCGACCTGATGCAGTCCGCCCATCGGACGCTCGGTCTCGAGGGCCTCCCGACGCTCTGACGGGTGGCGGCGTTGCTCGCCATCGAGGGGGTGGCGGGCCGGGTGGAACTCCCAAGGCCCCGCAGCGCCTTCAGTCGATCGGGTAGCTGCCCCGCGGCAGCTTCGCGTGGTCCCAGGAGATCACGCGCTCGGGTCGCAATCGCACGCCGACGCGGTTGCGCAGCACGTTCTCGACCATCGGCCGCCGCGACTCCTCCCAGGGCCCCCGCTGTCGCTCGTTCAAGGCGATGCCGATCTGCCAGAGGCTCTCCTCGTCCTCGAGCAGCTCGGCCCGCCCCGCCAGGTTCACGCCGGCGAGCGCGTCGTAGTGATCCCCGCTCTCGACGTGAAACGAACAGCGAGGGTCTCGCCGCAGGTTCACGATTTTCTGGGCCTTGGCCTTCGAGAGCACGAGCAGCGCGCCGTCGAGCCAGGCGAAGTACATCGCAACCTGGTGAATCAGCCCGTCGGGTCCGATCGTGGCCATCGTCGCTGGACGGTGGACGGCGAGATAGGTGTCGATCTCGGTCTCGCTCATCGAGACGGCGGCGCGGAGGTTCTCGCCCATGTCGCAGGCTCCTGTCTGGCGAGGCCCGTTCGCGGGTGCGGGTCGGGGCTCGGGTTCGGCGATCGCTCAAACGATAAGCGATGGAATTGGGGGTCCTCCGGCGTTATACCTCACTTTCGGCGCGGCTCGATCCGGGCCGAGAAGGAGGGGTCGATGGGACGCTGTGACGGGAAGGTGGCGCTGGTCACCGGGGCGAGCCGGGGGATCGGGAAGGGCATCGCGCGCCGACTGGCGTCGGAGGGCGCGGCGGTCGTGCTGAACGCATCGCGGATGGGCCGTCATGGCGAGCTGCCGGGGACGCTCGAGGACGTCGTTGCGGAGTTCGAGTCCGAAGGCCTCCAGGCCGCGGCGATCGCCTGCGATCTGAAGGACCCGGCGGCGCGTGAGGGCCTCATCGAGCGCGCGAGCGCGTTCTTCGGTCCGATCGACATCCTGGTGAACAACGCGGCGGCGGGGATCATGAAGCCCCCGAGCGCGACGACGAACGCGGACCGGAGCTTCATGTTCGAGCTGAACGTGAACGCGCCGGTCGATCTCGCCCAGCAATGCCTGCCGGCCATGCAGGCGGCCGGCCGCGGCTGGATCCTCAATATCGGAAGCGCCACCTCGAGCCAGCCCGAACTGCCCTATCGCGACTCGAAGCAGGCGGCGTGGATCATCGGGGCGTACGGCGCGACCAAGGCCGCGCTGGACCGCTACACCGTCGCGTTGGCCCACGAGGTCCAGGAGCACGAGATCTTCGTGAATTGCATGATGCCGACCTCGATCGTGCTGACCAGCGGCGCCGATTATGTGCGCGAGATCGCTCGCAAGAACCCGGATTGGGTCGAGCCCGTGGAGATGATGGCCGAAGGCGCGCTCGAGCTGTGCAGCGGCCGCCACGTCGGCCGGGTGATCACCAGCCGCGACATCGTCCACTATGCGGCGCGCAAGGTTCATCGTCTCGACGGCAAAGCCGTGCTCGGCGACGCCTTTCTCGCCGCGGACGTCGAGGCGACGGCCTGAGCCCGTGTGGGACGAGCGGCCGAGAGCGACCGGAG
>Ga0315332_10002078_pt1 | contig 11058 bp, 7 predicted proteins | sample M110034915metaG_FD_203455 | JGI IMG/M metagenome (GOLD analysis project Ga0315332, IMG submission 203455) | Ammonia-oxidizing marine archaeal communities from Monterey Bay, California, United States - M1 100m 34915 | ecosystem: Environmental > Aquatic > Marine > Intertidal zone | place: USA... | reverse complement strand
AAAGGTCTTGATGATTTCCACTTTCAATGACTTCACCGTCTTTAAGGACGTAAATTCGGTCAGCTCCACGGACTGTGCTTAAGCGGTGAGCTATAACAAAGCTAGTCCTGTTCTGCATCAGTCTTTCGAGAGCTTCCTGGATCAACCTTTCGGTTTCAGTGTCAACACTTGCCGTTGCCTCATCCAAAAGAAGAATCGGAGGATTCCGCAGTAAGGACCGAGCCACACTAACTCTCTGTTTCTCACCTACACTGAGTTTTACTCCACGTTCACCTACCTGAGTGTCTAATCCTTGAGGTAATTGCATAACAAAATCAGAAGCATTTGCAACCTCTAGAGATTTCCACATCTGCTCATCAGTTGCATCCCTGTTCGCAATAAGTAAATTTTCTCTTATAGTCCCATTGAAAAGAAAACTTTCTTGGGTCACGTAGCCGATTGCATTGCGAAGAGATCTTTTTTTAATGGAATTGACTGCGACTCCATCCACTAGAATCTCCCCCCCATCATATTCATAAAATCGTGTCAGCAAATTGATTAAGGTCGTTTTGCCCGCCCCTGTTGGCCCCACCAAAGCTATTGTCTGTCCAGGCTCGGCCTCTAAATTTACTCCATTGATAGTAGATAATTCTTCACCATAACTGAAGGACACGTCTCGATACTCTACATGACCTTTTACGGGGTCATGTAGTTCCTGACCCGATTCAAGACCAGGCTCCTCTTCCGAATCTAATATTTCAAATACCCTCTCTCCTGCTGCTCGGCCTGACTGCAACATTTGATTGAGTTGATGCAACCGGCCAATAGGCTCATAAAATAGTGTCAAATATAGTAAGAATGCTGTTATCTCTCCAGGAGTCATTTGGTCATCAATAGCAAGCTTTCCTCCGAATCCCATTACCAAAATAAAACCAATTCCGCCAAAAAAACTCATAGTTGGGTTATATATTGCCCAAGCAAACATTGTGCGAAGAGTAGCTTTACGGACCTTATCACTAGCAGCATTAAACCTTTGATGCTCTTCCTTTTCCATAGTGTAAGCCTTGATCTGGCGGATGCCGGAAATATTATCATGAAGCAAGGCGTTCATTTCCGATGTAGCTTGGCGAACAGTTCTGTACCGATCTCTTGTACTAGTATATATAATCGCACCAATAAACAATAGTGGCACTGGAGCCAATGCCCAAAAGGCCAGAGTAGGATTGATCCAAAACATTACAATCCCTACAGCTATTATTTGCAATAAAGCGACGAGCCCTTGTTCAATTCCATCAATGAGTACCCTTTCCATGGCTGTCACATCTTCAGCCACACGAGTCATTATATCTCCAGTCGGTCGATTATCGAACCAGCGCAAGGGTAGCCTTTGCAGTGTCTGATAAAGATCACTTCTAATATCGAAAATAATTTTCTGCTCAAAAGTATTATTTAACATAATACGTAACGAATTAAGTAAATCCCTTCCAAAATAAGCAAGGCATGCCAAAAGAGTATATTTAACTAACAAATCAGCGCTTTTTTCCGGAACAGCCACATCGAGAACTAACCGAGCCACATTAGGAAAAACAATCGCTAGTAAAGTCCCTACAATGGCACAAATGAGCTGTAAAGAACCAAGCTTTGGATAGCGCTTAAGATAGGAAAAAACGCGTAAAATTGTTTTCATTTGAGGGAAATCATAACCAAAGGAAATTTAGTCAAAGTGTATCTGGGTCATCTCTAAAAATTTATCTGATAAAGAAAGCATTGGAATACTTACAGCAAAGAGTCAAATTTCACTATTGTGTCTAATCGTAATGTTTTTGTCAGACCAGAGAATAGCTTCTGGTACGCTCGTGGCAAATTGATACGCTTTATTATTCTGCTGTCCACCCTTTGCAGCATATCCTTCCTGTACTTCTCGCAAAAACCATGGGAATTGGATACCCATCAAAGTAATGAGTTATATTCTCTGAGCAATGATATAATCATCGGTCTTTGGTATGGTTTTGCATCCAGTTCATTCATTGGAATTGTTCTGATATTCTTCTGGAAAAAATGGTCAAAATACTCTCATCATAGAGAGCAAAATCTAAATCCTAGTCCTGAAATTGAACATATCCGCCCAACGGTATTTTGGATTTTGCTTCTATTAATTATTTTATTGGGAGGGCACCTGCGGTGGAATCTTGCTACAGGAAGTTTGTGGTGGGAGGAAATCAACTTCGTTAAAAATACAAATTATGAAACCTCATCTAAGGATTGGAGAGAAACCTTGTGGATGCATCAGAAACAAAATGAATGCCCCCCATTGGCCGCAGCGATAAAAATATCTCAAAGCATTTGGCAAACAAAAACTGAATCCGAAGAATTTGGAATTCATGAATTATCAATACGTGCGCCGTCTTTTATTCTAAGTATTCTTTCTATTTTAATAATCGGTTTATTGGTCAAGCGCTGGGGATTCAGCACAGGAGCTCTAGGGTCAGCACTATTGCTTGCCATGCATCCATGGCATATACGACATGGAACTGAACTGGGCAGTGTCGGAGTAATTATTTTTTTAACTTTACTTGGCACTTTATGGTTAACTTATGCAATTAATGATAACAAAGAGCAGTGGAGGTACTGGATCTTGTTTGGGTTTAACCAGCTGATTCTTGCATGGACAATTCCTGAAGGAATATTTTACGCCATTGGATTTAGCTTGTGCGGAATCTTATTAATTTTGTCTCAAAACACAAATTTCTCCCATCGCTTGGCATCCATTGGTAGGCTCATTGCCACTAATGCTATGGCCTGCATGGTCTACCTCCCTCTTTTTATGCCGAACATCATACAAATGTTGCACTGGGAACCAATAGAGAACCCTCACTCTTCAATTTCACCAAACTTTGGAAATTCAATTGGGCATTTACTATTTGGAATGGATATCAGTCAATCTGGAAGCGAATTGCCTTCAGTAGTAAAAGAATTGGAGCAAAGTCCAGTCATTGGTTCTGCTATCTTATTAATAACATTCTTTAGTTTATCTTTTGGCATTATTAGAACTTGGATTAACCGAAAAGGTGCAGCAAAAATATTGATTGCCATTATCATTTTAGGTCTTGGATCGATTCTAATTAACGGAATTACAGATACTTATCTTCATCATCACTTTATAACATTCTGTCTTGTCCCTTTAGTTATTGTTCTGGGCATCGGATTTTCAGGGATACTTCATACCGGAAAATCAAAATACTCATTCAATTCCTTAATCAGTATAATTGTAATTTGCTTTTATTTATACATTGCTCGTGAACCTAGAAATAACACACAAACGCTTCCCTTTGCACCGTATAAGGATGTTGCAAAACATCTTAAACAAAGAGCAGAAACAGGTGAAGAAATGCATGTTGTTTGTTATGGGTTCGGCGGAAAGATGATGAAGGCTTATTACCCAAATTGCACTTATGCTAAAAACAAAGAAGATCTCTTATTTGAAATCGATAAATCAAAAAAGAATCAAAAAAAACTTACAATTATTTTAGGTTATCTGGGTATCAACAGTGAACATCCTGAACACCAAGACGGGATTCCACTAATTAAATCTAAGGGAAATTTCCATAAGTCCAGGGAATTCTCTAGTCTGGAACCCCTCTTTAATTTTGAAATAATTAGAGCTATCAACTCTTCTTAAGATACCCCAACTTAATTACTAAATCATCAATTGAATTCTCAGCTTCTTGTAATTCAGCAATAGGATCCCATCGCCCATCCGTTAAAGATTCTTTTGCTCCGGCAGGAATCTCAACCGGAAATTTTAGATCACCTGCACAGACTTCAGAATTAACTACATCAATAAAAACTTCCGTTTCCGGAACAGCATTAATGATCCCAGTCAAAGCCTTTATACTTTCCTGAGTTGCCAGAACACAAGGCATACCAAGAGCACAACAATTGCCAAAAAATATCTCAGCAAAACTCTCTGCTATAATAGCTCTAAATCCATACCTATACAAAGCCTGCGGTGCATGTTCACGAGAAGATCCACAGCCAAAGTTAGCATTAGAAATCAGAACTGATGCACCAAAAAATCGCGGTTCATTGAGAGGATGATCCTTATCATTACCCTCTGAATCTTTTCGGACATCATAAAATAGGTATTCACCCAATCCATCAAAGGTCACACATTTCATGAACCTTGCCGGTATGATTCTATCTGTATCAATATCGTTTCCCGGAACGTAAACTGATCGTCCTCTAACTTTTTTAATTTTTTCTAAAGACATAAAAGTTGGTGATTAAAAATCACTCCGCATCAAATTGAAAAATTTCACGGGCATCACTTACCTCTCCACAAACCGCAGCGGCAGCAACCATGACAGGGCTCATTAAAATTGTCCTCCCGGTCGGGCTTCCTTGACGCCCCTTGAAATTTCTATTGGAAGAACTAGCACACAATTGCTCACCAATTAACTTATCAGGATTCATAGCTAGACACATTGAACAACCTGCTGCCCTCCACTCAAATCCTGCATCACTAAAGATTTTATCTAAACCCTCTTGCTTTGCCATAGCATCAACAATCTGAGAACCGGGAACAGCAATCGCTTTCACATCAGGAGATACCTTGTGACCTTTAAGGTACTTAGCAACTTCACGAAAATCGGACAACCTCCCATTAGTACAGCTACCTAAAAAAGCCACATTAATCTTGGTTCCTTTGATTGGTTGACCCGACTCAAGCTTCATATAATCAATTGCTTCCTGAATTGAAAGCCTCTCATTCTCATCAGTTTGCTCCATCGGATCAGGAATCTTTCCTTCAATAGAAAACCCTTGATCCGGGCTCACACCCCAAGTGACCGTAGGAGCAATGTCCTCGGCTCTGATATTAACGGTGTCAGCATATTCACAATCTGGATCAGAAGCAATACTCTTCCAATTATCAACCGCTGACTCCCAATCATCATCCGAAGGCGCATAAGGGCGACCCTTTAAATAATCGAAAGTCTTTTGATCCGGATTAACATATCCGCAACGTGCACCACCCTCTATGGCCATGTTACAAACAGTCATACGCTCTTCCATGGAAAATGAATCAAATAAAGACCCTCCATATTCATACGCATACCCAATTCCACCCTGCGCTCCGAGTAATGCAATAATATGCAATGACACATCTTTAGCATACACACCGGGACGCAAACTTCCCTCAACATTAATTCTCCTGACCTTAAGTTTTCCCAAAGCTATTGTCTGAGTCGCCAAAACGTCTCTGACTTGAGTAGTACCGATCCCAAAAGCAATTGCTCCGAATGCTCCATGGGTAGCAGTGTGCGAATCTCCACAAGCAATAGTTGTTCCAGGCTGAGTAATCCCTTGTTCTGGACCAACTACATGCACTATCCCCTGCTTGCCAGTCGAAAGATCAAAGTAAGTAATACCGAATTCTTCAGCGTTCTTAGCTAACTCTTTAATCATTGCATCAGCCAATGGATCACTGAACGGTTGTTCGCGCTGATCAGTTGGGACAATATGATCAACAGTTGCAAATGTACGTTCGGGATATTTAACCTTAATTCCAAGATCCCTCAGCATACCAAATGCCTGAGGAGAAGTTACTTCATGTATCAAATGGGTTCCAATGAGCAGTTGAGTCTGCCCATTAGCTAAAACGCGCACGGCATGAGCGTCCCAAACTTTCTGAAAAAGGTTCTTAGCCATCAATTATTATGTTCTCCCTAAAAAAAGCGTATGAGGCTTAACCCAATTAGTGATGAGATTCAACTGATGATCACATTAACTGGGAGCTTTGGTATGGACATATTCATCAGTAAATTTTTAGCAAAATAGACGAATCAAAGGTTAAAAACTCAGATATCCACGATTATTAACTGATTTAAAATAAAAATCAGCACCTGAAATAGGATTTCTCGGGCATAAATACCTTCAAACCTAAAAATTTCATTCCCTAAACAAAGAAATATTTAATATATATTAAATATCAAGAAACCCTTGACGGTAACATATGCTAAGCAAATAATACAAGAAATGAAAATAGGTATTTTACTGGCTAGTCCTACACTGCGAAGCCGCATGCGAAGGAAAAGAATCAACGATGCCTTCATCCAATATGACCAGTTGAGCCTTACTCCTCAGGACAAAGGGTACCTTGAATTGGCTAAAACAATTCTTTCTTCTGACAATAGTGAACCACAAAAACTGTCAGACACAAAATTAGCTAAATAATCAAGCAAAATTCCAAAAGCTAACCGCAGAATTCCAGATTGCGGCATGCTAATGTTAGGTTGATCTTCTGACCTCATGAAAGATAAACCATTGCGCACAACAGTCATTGGCAGCTACCCATTTCCTAGTTGGCTTCATTTCGCAGGAAACAACCTCAATGAATTCGGCGCTAATGACATTGATGAAATTCAAAATGATGCAACCACATGCGCTGTCACCGATCAACTTAATGCAGGTCTTGATGTTATCACAGACGGAGAACAAACCCGTTTAGACTTTAACCTTTCCTTTTATGGACACTTGGAAGGAATTGCTTTGGAACAAGAATCCCCAAGACTATTCGGTCCCCCAGCCCACGATCAAAGAGGAAAGCACCACATAATTGGAGAACTTAAAGCAAATAACGGACTCGGTGCAGTAGATGAATTTGAAAGGCTAAAACAAATTGCACCTACTGGGCAACCACTCAAAGTAAGTGTGCCTGGCCCCTTTACAATGAGTGGCCGATTACTACCAAACGCCGATTACAATGATCGTTATGCAATTACAGAGGCTTTGCTTCCTATGATCCGCAAAGAACTTGAAGATCTAGTCGCTGCTGGGTGTGAGGAAATTTGTGTCGATGAACCTTCAATGAGTTGTTACGGATATAAAGAGGATACAGCAAATTTTGTTGATATATTTAATCGTACAACAGAAACAATTTTTGGTAAGGCCAGACTTTGCACTCACCTTTGCTTCGGTAATTATAAAGGGCACGCCGTAGGTTACCGCAAATATGAACCGCTCTTCCCTGCATTCTTAGATCTTAAAGTAGATGAAATGCATCTTGAAATGGCAAATAGAGAATACGCCGAACTTGAAACCATTGCCCAAGTTGCTGAAATTATGGATGTGGCTGTAGGAATCATTGATGTGAAAAGTTATTTTATTGAGCCTATTGATTTTCTTGTCTCTAAAATCCGTGAATGCATGAAATATGCTGATCCAGAAAAACTTGTACTTGCCCCTGACTGCGGACTAAGTCAGACGGCGCGATGGGCAGCCAAACAAAAACTACAGAACATGTGCTCTGCTGCGAAAATTGTCAGGGACAGCCTTTAAAAAAATGAAATCCGCATACAAAAAGGATAAGGAACTTTTGTCCGAAATACAAAACGCGGATCAATCACCTGAAATATTTCATCTCTGGTGGCTTGGGCAAAGCGGTTTCCTCATCAAGTGGCGGCAAGATTACCTCTTATTAGATCCATATTTATCAGATTCACTAACTGATAAATATTCAACAACAGATAAACCTCACATTCGAATCACAGAACAAACAGTAAACCCGAAGGAGCTTAATTTCGTTAACATTGCTACATCATCCCATAATCACACCGACCACTTAGACGCTCTAACACTTCTCTCAATTAATGAATCTAGCCCAGGTCTCCGTTTACTTCTCCCCAAAGCAAACATTCAATTTGCCAATGAAAGGCTAGGAAATGATTCCGGAATCGAATTAATTGGAATAAAAGAAAACGAACCTATCAGCATCGGAAACTTTAAAATCGATGGAATCGCCGCTGCTCATAATGAAGTTGAAAGAGACAAAGAAGGGTCTCCAATCTATATGGGATTCATCATTCATTTTGGTGAGTGGACTATATACCACTCCGGCGACACTCTTTGGCACAATCAATTAACAGCTTCATTAATAAATCAATCAGTTGATGTAGCAATAGTCCCCATTAATGGTAACGACTCATCTAGACGCGTAGCCGGCAATCTTAACGGAACTGAAGCTGCTGCACTTTCAAAAGCAATTAATGCGAAAATTGCAATTCCTCATCATTTTGACATGTTTGAATTTAATACTGCTAGCCCTGAACAATTCACAAAGGCATGCGAAAGGTTAAATCAGCCTTTCTGTGTTCTGCAGAATGGTCAAGGGTGGTGCTCGTCCGCACTCGAGTAAAATTCATGGGAAAGAAGTGTTTTCCTCACAATAAAAATAGAAATTTATTCACTAAATTTTAACATTTTTGGATCATTAATGATTAAATAAGGTAGAATTATTGGCTAAAAATCTCTAAGATTTGCCTTTTTTACAGTAATTTCTTTATTTGCGGTGAACAATTTCGCAACTAATGCAACGGCTCTCAGAGTAAGGTTGTTTTTCTACTAAAAACCTGTAAATTTCCGGCCCCTGTTTTCCAGCAGGAATAAATTTATAATCACCTCAATGTCACCAATTGTCGCATTCCTAATCGCACTGTCCTTATTAGCCCTCTTTATTTGGTACTTCGGAACTGACTCTGATTTTCGTCGAAGGATCATCGGAACAGTTCTTGCCTTAGGATTGGCAGGCTTCTGCGCATATTCCCTCTTTCCTCCCAAAGAAAAAATTAAACGAGGAATGGATCTTGCTGGAGGCGTTCGATTTACTCTGCAGCTCAATCCAAGGGCTGAAGCAGAACAGGAAATAAGTAAGGCAGATCAGGAAGAAGCCCAAAATGTTTTACAAAGAAGACTAACCGGCACGGTAAGTGATGTGAATATTGCTGCAGAAGGAGATGATCGTCTTGTCGTTGATATCCCACATCGCGATGGAGATGCCAAACAAAACATTGATGAAAACACAATTAAACAGATCCGTGCTCAACTACAGAAATCCGCTATCCTAGAGCTCTATCTCACTCATGAACAAAATGACCCGGTAACAATTGGTAAAATTGAAAGAGGTGAAGAAGTTATCCCTTTCTCAAAAATAGCAACATTCGATCAGTCAGAAGAAGACAGCTCTCAAGAACCAGAAAAACTATTACTTAGGGAAGAAGTCATGATTGAAGGGAAGGATGTCACTAACGCATATGCCTTCAATGAAACCGGAAATTGGAAAATAAACATCACATTCGTTGGTGATGGAGCAGATACTCTTTCAAAAGTCAGCAAAAAGTATGCTGGTGATGGAGTCACTCAAATGGCAATACTACTTGACGGAAAAATTATTTCAGCAGCTGTATTTAATGGACACATTCCCGGAGGAAATTGTCAAATAACCGGTAACTTTACTGAGCAGGAAGCAAACACATTATCGGTATCAATGCGTAATCCTTTAGGCGTAAAACCTGAAGTCCTTTACGAGGAGTCATTTCCACCAACCCTTGCCAAGGAGGCCATTAATCAAGGAATTCGAGCAGGTATGTGGGGACTCTTGTTAACTGCATTATTTATGGCAATTTTCTATCGTTTCGCCGGATTAATTGCTCTGATTGGCCTGAGCATGAATATCATTCTGCTCTTTGGTATCCTTGCAATTTTTCAGGCTGATTTTACCCTTGCTGGAATTGCAGGAGTGATACTCACCATCGGCATTGCTATAGATGCCAACGTCTTGATCTATGAAAGGTTGAGGGAAGAAATGGCAGCAGGAAAGACAGTGGGAACTGCAGTTCAAACTGCTTACGAAAAAGCTTTCTCTGCAATTTTTGATGCTCAGATTACCACACTCATTACGGCCCTAGTTCTTTTATGGTTAGCAGAGGGCGCGATCCAAGGATTTGCAGTGACACTTACCATCGGAATTATCGTATCACTCTTCTCAGCTCTTCTAGTAACTCGAGTATCCTTTAATTGGCTCAGTGCGGCAAGAAAACTAAATAAGCCTCTTAAATTCACTCCTGTATTATCCAATAAAAAAATTAATTTCCTTGGACTAACAAAGTTCAGTCGTTTCATTTCCATTGCTCTTATTGTTTTGACAATTGGAACAATTGTAACAAAACGGCAAGGAGCACTTGGCATTGAGTTTGTTGGCGGGGATCAACTAAGGTTTAACGCACCAGAAAGCACGAGCAAGGATTCGATCAATAAAGTGATAACAGATACACTAGGTGAAACCAAGAAACCTCAGATTCAGAAACTGACTCCAATAGGTGGCAACAGTACAATTTTCTCCGTTCGTATTGAACCTGGTTCCGGTGAAAAAGTAAAACAAGCTATTGCAACGGCAGGCCTTGCTGAGGGACAAATTCAAAGCCAACAGATCGGTTCAGTTGTTGCTGGAGAAATGGCCAAACGATCTCTTTACGCACTCCTTGCTGGGCTTGGCGTTATTTTCCTTTATGTGACTTTCCGTTTTGAGTTTTCATTCGCAATCGGCGCTATCGCTGCCCTCATTCATGATTTGTGTATTGTGATAGGCGTTACAGTTCTTTGTGGGAAAGAACTGAACCTAATACTAGTCGGAGCTTTTCTAACAATTGCCGGTTATTCTATTAATGATACTATAGTTGTTTTTGACCGTATAAGAGAAGGTCTGCGTAGCCAGAGAGGCAATGTTAAAGACATCATGAATACCGCCATTAACGCAACACTCTCACGAACTATTCTTACCAGTTTGACCACCCTAATCACCGTCGTATGCTTACTATCGTTTGGTGGACCAGCGCTAAATGACTTTTCTTTTGCAATCATTATAGGAGTTATTGTGGGAACCTATTCCTCAATATTTGTTGCCTCACCTATTGTTTATTGGTGGGCAAAGAAGCAAAAAGTTAATTTACGACGTGAAATTTTGGATGCCGATCAGGATGACATTAGTTCAGCAGCAACAACAACCTAGAACCACGCTTGACTGATCGGTACTTAACCGCTAAATTCAGCCCCCCTAAAATAGGACGATTTATTAATCAATTAAATTCATATGCCAGAAGTAGAAGTAAACAAAGGTGAATCTGTTGACCGAGCTCTCAAACGTTTAAAGAATAAGCTTGAAGCTGAAGGAATCATGGATGAAATGCGCCGACTACGTGCCTTTGAGACTCCCTTCCAGCGCTATCGACGCAAACAACGTACAGC
>Ga0315332_10002077_pt1 | contig 11063 bp, 7 predicted proteins | sample M110034915metaG_FD_203455 | JGI IMG/M metagenome (GOLD analysis project Ga0315332, IMG submission 203455) | Ammonia-oxidizing marine archaeal communities from Monterey Bay, California, United States - M1 100m 34915 | ecosystem: Environmental > Aquatic > Marine > Intertidal zone | place: USA... | reverse complement strand
CGCCTCCTGTGGCGGCATTGAGATTTCAGTGTGGTTCCCGGAAACAGCGAGCCACAGCAAACTGCGTTCCGGGTCACCAACCACTATCGCCGGCCCGGTTTGTCCCCCCTTGAGCATGGCCTGTAAAGAATCCAGACGCAGCCCGCCCTCGGCCTTGCGACGATGGCACTCATAGCACCGTTTCGCCAGCAGGGGACGCACGCGGGATTCAAAAAAGTCATCCTCTGCAGATCCCAGTCCGTATACGGGAGAGTGTACGGAGATCAAAAGGATAATGAGAAGGCCAATCTTCATACGCGGAATCATACGCAAATCGATGCAGAGACTCAAAACCCATCATTATCGATTGCTCGTTCCACGGGCGATCCCGGGCGCACTGATGTGGCGGCAGGTACGACGCAGATTACTATTTGAGTTCAGCGCCGGTGGTCCCGGGGGCCACGAATCAGGTTGATTTCCTGTACGGCGAAGCGCTTCAGGCTTCCGCGGTCGCCGGCATGTACGTTGAGCCTGTCGTCGCTTCTTCCATCCGTCCGGCGCCGGCGTGAAGGTTTAGGTTCTGGATTTTGGTTTTCGGCCGATCATCAACGGCAATTCAGTGAGTCAGTGGCCGCAGAATCAGTCTGGCGAGTGTTCGATACAGCATTATTCGATTAATCCGTCATTTCGCGTGTGACCTGTCTGATCTACGTGCAGGCTCATTCCCGGCGGTGGGTATGGCTGCAACATGCTCTCATGCCGAGATCTTCGGGGGCAATCGGGTTACAGGTATTGTTTTCGTGCATCGCAGTGTTTCGACCGTCAGCACGTCTGACTGGACCGAAATCACGATACGGGCTTGAGTTGACGGCCCAGGCAATGGACAATGTATGGCGTTCGTTCGACGCACGAAGTGAATTTGTTCTGTTCCATGTCTACATCCGAGCGATAGCTCGTACAATGGCTCCAGGGTGCTTTCATGTTGACGATCCAGGGATCCGGGCTGAAATTATGCGACGGTGTCGCTCGGCGATCCGTTCTGAAGATCGGTGCGCTCGGACTGGGTGGCCTGAGTCTGCCTCAACTGCTGCAGGCGGAATCGGCTGCCGGTACAGGATCATCCCATAAGTCGGTCATTATGGTGTTTCTGACGGGTGGCCCGCCGCATCAGGATATGGTGGATCTGAAACCGGATGCGCCTGTCGAATATCGGGGAGAGTTTTCTCCAATCCGGTCGAACGTGGCCGGGATTGATGTCTGCGAGCACATGCCGCTACTGGCTCAGCGGATGGACCAGCTGGCGGTGATTCGATCGCTTGTCGGTTCCGAAGGGCGGCATTCGGCGTATCAATGTCTGCACGGTCATCCGACTCTTAAGCAGCCTCCCGGGGGCTGGCCGTGTTTCGGTGCGGCTGTTTCAAAGTTGCAGGGGCAGGTGAATGAAGAAACGCCGGTGGCTGTAAGTCTGCAGCCCCGAATGGGGGGCGCCGGCTGGTCACAACCGGGGCAGCCAGGTTTTGCCGGGATGCGTCATGCTCCATTTGCTGCAAATGCGCCAGGGGCCAACGACATGGTCCTGACGGGGATGACTCAGCAGACCCTGGCTGATCGTCGCACTTTACTGGGAAGTATGGAATCACTCCGCAGGCAACTGTCCGCCACAGATGCGATCGACGGAATGGACAGCTTCTACCGACAGGCCTTCGAAATACTGACGTCCGGCAAGCTTGTTAAGGCGCTGGATGTTGATGATGAGGATCCGGCGATTCGTGAACGGTACGGTCGCGGTTCTAAAGAGCCAGCCGGATACGGCGACGCCGGCTGGCTGCGCAATGAGGATTTTCTGGTAGCTCGTCGTCTGGTGGAAGCCGGTGCACGGGTGGTGACGTTGTCTTTCGGACGCTGGGACTGGCATGGTCAGCCACACGGGACAAACTTTGACAACGCAAGGGACCATATCCCGGCGCTGGACCAGGCTCTGTCAGCATTGCTGGACGACCTGAAGGAAAGGGGCCTGGATCGTGATACATCGGTGGTTGTGTGGGGAGAATTCGGACGTACTCCGAAGATCAACAAAAAGGGGGGCCGGGATCACTGGCCTCAGGTTGGCTGCGCTCTGCTGGCAGGTGGCGGCATTCGGACCGGGCAGGTCATTGGCGAAACAAACGAACTGGCGGAGTACGCCACAAGGCGTCCGGTGCATTTTCAGGAAGTGTTTGCGACGTTGTATCGCAACCTGGGAATCGACATCGATCGAGCCACGATCGAGGATCTGACGGGGAGGCCGCAGTATCTGGTGGACCACGCCAAGTACCAGCCTCTGCCGGAACTCGTCTGAAGTGCTGTTGAACAAACGTCTTTATGATCTTTATGACAGGCCGCGACGGGTGGGGTGTTCGTTCAAAGGACTGTGACTTTTCGTGAGCATTGAACCGATTCTGACTTTCCGGCATGACAATGCGGTGTACTCCGTTGCATTCTCGTCTGATGGCAAACTGCTGGCATCGGGTAGTCTTGACAAAACAATCGGGGTCTGGGAACTGCCCTCCGGCAACCAGAAAGTTCGTCTGAAGGGACATCGTGAAGCCGTCTGTACTGTGGTCTTTCAGAACGATAATTCGTTGTTGTTGTCTGCCAGTCTGGACAAGACGCTGCGAACCTGGAATCTTGAGTCGGGCGAGTTGAAGTCGAGCCTGTCGGGGCATCAGGCATACCTGACGTGCATGGCGGCCTCTGCCGATGAAACGCTGGCCGTGACCGGCTCGCATGACAAGGAGTTGCTTTTGTGGGATACAGAGTCGTCTCGTCAGGTGGCGGTGTTGCAGGGGCACACGGATTTGGTTTCATGCGTCGCCTGGTCGCCTGACGGGAAACTTGTCGCCTCCGGTGGCCTCGACTTAGTGATCCGGATCTGGGACGTCGAATCGAGACGACAGGTCATGGAAATCGGTCCTCACCCCAAACCTCTGCAAAGCATCGCGTTTTCTCCGGATGGAAGGAAGCTGGTCGCCAGCGATGAATCTCCGGTAGTTCGAGTCTGGAACTTCAAGTCCGGAAAAGTTGAACGGACATTTGAGGGACACGAACATTCTGTGAAGACGGTGGCATTTTCCGACGATGGCCGGCAACTTGCCTCAGGCGGTGCCGACTCCCGGATTATTGTGCGGGCGTTTACGACCGGTCGGATCGAACATCGGCTTGAGGGCCATCGTAATACGATCTACGGGATCGCATGGTCAGCGGATGGACAGCGGCTGGCATCGGCGTCCTTTGACCGAACTGTCCGGGTCTGGCAGCTGAGCGCAGAGACTCCGTAGACCGGGCGACGTATGGCGTTGCGAGTGGCCCGTTTCACAGAGCCTGCCTGCACTGCTTGTCGGCTGTCTCGATTAACCGATCCGAAACGTTGCGGGATGCGCACCCGTTGGCTCACGCGCCGCCCGTTGGGCGAAAGCTTAAACGATCCGCAAGCCGGTTCGAAAAGCGGAGCTGCATCGGAGGCTGCACCCGTGTGCGTGTTCAGAATCTGACATCATCAGGCCCTTTCAGGGCCAGCATTGTGCGGGCTTCGGCGGGTGTGGCGATCTCCAGTGATAACTCGTCCAGAATATGAGATATCTTCCTGACCTGAGTTGCGTTGCTTTCGGCCAGCACCCCTTTCGACAGGTACAGATTGTCTTCAAGACCGATACGCACATGACCCCCCAGCATCGCTCCCGTTGTCACAAATCGAGTTTGATGTCGTCCGGCGGCCAGTATGGACCATTGATAATCAGATCCAAACAGCTTGTCAGCGATACGACGCATGTGCAGCAGGTTCTCGGGATCCGGTCCGATACCACCCAGAATGCCGAATATTGTCTGCACAAAAAAGGGAGGCTTCGTCAGACCTCGATCAACAAAATGCGCTAGGTTGTACAGGTGCCCAACGTCGTAACATTCGAATTCAAAACGTGTGCCACAGCCTTTTCCGAGGCGTTCCAGAATCGTTTCGATATCGGTGAACGTGTTGCGAAAAATTTGATTACGGGATCCGCTTAGATAGTCGGGTTCCCAATCGTGCTTCCAGTCCGGGAATTTTTCCAGCGCCGGATAGAGTCCGAAGTTCATGGATCCCATGTTCAGTGAACACATCTCCGGCTGCAGTGCCAGCGGTCCGGCAATGCGTTCCTCGATGGACATGGTCGCGGCACCACCCGTTGTGATGTTGATGACAGCGTCGCAGGCGTCACGGATCTGGGGAAGGAACTGTCGAAAAATATCGGGGTCCGGTGTGGGACTGCCGTTGTTGGGGTCTCGTGCGTGTAGATGCAGAATCGCCGCTCCGGCGTTTGCCGCGCCAATTGCGCTGGCGGCGATCTCATCCGGGGTGATCGGAAGATGCGGCGACATTGTCGGTGTATGAATTGACCCTGTGACAGCGCACGTAATGATGACTTTAGACATGACAATCCAGGTTCAAATGAGCATTGATCAACCGGCAGTTTTCTACCGGCACCGCTGAGTCACCCTTTCGAGCCGGTCGCAGGGGCGTCCTGAAACGAGCTGTCGTCGGCGACAAGTTTAGCGAGTTTCAGCATGGCGGTGTCCCGCTTCGCACTGATTTCGTCGACCGTGGCAGGATCGTATTCATAAATGCCACGACCGGAACGCGGCCCCAGGCTGCCTTCGTTCAGCAGTTGCTGAATTGAATCGGGTACAGATGAGTCATTGCGCAGTTCGGGAACGAGGCGTTTGTAGACAGTGGACCAGATGTCGATGCCTCCGAAATCGCATACAGCCAGCGGACCGGAAACTGCAAGTCGAAAACCGAGGCTGCCCTGGATCGCCGCGTCGATGTCCTCTCGACTGGCAATTCCGCGTTCATACAGATCCCAGATTTCTCGGATCATCGCCATCTGTACACGATTCACCAGGAATCCCGGGATCTCTGCATTGACACGCACAGCCTGTTTTCCGAGTTTTCGATGCAGAGCAATTGTCGTTCTTGTAATTTGATCGGTCGTTTCGGGCCCTGGCACAATCTCCACCGTTGGCACAATATGCGGAGGATTAAACCAGTGTGTCACAATGGCCCGCCGGGGGTCTCGCATGTTGGCGCAGGATTCGGAAATAGTGAACGTCGACGAATTGCTGGCAATGATCGTCGTTTTCTCGACCACGTCTTCGATGCGTGCGAAGAAGTCCTGTTTGATTTCGCGGTTTTCCGCGATGGCCTCGACGATGAAGTCTGCGTCTGTGGCAGCGTCTGCCTCTGATTCCAGAATCTTGATGCGATTCAGAATTGGTTCGACATCGTTACCGCTGATCAGGTCATTCGCCACAAAGGCGTTAAGATTGCTTCGAATTCGATCCGGAGTGGACTCGCGTGCCTCAGTATTGGCGTCGAATGCGCGAACCGGGAACCCGGCCATCGCGAATGACTGGGCGATTCCGTGGCCCATGCGTCCCAGGCCGATGACGGCAATCCGACGAATCTGTTCAAGTTGCATACGGCTGTGACCTTTGTTGTGCCTGATGTCAGTGCGGGGCAGGTTTGTGCATCAATGCTGATTCAAGTGCCCGTCGCACGTATTCGGGGATTGACACTGCCTGATTGGTGTTGCGGTCTACCCAGACATGGATCATGTGCCCCCAGGCGGCTGCCTCCGGTTGATCGCGTGTGAAGATGCCCACACCGCATTTAGCGGAACGACTGCCAATGTTTTCCACGCGAACCCCCGTTTCTACCTCAGCCGGGTGAGAAATGGAACGGTGGAAAGTAAGGTGTGTCTCTGCGCCTACCGGGATCAGGCGTGTGTCAGGAAACCCCGGATGGTGTTCTCTAAAGAATTCCGTGACGGCCGTGTCCATCCAGGCATTGTACACGGCATTGTTAACGTGTCCGTAGACATCGTTATCTTTCCAGCGTGTCGTTACCATACTGAAGATGGAGTAACGTTCGCGTGTTTCGATGAGCTGAGGTTTGGGCATAATGCTAAGCCTACTGAACAGCCATTTGTTTTCAACGATCTCATGCTGTGTGGAATCATGACCGAGCTTTTTGACAGAATCTGCGTGGTCGGATCGGGTTACATGGGAAACCAGATCGCACTGCAGTGCGCAGCACACGGCCACGCCGTGAATCTGCACGATGCCAGCGAGTCAGTGCTTCTGAAAAGCGGTGATGCTTTCATGGACTTCCTTGACAGGATGATCGATGATGGATTTGCCGCCTACGATCAGCGTCAGCGGATTGCTGACCGCATCCAACGCACGAGCAGCCTTGCCGAAGCGGCATCGGACGTCGATTTGGTGATTGAGGCCATCAGCGAAGACCTGCCTGCCAAGCGAGAGCTGTTCGGTCAGCTGGACGAATTCTGCTCTGAGCACGTGATCTTTGCCACCAACAGCTCGTCAATTCGAGTCTCTCGCATTGAAACGGCGACACGCAGACCTGACCGAATGCTCAATGCCCATTTCGTGCAACCGATATGGAAGCATCCGTTCGTGGAACTGATGCGTGGGGTGGCGACGTCCGACGCGACAGTGGCAGCGCTGCAGACGTTTATGCGGTCTATTGGTGTGCTGCCTGTGCTGGTACGAAAGGAAAGCACCGGTTTTATCTTCAATCGTATCTGGCGAGCCGTCAAGAAGGAGGCGTTGAAGGTCCTCGACCAGGGAATTGCCTCGGTCGAGGACGTCGATCGGACGTGGATGATTCAGATGGAAACGCCAATGGGACCACTTGGCACGATGGACATTATCGGCCTTGATGTCATTCACGACATTGAGATGGTCTACTACGAAGAGTCCGGTGACCCGACCGACGCTCCGCCACAGGTATTGCTGGACAAAATCGGCAAAGGAGAACTTGGAGAAAAGACGGGTAAGGGTTTTTACACTTATCCCGATCCGAGCTGGCAGCAATCCGACTTTCTGAAACACGCCTCAACGTGACAAATATCACTGACAACGACGATGCAGAATCAGATCCGTGGGCGACAGGTTTCCTTGTGGTGCTGGGAGCAATGTGGCTACTGGTATTGATTGCTCTGTCTACACCGGAGGCGGCGAATGGTCACGGAATTCAGCATGCGACGATTCACACCATGGATCAGGGCGGCGACGGTTCCCAGCGGCATAAGTCACTTATTGTGACCGGCTGGCTGCTCGGTTCGGCGATGATTTTTCTTTTTACGGGTCTGCTTGCATGGGGCAGCGTGTGTCAGGCAGGCGGCATGCCGGCAGCGAATCCTGTTCAGTCATCCCCTTTTTTCGGGCGACTGATGTGGTTCGTTGCCGGAGGTGTATTGTTTGAAGTTGTGTTTGGAATGCTTTGTTATTCGTACTGGACATCGCTTTCCGCACCGAGAGGCGATTTTTCAGGACCGTTTCCTGTGGCGGTGTCCTGGATGTTGTTCGGAGTGTGGCTTTTTCCTGCTTTCTTTATTGTTCTGTATGTGGTGAATTTTCATCGCTGGGTCCTGCCACCAGAGAACGCAGGTCGCTTTGCGAATCTTGTTGCAGAATGCTCCGCCGATGACAGCTCAGAAGCAGTTGATCCGCAGGGGATTTAATACCTCGGAATTGCAGTTTCCTTCTGACGACCCGATCGTGCTGACCGAAAATGGAAAACTATCGCTCACTCATCGTCTTGATCTGCGTCGCCGCCTACATGGCGATGTGCATTGGTGTTGGTATCTGGGCGATGCGTCGCACAAAAAATTCACACGACTTTTTCATGGCGGGACGGCATCTTGGCGTCATCGTGGCAGGTGTCGCGGTGTTTTCGAGCACAATGAGCGGCTGGGGTTTTGTGGGTGGCCCGGGACTGGTCTACAAGATGGGGACCAGTTCGTTCTGGATGATCGTCTGTACGTCGATGGCGATGACGATTACGTTTTACCTGCTGGGGAAACGCCTGCGTCTGCTGGCGGAACTACGAGATCCTGTGTCACTACCGGATGCAGTCTATGCCCGCTACGGCTGTCGATCAACGAGTCTGTTAACAGCCGTCGCGATTCTGTTGGGAGTCATGGGGTACCTTGCCACTCAGATTCTGGCCATGGCGACCGTATTGCAGAGCATTCTGGCAAACGTGACGTGGGTGGGGCCTCTTTCCCTTGGATTATGTGTGGCCATCAGCAGCGCTGTTCTTGTCTTTTACTGTGTGACCGGCGGCATCATTGCGTCAGTCTATACAGATCTTGTACAGGGAATCATCATGGTCATTGCGGCTATCCTGATTCTGGCGACAGCTGTCTTTGCGGTCGATGGCGGCCTTGCCGGGATGTCGAGAACGATTCTGATCGATGATCCGGAGGCGATGAGCCCATGGGGGACTCTGGGCATGATCGGCTGCTTATCCTGGTACTTGATTTTCGTGCTGGGTGCCTGCGGGCAACCGCATGTGATCACGAAGCTGATGATGACACGTCGAGTCGAGGATGCTCGGCACATGCTCCCGGTATCGGTCGTCGGTTACGGTATTTCAGCACTGTTGTGGATCGGTATCGGACTGGCTATGCGAGCCCTCGTGCTGCAGGGGATCCATCCCGAACTCGTCAACGCGGACGATGCGGCGTCCGAATTTCTGCAGACCTATGCGCACCCTCTGCTGTCCGGCGTCGTGTTTGCCGGGCTGCTGGCCGCTATTATGTCCACAGCTGACAGTTTTCTGAACATCGGTGCGGCTGCTGTGGTGCACGACATTCCTCGGGCGGTGCGCGGTCATTCCCTGCGTAACGAATTGCTGTGGGCCCGAACCGCTACCGTGGTGATTGCTGCGGTGGCTGCAGTTTTCGCGCTGTCGTCAGGAGATCTGGTGGCTCTGCTGGGTGCGTTCGGCTGGTCCACATTTGCGGCAGCCATCGTACCGACGGTCGCCATCGGCTTTAATTGGAAACGCGCGACGCCGCTGGCCTGCAACATTGCCATTGTGTCGGGCCTGCTGATTAACTTCGGACTAAAACTGTTCGATATCCACCTGCCGCACGGATTCCACGGCGGTGCGTTGTCGCTGATGGTTTCCCTGACACTCTTTTTTGTTGTGTCGATGTTGTCGGCACCGAAACCGATCGCGCCCGACATCGAATCGGTGATGGACCTGTAGGAGGCTGGTCGGAAAGCTGAAGCAGCCGCAAGACCCCGGCCGTGGGTGAAAACACTGCCAACAACACGTATTGCAAAGGTACAGGCCGGAACACAACTGAAGGCTATTCTTTCTTCGGGCCAGGCTATTCCGTGCATTCCTGCTGCCACGTCTTCCGCAGAGTTCGACGCATGATTTTGTTGGAAGCCGTGCGGGGTAGCTGCTCCATGAGTACAACCTCGTGGATACGGAACAGAGGATTGAGTCGCGTCCTGACCAACTGCTGCATCTGTCGCTGTAGCTCCTTAGCCGGTACTGCGGATTCAGCGGCGATCGCTGCAAAAACCACCAGTCGCGCCGGGCCGCCTGCAGGCGGTGGAATGCCGACGGCCGCGACTTCGTGGATTCCCGGCACATCGGACACCGTCCGTTCGATTTCCGTCGTGCTGACCTTGACTCCGCCAAGGTTCATCGTGTCATCGGCACGCCCCAGCGCTCGGTAGTAGCGTGCGGCCTCGGTCTGACTGGCAGCATTTACGGATTGCTCGTCGACATGTGGAATGGCCGGCAATCGCTGCATCTGATCACCATGCCTCCGCAGGCTCCGGCCGTCGGAATGAGTCGGCACGTCGGCATAATACACTTTATGATGATCCCGGTTGATCAAGCGTCGCGACAGCCCCATCGCTGGTGGTACAAGGAATACCTCGCCGATGTCGGCCGCCTTGCCATCTTCGTCAAGGATAACCACGCCGCTGCCCAGGGCGGGTGAACTAAACATCGCCGGCAGATTTGGGTGGACCAGCGTGCTGGTCATGTACCCCCCACCAATCTCAGTGCCACCACAATATTCAATGATGGGGCGACCGCCGGCCACTTCACTTAACCACCGCATGTCGTCCGGGTTGGAACATTCACCCGTCGAACTGAACAGCCTGATCGCCGACCAGTCGATCGCGTCAAGATATCCGGAATCACGCCACAGACGGACCATGCTGGGTACGACACCCAGCATGTTGACATGCGCCGTCTGCACGAAACGGCCAAAGGCCGCGTCACCCGGAGCGCCGTTGTAGAGTGCGATCGTGCCTTTGTTGAGCAGCGTAGCGTAAATCAGCCAAGGCCCCATCATCCAGCCAAGATTCGTCGGCCAGGCAACAATTTCTCCTTCATGTATGTCATGATGGAAGTATCCATCTGCCGCCGCTTTGATCGGTGTGGTATGGTCCCAGACAATCGCCTTTGGTGTGCCCGTCGTTCCCGATGAAAACAGAATGTTGGTGGCGGCGTCCGGAGCCACGTGGGCCACCAGATCCGACGGGTTGTCGCTCAACAGTTCCGCCCACACAAGATCTCCGTTGCGCAGTGCCTGCGATTCGCCTGCGTCGCTGATTTCGTCCGGCGCCCCTGGCAGATGAGTGCCATGCCTTTCGACAATTATGGCCACAGGCCCGTCTGCATTGACGACCCTTTCGTAGACTGGGATGTGCCTGTCGGCTCGTCGTACCGACATCACCGTGAACACGGCCGCAGCCTGCCCGATCTGCAGTCTGGAACGGACTTCCTCTGACGAGAAACTGTCGGCGATGGATATGACCGTACAACCGGCCAGCACAATGCCCAGATAGACGGCGACGGATTCCGCTGTCATGGGCATGAAGATGGCCACGGGCTCACCCTGCTGAATTCCATGCTCCAGCAGTCCCCGCGCAACTCGGTTGGCCAGCGTTCTTAATTCCGCGTACGTCAATTCCCGTGACGCACCATCCGGGCCGCCTTCGATGATTGCGCAACTGCCGGGTGCAGACCCAAAGCAGCTTTCGGCAATATTCATGCGGGCGTCGACCAGCCAGGCAGCAGCCGTCGCGCCCTTTGCAAGATCAAGCACACGGCGCGGAGGATTGTTGAAACGGATTTTCAGAGTGTCCAGAACGTATGTCCAGAACTGTTCGGGCTGTGTGACGGACCAGTCGTAGAGTCGTGTGTAGCTGGCGAAATAATGGTCCGTGAT
>Ga0315332_10002069_pt1 | contig 11073 bp, 10 predicted proteins | sample M110034915metaG_FD_203455 | JGI IMG/M metagenome (GOLD analysis project Ga0315332, IMG submission 203455) | Ammonia-oxidizing marine archaeal communities from Monterey Bay, California, United States - M1 100m 34915 | ecosystem: Environmental > Aquatic > Marine > Intertidal zone | place: USA... | reverse complement strand
TCTGAGTCAACACAAGGGACATGATCCAGGCTCCCCGAAGTCTGATAATCGACCGTCAGGTTGCCCATAGAGACCGAGCGGAGGTGAATCCCACTGCCCGGCTCGCTATCGTGTTTGCCTCGATGACCTCCTTGCAGAGCTATGTTTGTGGCCAATGGACCGCCGGTGATGGCGACCCGGTGACCCTTCACGACCCGTCTACCGAAGAAATCATTGGCGATGTGCGCCCCGGCGGCGTCGATTTCGCCGCAACGCTAGCACACGCCCGCAACGTAGGCGGCCCGGCGCTTCGTGCGTTGACGTTCCAGCAGCGTGGCCAAATCCTCAAAGGACTCTCGAAAGTCATCCACGAACATCGCGACGAGCTGATCGAGATTGCCGGACGTAATGGCGGCAACACCCGCGGCGACGCGAAGTTTGATCTCGATGGCGCATCGGGCACGCTCGCCTACTACGCGCATCTCAGCAAGTCACTGCCCGAAACACCGTGGATAACGGATGGCGAAGGCACGCAACTAGGTCGCACCGCACGCTTCTGGTCGGAGCACGTAATGCTACCGCGCCCCGGAGTCGCACTACACATCAACGCCTTCAACTTCCCAGCATGGGGTATGGGCGAAAAACTCGCTTGCTCGATCCTGGCAGGAATGCCGGTGGTCAGCAAAGCAGGCACAGCTAGCGGCATGCTCGCGTGGCGCGTGTCCCAACTGCTAGTGGCGAGCGGCTTGCTGCCGGAAGGTTCGTTTCAATTCCTAGCAGGCTCGGTTGCCAAGATGGTGGACCATATGCAAGCGATGGATGTGGTGGCCTTTACCGGCAGCGCCCGAACCGGTGCACGAATCCGCAATAACCCGGCATGCATCGCCAACAGCGTCCGCGTCAACATTGAAGCAGACTCGATCAACTCCGCCGTGCTCGGCCCAGATTGCGATATCGACGATGACACGTTCGTGCAATTCATCACGAACCTGCATCAAGACATCACCCAGAAGGCCGGCCAGAAATGCACGGCCGTACGACGTATCCTTGTTCCCGAAGACAAGCTCGACGACTTCAAGGAGCAGCTCATTGACCGACTCGAATCGACCCGCATTGGCAACGCAGTCGACAACGATTCGCGCATGGGGCCAGTGGCCAGCAAGGCACAACTCGATGACGTTCGCAGCGGCATCGAAAAGCTGCAAGCCGAATGCGATACCGTGCTCGGTGGTCCAGAGGCGATGGATCGGCCAGGTTATTTCGTCAAGCCAACATTGTTGCAAGCACGCAGCAACGACGCAGCGATTCTGCACGAGCTAGAAGTCTTCGGTCCATGCGCAACCATCCTGCCATATGACGGCAAGGCCGAGACCGCCATCGACCTAATGAATCGCGGTGGTGGCTGCCTAGTCGCGAGCGCCTACAGCGATGACAAAAAGTGGCTCCGCGAACTCGTCACCGGAATTGCTCCTTGGCACGGCCGTGTCTGGGTCGGCAGCGAAAAGACCATGGGCCACGCACTCGGTCCGGGTGCGGTACTGCCAGGATCGATCCACGGTGGCCCTGGTCGCGCCGGCGGTGGTGAAGAACTTGGTGGGCTGCGCGGCCTAGCGCCTTACCTACAACGCACAGCCGTCCAAGGAGACCGCGCTGTGGTGGGCCGCACGTTCGGCTCAGAAGAGTAGACGAGCAGTTCGTTAGGATCAGTTTGAGACGTAACCGCACCGGATAAGCGCAAGGCAGATCCGGCCGGCCGTCTATGGCGTATTATCTTGCAGTTAAAACCCAAGGTAATCCATGACCACAGTGATCCTGTGCTGGTGCGTAGCAAGCTTCTTACTGGCTCCAATCGCGGGCCGCGCGATGCGCGTTCGAGCAGTCGTCTAAAGGCAACAATCAACGCTGGCAACGCGTCGTCACGCAGTGGCGCACGCGATGACTGGCGCAACCAAGCTGCTTGCTGCACCGATCTTGCAAGCACTGCTTTCACGACGCTGCGACCTCCCAGTCACCGAGCAGACCCGCGCGAGCACTTCCGATGCCGCGTAATAGCATTCGCGAGACCAACCAACCCGCGGCATAAAGCAACTCGGCAGGAACCGTTTCCAGGTGTCGCCCAAGCCTAGCGACCCGCTACGCGAGCCCGCTGCACACGGCAAGCGACACTATACGGCGCACCGGGCTACATTCCCTAAACACGCGCTCCTAAGGCACCTCGTAGGCACTCCCGAAGGTCTGACGACACACCTCGACTCCAAAATGGAATCGGGATGCGGCGGGCGGGCAACGAATGCCGCGCTAGCCAAATGCTGCGACCAGGGAAACCTGAGAGATGGTGGGCGTTACAGGACTCGAACCTGTGACCCATAGCTTGTCGAGCTATTGCTCTACCAACTGAGCTAAACGCCCCGATAGCAACGGCGAGGATCATGCCGGAGACGGAATCAGAAGCAAGAGCAATCTTTGCGGCGATCGCATCGGTTGCGAAGAGAGCAAGCGCAGGCATCGCCGCACTACGGTAGGCTGTTGACCATGCATACCGGACAAAGTCCGGTGCTTCCGAATGCCTGCCGCCACCGAACCAAACCCTGCCGTCCTTGCTCGCTCGATGCCCTTGCCGCGTCCCTCCCCAGGGTCCGCGTCTCGCGTCCAGCTAGGTCGTGCCGAATTGGTGCTAGAGCACAGCGGTCGGAGCTACTCGCTGCTTTGGTCCGATGGTCGCGAAGCGCGCCGCTATGTGCTGGGCCTGTCCGACACGGGGCAACTGCATGTCGAACTGCGTGCGCCAAAACTACCAGTACGCATCATCCCGCGAGAACTACTCACGATCGTGCCGCAAGCACGTATGTGTGGTTTCATCACGGTGCCTCTCATCCCAACGCTGGTTTGGCATGATGAACGCCGCAAGCCTCAAAAATTGATCGAACTCCTGCAGCCCAACCTGCAAAGCCAATGGGATGAATCATCTGGTCATTCGATCCGCAGCGCGGCTAGCTGGATGGTCCGTTTCCCATTCCAAACCGGTGAACCTCAAGCCGTCGTACCGTTGCGTCTCTACAACGACACGAGTGACCCTGTATGTCCAGGACACCTCGAACTAACGATCACCGATGAGGATCTCGTCGAACTCCGCGGCTCCATTATCGTGCGACCAAGACGCCTGCACTGGGCAGACGCCAGCATGAAGGAGTTCACCAAATGAGAAAGAACACTTGGTGGCCTTGGCTCATTTGTGGCGTCCTCACCACAGCATGCGAACCGCGAACAGTTGAAATTTCCGGGCTCGATGAATTGACGGCTGAGATCCGTAGTCAGCGGCTACTCAACAGAGAACAAACAAGAGAGGGTGTCGGATCTCGTAGTGGCACAGCGGTAGATCGCGGCGCACAAATTCAATCGGCCATGGCGCCATTGCGAGATGTGCTAACCCAACTAGGCTCTAGCCAAAGTGAACTCGCCGAACGGCAAACGGCGCTCACCCAAGAATTGCGACGCTGGACGCAATTGCTGGTGCAATCGATGCAATCGGAGCGAAGCGACGAAGCAGTCAAACTCAGCAAACGCCTCGCCGAGCTTGAGAAGACCATTTCCGAACAAGACAAGCGCCACCGCAAAGTGGAAGAGCTGATCGGTTCGGCGTTGGACCGCACTGCCGACCAGCTCGAACAATTCCTGAATCAGGTTGGCGCCAATACCGGAGCAGCGACTTCGGAACCGGCGCGTCGCAAAGGGGGAGGCCAAGAGACTCCCAAAGCGAGCCAGAGCGGCAATGGCGAAGCAAAGTCTGCGGCCGCCCCCAAGGCCGCAACGAACACTGGTGCACCTGCCGCACCTAAAAAAGCCGCCGGCGGCCAAGCTTCCGGCCCGACGACACTGCCACCCTCAGAACAACCAAAAGCCACAACCGGCAAGATGGCAAATCAGCAGGGGTCCTTAGCCTGGCTGTGGGGTTTAGCCGCGATGTCCTTGCTGGCTGGATCTGCACTGCTGTTTAGCAAGAGGCGTGCTCGCCCGTTCACAGCGATACCGAAAGGACCATCCTCGCCGATGCAAGGATCCGCCGAGCATCGGCTACCAACCTCAAAGTCACGCAAGAAGGAGCGATCATACGCAGCGGACCAAGGGATCAACAACCAAGAGACCAGTCGCCTCATGAGTGGGGCGAGCACGATTGGGGCGCTGCCGAACGACTCTGTGCCGAGCCAAGAAAATGCGGATAGGGCCGGTGAACCCGCCGCCGACAAGCCTGAAATAGAAGAGCTATGGGCAGCAGCAGCACTGCTTGGCGAGGCCATTGGTCGCCTGAAGAATGGCAACGACGCGGCAGATCCGCCAACAAAGACAGAGCCGGCTGCGTTGCCTACCCCAGAATCAACAGAGGCCATGCCCCTAGACTTCGAGGCAGCGTGCGACACCGACTTCGACACGGTGCGAGTGCTTCCAAAGCGCAGCCCTGACCACGCGGACACTGGTGCGAATCCACCCTCGGACGTGAAGAACAACGCAGGCCAAGGCAAACAGTCCGACATCTTCCAGCCTGAAGACTCGCAAGCCAACGATGCCGAGAGCGCCGCCAGGCCGCTTCGCACGGACGAGCACCGAGAGCCGTCACAAGGCGTCCAAACGCCCCAGACAGGCATGACCGTCACCACGACGCCTTCGCAAAATATTGCTCCGAGCTCTAGCCAGACAGACGCTCACATCGCGAACTCGACACCGGTCACATGCCGCCTGCACCTGCAGGGAGACAAACAGGCGGAAAGCCGGGTCCGCAGCATCCTCGGCCGAGACCCACGGGTGCTGGCTTCACCACGACCTCAAGTGCGCTGCGGGGTGGGGGGGCTTGAAGTCAGCTACTGGCTAGTACCAGGCTTAACGGCCGGGGAACACAGCCTGCTAGACCAGCAACTACGAGACACGGTCTCATAAGCCACTCGCCCCGCACAGGCGACCAACCACGCAATCATGCGGATCTCGCCACAGCGAGCTATTCCTGCTCGCAGTCGAGGCATCTGATCGCTAACGTGCCACCCCGTTTTTAGAGACAGTCAGGAACCCAAAGCGATGATTATCGGCGTCCCCAAAGAGATCAAACCCCAGGAAAACCGCATTGGCGCCGTTCCGGCAATGGTGCTAGAGCTAGTCGAAGCTGGCCACACCGTGCTCATCGAGCAAGGCGGCGGCCTCGGCGCTGGTGTGACCGACGACGAATACGTTGCCGTAGGCGGCAAGATTGTTGCCACTGCAGCCGACGTTTACGGCGAAGCCGAAATGATCATCAAGGTTAAGGAGCCACTGGCTGCTGAATACCCACTGATCAAGAAGGGGCAGATCCTATTCACCTACTTCCACTTCGCCGCGAGCCGCGAACTGACGCAAGCGATGCTGGACTCAGGGGCGCACTGCTTTGCCTACGAAACGTTGATCCATCGTGAAACGCTGCCGCTGCTCACACCAATGAGCGAAGTCGCTGGCCGCATGGCGGTTCAAGTTGGCGCGGTCTGCCTTGAGAAACACATGGGGGGCCGCGGCATCCTTGTCGGTGGTATCCCAGGAGTGGAACCAGCAAAGGTTGTCATCCTCGGCGGCGGAGTCGTCGGCACGAATGCCGCCAAGATGGCGGCTGGCCTCGGCGCTGATGTCAGCTTGATGGACATCGATCTCGATCGCCTTCGCTACCTTGCGGATGTCATGCCCGCCAACGTGACCATGCTGCACAGTTCACCGATCGCCATTCGCGAGCAAATCGCGGTTGCCGACATGGTCATTGGTGCCGTGCTCGTCCAGGGCGCACGCGCCCCGCGCCTAATCCGTCGCGAAGACCTCAAGAACATGAAGCAAGGCGCGGTAGTCGTCGACGTCGCAGTCGACCAAGGCGGCTGCATCGAAACATGTAAGCCAACGACCCACGCCGACCCGACCTTTGTTGTCGATGGCGTGCTGCACTATTGCGTTGCCAATATGCCGGGAGCCGTGCCACGCACGTCAACATTTGGCCTAACCAACGCAACCGGTCCATGGGCTAAGAAACTCGCCAACATAGGTGCTGCTGCCGCCGCCGCCGATCCAGCCCTAAGCACTGCCGCCAACGTGCTCAACGGCAAGGTTACCCACGCGGCTGTTGCCGAAGCATTTGACATGCCGTTTACAGATCCAGCGAACGCCCTGTAAACTGGCTCGAAGATCGGGCGCCGTTAGCGCCCGCCCGACAATGGCATGATCGGCACTTTCCACAACGGAGCAAGCGCTGCGGGGCAAGAGACTGCTAGCCAAAGTGTGATCGGATGGTTTGAAGCAGTCATACTCGGCATCACCGAGGGCCTCACCGAGTTCCTGCCGGTATCGAGCACCGGTCACCTAATCGTGATGCAACGCGTACTCGGCCTACCGGAAGGTAGCGCAAGCAACACCTTCGCGATCGGCATCCAAATCGGCGCGATCACTGCGATCCTCGTCCTCTATTGGCATCGCTTATCTGCCGCAGCAAGAGCGCTCGCCAGGCCAACAGATGGCAAGCCAAACCTACTCGGACAAATTCTTGTCGCCGCGATCCCCGCAATCATCGCCGGATTGCTACTCGAGTCTTGGATTGATGCCAACTTGTTCTCAGCGACAGTCGTGGCCTACTCGCTAGCCATTGGCGGCATACTTCTCCTAGTCTTAGAGCGCCTCCTGAAGCACCGCACCGCAACGGTCAATGACCTCTCGCAGATGTCGTATCGGTCGGCGTTCTACATCGGAATGTGGCAGTGCCTAGCACTGATCCCCGGCACGAGCCGATCCGGCGCAACCATTGGTGGCGCGTTGGTAATCGGCTTGTCACGAACAGCGGCGGCTGAGTTCTCATTCTTGCTCGGCCTACCGATCCTCTATGGAGCATCGATCTACAAGCTGATCTCGATGCGCAACGAACTGAGCAGCGACATGGTCGCGCCATTCGTTGTCGGCACGGTGACTTCGTTCCTCACGGCAATCGTCGTCGTCAAACCGTTCCTCACCTACCTGAACCGACATAATTTCGTGCCGTTCGCGTGGTATCGCATCGCAGTCGGACTGGCGATCATCGCACTACTCGAAAAGGGCTACCTTGCTCCCATAGAGTGATCGCTTGACCCTGAGCCTGGATGGGGCAGCACAGAAAGGCATCGGCGCGGACGAATCACGACCGCCTACGAACACACATAAAGCCCTAGCGCCCTGTAACTGCAGACTACTTGCGCTTGTAACCTAGCTGACGAACGACAAGCAGCACTTCGCTCCAACTGGGGAATGGTCGCCCGTTGGCCTGCTTGAAATCCTCAATCGCGGCAATGAACTCAAGCACGTCCGAATCGACTTCGGCCATCGCTGGAGACGAACGCTCCGGGTCGGCTTGCTTTGACTTTGCAGGCTTCGACTTGGTGGACTTCGCAGCCTTCCCTTGCGTCGATTTCGGGTCAGCTGCAGCCTTCCCGGCAGAAGGCTTGGTCTTGCTAACGGGCTTCGCTTTCTTGCTCGCCGTCTTCTTTTTGATCGCAGTGGCCATGGGCCTCTGTCATCGGCTATCAACAAGCGCCTTCTTGATGCTAGCGGGATAAGGAGGCCGCAAGATGCCAACATCGGTGACCATCCCGGTCACCAGATGGGCCGGCGTAACGTCAAATGCGGGGTTCCGCGCACCAACCCCCTCAGGCGCCACCGAGACGCCACAGAACGACGTAACCTCATTGGCATCACGCTCTTCTATCGGAATCGACTGGCCATTTGGCAGCCGCAGATCGAACGTTGACAGCGGTGCTGCCACGTAAAACGGCACACCGTGAGCGGCGCAAGCTAACGCCAATGGATAGGTGCCTACCTTGTTCGCAAAATCGCCATTACGGGTGATTCGATCCGCTCCAACGATCACGAGATCAACATCCCCGCTAGCAATGATGCCCGCTGCCGCGCCATCAGCGACAACCTGGACAGGAATACCAGCAACGTGCAATTCGAGCGCAGTCAGCCGAGCCCCCTGCAGCAATGGGCGAGTCTCATCTGCGAGAACTTGAAACTTCACACCGTCACGCCATGCGGCAAACATCACCGCCAAGGCCGTGCCATCACCTGCCGCCGCTAGGCGACCAGTGTTGCAGTGCGTCAACACGGTGGCACCCGGCTTAATCAACTCCTTGCCACATTCGCCGATGCTCCGCGCCATCGCTTCTTCGTTAGCATGGATCGAACAAGCGGCATGGAATACTCGCTGCGTCGTCGGCTCGGCGACAACGGCCGCGACACAACGCTCCATGGCCCAACCAAGGTTGACCGCAGTTGGGCGAGCACCGAACAGTCGCGCCGCCACCTCGCGCACCTCTGCCACCAACGCGTCACCAGCGAGAGACTTCTCACGCACACCGAGCAACAATCCATACGACGCGGCAACCCCGATCGCGGGAGCTCCACGCACAGCCAAGCGCACGATGGCATCGATGACGCCGTCGACCGTTGTCACCCGAAGAATTTTGCGCTGTTGCGGCAAGAGCGTCTGGTCCAACAACTCAAGATGGCCATTTGCATCTCCGACCCAACGAATCGACGGTGGCAACTCTTCGGTACTCATGTCTCTACACTCGATTTCCTAGGCCCAGAAACGATCCATTGCTCTACGGACTTGCCAGCCTACCGCAAAGGCGCAGCGGAGCTACACCGTTAGCCGACGCTGAATATCAGCGTAGGTGGTAGCTGTGGCCGCAATCACTTCTTCAGTCAGCGGCGGCGGCGGGGGAGTTTGGTCCCACTCAGTCTCAAGCAACCAGTTGCGCAAGAACTGCTTGTCGAACGAAGTTGGTTTGCCACCTGGCGCCACTTCTTCCGCAGGCCAGAAGCGACTGGAATCAGGAGTGAGGCATTCATCAATCAACACCAGTTTGGAATCAAGCATGCCAAACTCAAACTTGGTATCGGCGATCACGATGCCGCGAGTGCGCGCGTATTCGGCGCCGCGCCGATAAAGCGTCAACGCAGCATCACGCGCTGCCGCCGCGATCGGCTCACCGATCATCGCAACAACCGCCTCGTAAGAAATCGGCATGTCATGACCAGTCTCCGCCTTCGTCGACGGCGTCAAGATCGGCTCATCAAACTGGCTCGCATGCTGCATCCCTGCTGGCAACGCAACACCACTAACCGCTTGATCACGCTGATAGTCTTTCCAACCGCCGCCGGTTAGATATCCACGAACAACCCACTCAACTGGCAGTGGCTCACAGCGACGACAACGCATTGCGCGACCGCGCAGAACATCACGATACTCGGCCGGCACCTCAGGCCACGCGTCGACATCCATCGACAACATGTGGTTAGGGCAGACATCCTTAAGCATCTGCAGCCAGAAAGCCGTGGTCTCTGTTAGCACGCGGCCCTTGCCAGGGATGCCCTCAGCCATCACGACATCAAACGCGGAAATGCGATCCGTCGCGACCAACAGCAGGTCGCTGCCAAGCTCATAGATTTCACGGACCTTGCCGCGCCCGAGACACTTGGCGAAGGGGAGATCGAGTTCTAATACCGGCGCGTTCACGTCTGGATCATGGCGCGTGAGGCCACGTCAGGAAAGGCGAGAATCGTGACCATCATCGCGAATGGGGGGCCTTAGACATCCTTCTCACGCACGCCAAAGCCGAAATTGAGTTCCGGTGTGCTGTTGGCGCGTATCTCTTCAAAATCATCGATGAAGGTGAAGGTGTTGTAGGTCTTGTCAATCGCAGCAAACCATGTCTCGTTGGTTCCCTCGATGGTCAACTCCATGCCGCCGTCTGGGCTGAGTGAGTAGGTGCCGATGTATTGAAAATCGGCACCCGTGTTGCCGACAGCATCAAGTCGGAATCCGCCCTGCGCGGATAGCGTAACCGTCCCGACAAACGAGTCAGAACCAGGGTTACTCGGATTCACGAACAACGTGTGACCACCGACAAGGAACGTGCCCGGTACACGCACCGAATCAACTGGGGTCGCAGGGGCGTTGAACTTGCGCACCATCGTGACGAGACCTGCCTCGCCATCACCATTGTTCTTGTCGACGCCAAAGATGACGTTCTCCGTCGCCGCCGATTCGACAATGCGCACGTCAGCTGACTGACCATCTAACTGATAACTAAGGGACAAGTTCAAAGAGCCATCACCGACTTCATTGACATCGAGAAGGTTCTGAACCGTGCCGCCAAACGTCAATCCTGCAGTACTCTGGAAGCCAGTGCCGCTAATTGTCCGCTGACTACCTGGAACACCGCCAGTGATGGACACAGCGCCATGGGCACCACGCCCCACATTGTCAGGTGACAAGATCGTTTGATCGAAGATCACGTGCATCGACAGCACATGCCAGCCACCTTCGAGCTCTACTTGGCCATCAATCACCTTCGTGCCGAAGAACATTCCAACACGCGGGCTTCCGCTCGTCGAAACGCGGTCGGTGAAGAAGTAGTCCGACTGCTCGGCGACCAAGCTGTAAGCACCGAGGAACGCGGTGGACGGCTCATTGGAATTGCCAGTCACGAAGATCGTAAACGGCCCAGCTTCCTCTATCGCGTAGCGATCCTCACCGGATGTACCGCTTGCGCTCGTCACCGTGTAGGTGCTGGTATCGAACAAGTTGAGCTCACTGCTCTCAGTTACCACGCTACTGACTGGTGGCGGAAACGTACCGAAACCAGCCAATGAACGCAGCGCAAACATATGGTGCGTGGCGTTGACCAATACTTCACTTTGCGGGTTATCTTCCTCGCCGCCCTCGGCACATGAAGTGAGAGTCAGAACGGGGACGATCCAGATGAGTTTCATCAGCACGACCGAGACTCTAAGCGCAAACGCCCGAGACCACACCCAATCTGATCACGATCCACCCTCGAGTTTGACCCGGCGGGGGATTTCACCCTCCCAGATCATCTACTGCGCGCCGACGTGGGGGAGGCAGACACTGGTCTTCCCCACCTCGACCATCTACCTTCGGTCAAGATGCGACTGGTCACGTTGCTTTTCATCATGCTCCCAGTGCTTGGCTTTGCTGGCTGCGTGGCGACACCGAAGCTCGGTGGCCCACTGCCAGTTCGCAACCAGCACCCCGCCCAGCTGACG
>Ga0315332_10002067_pt1 | contig 11077 bp, 8 predicted proteins | sample M110034915metaG_FD_203455 | JGI IMG/M metagenome (GOLD analysis project Ga0315332, IMG submission 203455) | Ammonia-oxidizing marine archaeal communities from Monterey Bay, California, United States - M1 100m 34915 | ecosystem: Environmental > Aquatic > Marine > Intertidal zone | place: USA... | reverse complement strand
GTTTAATTGCAATAGCCGCAATGATGGCTCGCCAATGGAAGGGAGCAATCGCTTATGGTATAATCGGAACCAGTGTTATTGCATGGTTCTTAGGTTGGATGGGCGACCCCGTAGTCGACACTTACAATGTTACGGATTGGAATACTGCAGAGGTAGTATTCTCTACTTCTGGTCTATGGGATGTTGCGAATTTCCCAGAAGAATCTTTCCTAGCAGCATTTGGTGATAAGGGAATGGGCGATCTTGGCGATGGGGTCTCATATGCAGACTTCTTCATGGTCATGGTCGCTTTCCTATTCGTCGACATATTCGACACTGCAGGAACACTATATTCTGTAGGCCGTCAAGCTGGATATGTGGATGAAAATGATGAGCTACACAACTCAGATGAAGCATTCATGTCTGACGCAGCTGCAACAATCGTTGGAGCCGCATTCGGAACTAGCACCACAACGACTTACATTGAGTCCGCTGCTGGTGTTGAAGATGGTGGAAAGACCGGTCTAACAGCAGTTACAGTTGGTGTACTAATGCTATCTGGATTGCTATTCGCTGGTCTATTCAAGCAGATCCCAACCTTCGCCGCCGCCCCAGCTCTAGTTATTATTGGAGCAATGATGATGAGGCAGGCAGCAGACATAGATTGGTCTGATACAGGGAACTCAGTTCCAGCCTTCATTACAATGGTTATGATGCCATTCACTTACTCGATAGCAGCGGGTATCGCATGGGGTATTATCTCGTACGTACTAATCAACGCAGCATCTGGTAAGCACAAGAATATCAGTATGATAATGTGGGGTCTCGCAATAGCAATGATCCTATTCTACGGAAATATCGTACTTGACTGATGAACCAATCTCGAAACGCTCCTAAATTAAGAGGAGCTTTTCGACACACATAGGTGCGTACAGCATGGATGAAGATATAACACAAAAGTTGAGAGAGACCGTTCGGACAGTACCGGACTTCCCTATTGAAGGGATTATGTTCCGGGACATCACACCTGTCCTGTCCGACGGTTCTCTCCTCTCAGATATTACAGACGAATTCATCAGACGAATGAACTCAAAGGGTTGGAAACCGGATGCAGTTGTCGGTCCAGAAGCTCGTGGATTCATCTTCGCTTCATTGATTGCCGCAAAACTCGGAATTGCATTTGTACCAATAAGAAAACCAGGGAAATTACCTGCATCAACAATGCGTATTGAGTACACACTTGAATACGGTTCCAACACCCTTGAGATGCATGAAGATGCCCTTTCAGAAGGAGACAAAGTCGTAATCATAGATGATCTATTAGCGACAGGCGGGACAGTTGCTGCCTGCATGAAACTATGTGAAAAGGCCGGCGCGAGAGTTATTGGCAACTTATTCGTGATCGAGTTAGATGGCCTAGATGGAAGAAAGGCCCTATATCCAGCACCCGTTGATTCAATGATCGAATATCCTGCTTAAGAATTCTCAACAACCCCCCGATTCTTTCATAGCATCACCGGCTTTGGCATAAGAGGATTACAATGGCGGAGAAGCCCCCACCACCCCCACCCCCACCAAAGGGGAAGCCAAAGGCGGCACCACCGCCGCCCCCGCCTAAGAGGAAATCAAAGGCAGTGCCCCCACCACCTCCTGCACCGAAGAAGGCACCACCCCCTCCTCCTCCTGTGCCAAAAGCGGCACCACCTCCACCTGCGCCGAAGAAGGCAGCACCATCAAAGAGGAAAAGACCCCCTGCACCCAGTGAACGGCCACCAGCTCCACCCAAAGGGAAGAGACGAGCGCCACCGAAAGGAAAACCGAAGGGCAAGCGTCCAGCAAAAAAGAAAAGGCGCCGCCTTAGAATTAAACTAGGATTGAAACAATCCGAAATTTCATCCGAAGAGGAAGTCTATACGGATCAAATTGGTTGGACTGTTGATCACACCACTCTACAAGAATTAGAATCCGAGCAAGACAAAGGCCCAGAGATAGTAACTCATCAGTGTACAATGTGCGGTTCAATGATGCAAATCCCGAAACCAAAAAGAGAGCGCTACAAAGTAGTATGTGCGTATCCAGAATGCGGTCATGCAGATATGATAGGTCTTTGATTAACGTCAAATTCCTATGAATTGAATTCCTCTTCTAGCTGCTGCTATGAGTAGTACTCCAACTAAAACACCCTTCACTAGATTTTGAGAGGCGATTTTTGACCCAAAACTCGAACCAAGAACCCCTCCTAACAATACTGCAAGAGCAAAAGGCGCCAGAACTCCTATTTCAATTTCCAACTCATGTGAATATACAGATCCTAATAGCCCCGCGGCAGAATTCATCCAAATGAATAACGCAGCAGTAGCAGCTGTGGTTTTTGGTGTAGCCCACCTTTTCAGATGAATAGTTGGAGAAAGAAAAATTCCTCCACCAATCCCCACAATTCCACTCACAAAACCAATACTCGCTCCGATGGGCAAAGTTTCTTTCATTTCAGGAATTACTAGACCATCCTCTTCCACTTCACTAACGAAGCACAATCGGTATGCTGCCCAGACAAATGTCAGAGTGAGCAATACATCGAAGACGACCCCATCCATTTCCAAATAACCACCAATCATTGCAAATGGAATACTAGCTACAATGAATGGAATAGTAAGTGCGGAGATGTGATGCCCTGCTTTATGATAATGGTAGAAAGCAATGCCTGCCACAATAAGATTCAAACTCCAAGCATATTGTTTCAACCAAACACTCCCTAAGGCCCCATAACTTGTCAACGAAAGGATCGCCAGATAGCCAGAACCACCCCCATGACCTACAGAGGAATAGAGGGCGGCGACAAGGAATAGCCCGATGATGATTACAACACCGCCCACCTCGAGCATGCAACCGCGATGCGGGAATAACACTTCAATGAGAAGGGGGGTTGGGAGTGCATGGAGCGCGAGGTGACCTTGTATCGGGCCATCGAACTTGCTTGTGCAGAGCCTATGATTCGGCGCACAGAAATGGCGACATTAGACGAAGCCCGTGGCAGGATCCTATCCGCCACCCTATCCTCCAAAGTAGATGACCCTCGTTTTGATAATTCAGCAATGGATGGTTTCGCTGTCAAATCATCAGATTGTTCAGGCCCCAGTACGAGATTGGAAATAATCGGCACATCTCAAGCAGGAGAGGAATCACTACCAACTGTTGGTAAAGGCCAGGCCTGCAGAATAATGACCGGGGCCCCTGTTCCACCTGGAACAGATGCAATTGTGATGATTGAAGACACTCAGACCGAAGGCGAACACGTCATCATCACCGGCCCCGCACGAGTAGAATATATCCGCCATCGAGCAGAAAATCTCGCCCAAGGCCAAGAAGCACTTCCCAAAGGCACTCAACTAGGCGCAGCCGAACTCGCGCTTGCCGCAACAATGGGGTATGGAGAAACCGAAGTAGTAGTCAAACCAAAAGTCGCGATCCTATCCACAGGCGATGAGTTAATTCCAGCTGGCGTTGAGATTAATTCAGGACAAATATATGAATCGAATTCACACGCTATTGCCTCTCTGGTTGAAAGGATGGGTTGCGAAGCAATACGTCTCGAAAGTGTGCCGGACTCACTAGAAGAATTGCGAAACACCTTCGATTCTTTAACCGAATATGACGCGATAATCACTAGCGGGGGAGTGAGTATGGGGGATTGGGACTTGGTTCGTAAATTGATGGAGGATGAAGGCAATATACACTTCTGGAGAATGAAAGTTAGACCGGGCGGCCCTCCTTTGTTTGGTACATGGAAGGGTACACCTCTAATCGGCCTACCAGGAAACCCAGTCAGTAGCCAAGTTGTATTCCACGTCCTCGTAGCCCCTTGGATTCAACACTCCTTGCAAACACATCCTGAATTAGGGCCAAGCCTCTCTGACAAAGTAAGAGTCCGCCTCAAGAATCCTCTTCGAGGAGCTCCCTCAAAAATATGTCTCAGACGAATCAAAATATCAACAGAAGGCAACGATCTTGTTGCTGAATCCCACACACATCAAGGTAGTGGTAATCTTCACAGTATGGTTGCACATAACGGCCTGACATTACTCCCACCGGATACTGATGGAAAGGTAGGGGATGTTATCGATGCACTCTGGCTTCGCTAAATTGCCAATATTACTCTCATACAATACATGAGTTCAAGGACAGCCTAGTTCACGGAGAGCCTGCATAGGGGGGCTAAATCTGGCACGCGGTAAGAAGAACGGCGCGGCCGAAGACGGCTGGATAGTTGTCAAGGGCGCGCGAACCCACAATCTTCGAGACATTGACGTAAAGATTCCACGCGGCCAATTCGTAGTAATCTCGGGTGTATCTGGTAGTGGCAAGTCCAGCCTCGCTTTCGATACACTCTATGCAGAAGGGCAGCGCCGATACGTCGAATCTTTGTCTTCCTACGCCCGACAATTCCTTGGACAAATGAAAAAACCGGATTGCGATAGTATCGAGGGGCTTTCTCCCGCAATCAGTATCGATCAGAAGCAAGGTAGCCACAACCCTCGTTCTACAGTAGCTACAGTTACTGAAATTATGGATTATCTCCGTCTTCTCTGGGCGCGAACCGGCCTCCCCCATTGTCCAGATTGTGGCCGTGAAGTAACCCGCCGTACCGTTCAGGAAATCGTTGACGATGTATTGTGGCGCTTCGAAGGACATGCAATCGCTCTTTGGTCTCCGGCAATCCGCAATCGAAAAGGAACACATGCTGATTTATTCAAGGCATTAGTCGAACAAGGGTACCTGAACGGCAGAGTAAACGGTCGTGAAGTAGACTTCGAAACCCCGCCAATATTAGAAAAGAATCTGCGCCATGATGTGGATGTAAGACTCGATAGATTACGACTCTCTCGTACGCACAAACAACGCTTGACAGAGGGGGTGTCTGAAGGAATGCGCCTTGGAGGGGGAGCGATTGCAGTCGAAAGCCTTGAAGCACCTTTAGCGGAATCTAAAGAAGAGACAAAAGAGCAGAGATTCAAAACACAAATTGGCGAGACAATTGCTTATACAGAAGAGTTCGCTTGCCCCGAACACGGCTCATTTCTACCTGAGATGAGCCCACGGGTATTTTCCTTCAATAATCCACTAGGGGCGTGTCCCGCCTGTCAAGGGTTAGGGGTGCAACGTGAATTTTCATCCGATCTTGTAATCGATCGCCTTGCAACCGTTTCAGAAGGTTGCATTCGACCATTCCGAACTTCGATGATGTCGGGCTGGTACAAGAAACAAATGATGCAAGTATGCGATCATTACGGCCACCCAAATGATGTACCATTTGGTGAATTAGATGATGATGCCAAAGACGTTCTATTGTATGGAAGTGGTAGCACTGCAATCAGTTTCGAATTTTCTTCAAAAAAGGGTTCAACTTACAATATGTACAGGCCGTGGGAAGGGGTTTTCAATCGAATTCGAAGAACCTATACAGAGACCACATCGGACAGAACAAGATCTCGCTTAGCATCCTACATGACCGATGAACACTGCATGGAATGTAATGGCCGCAAATTGAATCGTGCCGTAAGCGGTGTGACAGTAGGCGGCGTCTCTCTTCCCGATTTTTCTCAAGGAAGCGTCCTCGAAGCACTCGCAGTAGTTCAATTATGGCGTCTAAATAATCTAGATGACACCTGGGATAAACTAGAGAGAGACCCACCATCAACCCCCTTAGTAAAAGCCTGCCAACATCTAGATGAACGCAGTCTATTCATTGGCCGAGAAGTCATCAAAGAGATTGAATCGCGCCTACGCTTCCTCGCTCTTGTGGGTCTTGACTACCTGACTCTCGATAGACGTGCTAGCACGCTTTCAGGAGGCGAATCTCAAAGGATCAGACTTGCCACACAAATAGGAACTCGACTTACAGGGGTAATGTATGTTCTCGATGAACCGAGTATTGGTTTGCACCCACGAGATAACGATAGGCTCCTCGAGACTCTCCGTGAATTGACAGAACTTGGCAATACATTGCTTGTTGTCGAGCATGACGAAGCCACCCTGCGCCAAGCCGATTGGTTGGTTGACATGGGAGTTGGTGCCGGGCGTGACGGAGGGGATGTAGTAGTCAACGGGTCTCTGAAAGATTTACTCAAATCGAAAGACAGCATTACTGGGGCTTACTTATCTGGACGTAGTGAAATACCTATTCCTACAGATAGAGCGGAACCTTCTGAAGATAGACAACTAACAATATTAGGAGCACGACAAAACAATCTCGCAGACTTAGAAGTTAACATCCCATTAGGTTGTATGATTGCAGTTACTGGAGTTTCAGGTTCCGGTAAATCTTCTTTGATCACAGAAACATTAGCCCCCGCGTTGTTGAGAGAGTTACACGGTGCCGACACAACACCTGGGAGCCACGACAGGATAGAAGGAATCGAACATATTGACAAGACGATAGTCATTGACCAATCTCCAATAGGACGCACCCCTCGCTCTAATTCAGCCACATACTCGGGAGCGTTTACCCCAATCCGCACGTTACTTTCAGAAACAAAATTGGCTAAAGAAAGAGGCTACCAACCTGGCCATTTCTCTTTCAATGTCAAAGGGGGTAGGTGTGAGGCATGCAAAGGAGCAGGCTCAATCAAACTCGAAATGAACTTCCTTCCTGACGTGTGGGTTACTTGCGATATCTGTAAAGGAAAGAGATATACTCGTGAAACTCTAGAGGTAAAATGGAAAGGAAAAACCATCCATGATATTCTTGAAATGCCAATCGAAGAAGCATGCGATTTCTTTGCCAACCAACGACGAATCCATCGTATTCTTTCAACTCTGAAAGACGTAGGCCTTGGCTACATTCGCCTCGGGCAACCCGCAACGACCCTTTCGGGAGGAGAGGCACAACGAGTCAAGTTAGCGTCAGAATTACACCGTCCCGCACGAAAACACACAGTCTACATTCTCGACGAACCAACAACAGGCCTTTCTATGGCTGATATCCATCAACTGATTGATGTATTACTCAGACTAAGGCGTAATGGACATACGGTAATCATCATTGAACACCACCTTGATGTAATCAAATGTGCAGATTGGGTTCTCGATTTAGGCCCTGAAGGAGGTGAACACGGCGGTTCGATTGTGGCTGAAGGCACACCATCTGACGTGGCCGCTAATTCATCCAGCTATACGGGGCAACATCTCAAACACTTAGTTTGAGGCCAAGCATTGAGAAGGCTCGGCTTATTCCGTACTACAATGTACCGTTCAGGAAACCCCGCTCTTTCCGATTCGACCTTTGAAAAATCAAACTACGAAGACTCCTCTTGGTGGAACGACAATTCTGATCTAATGAGCATGGAAGGAACTGCCGAAAAGACAGGAATTCTATTGATAATCACAACCACCCTAGCAATTGCAACCTATCTATTCATGCCCGCTCTAATGATAATCGGCTTCATAGGTGGTTTTGTAACTGCAATGATGGTAATTTTTTCTGGTTCTAATAATCCCGTATTGATTTGTACGTATGCGGCATTTGAGGGATTGGCATTAGGCGGATTCACACTATTTATTGAAACGTATGCTGGATATCCTGGGATGGGAATACTTGCAGCAGCCCTGACATTCCTTATTCTTGCAGCGATGCTCGTAATTTATCGAGCAAATCTAATACAATGGGATCGTAATCTCGCAATCGCAGTCTCTTCTGCTTTGCTTGCGATAGTACTAATTTATCTGATTTCTTTTATTGGGATATTCTTAGGTTTCGAAGTCCCCCATATTCATGGAAGTGGGCCTATAGGTATTGGCTTCTCTCTCTTCGTCATAGGAATAGGTGCCCTTTGCCTAGTCGCCGACTTTGATTTCATTGAGAAAGGAGTTGAGAGAGGCGCCCCCAAACAACTCGAGTGGCGAGCAGCTTTCGGTTTAATGGTCACACTAGTGTGGCTATATATGGAAATTCTCAAACTTCTTGCAAAAATGTCAAGGCGTTGAGAGAATGGAAATTGAACCAATCCTCACCCTCGCCTTAGCCGGCGCTACATTGGGGATTGTCGAGGGAGTAAAGCCCGGCCCCCTATTGACAATGGTATTTCGGGAAACGCTTTCTGGAGGCTTCAAGGCAGGATTGTGGACTGCAGCGGCACCCATTTTCACAGACGGCCCCCTTATCATAATCAGTCTATTAGCAGCAGGTTGGCTAGCAACCAATCCTCTTGCATTGCTAATTATTTCAGTTGCAGGAGCCGTATTCCTCGCGAAAATGGGGGTCGATTGTTTCAGCATAGACCCCCCGAATCCAGAGGCCGGCCAAATTGATACATCTGACTCCTTCAAACGAGGTATTTTGACAAATTTACTGAACCCAAATGTGTACGTATTTTGGTTCCTCATTGGCGGCCCGCTAATGGCTCTATATATCGAAACAGAACCATTAGCGCCCATTGCATATGCCCTAACATTCCTCATTTCCATCATTCTTACAAAAACAATATTTGCTTATTTCTTAGATAGAATGAGTGGAAATATTTCTCATAAAGGATATCGAACAGCCCTCAATATATGTGGCATTCTAATGTTAGGATTCGCCGCAGCATACACCTACCAAGCGTATGATTTACTAGGCCAAATTTAGGCGGTAGCATTTCCGATTGTTCCAACCAATGTAGAAGGCCCCCCTTCTGGAATTGGAGCTAGTGGGGCGACAGGCCCTCTCAGGCTCGGCCCGATAGAAAATGTTGCAAAAATCCCCTCGTCCACGACATTATGAGAAAGACCAAACCAAGCTCTTCCGTGCTGATCTACTAACACATCAATGAAATCCCCAAAGCCACCACACCTATCATATCCACAATCGGTTTTTGCATTCTCTAATGGGTCATTAACATCATTAATCTGCACCGTTGTCATCAATGGCATAGGGCTGAAAGAATCAGTCATTACAGTCAGGTAAGCATCCCAAGTGGAACCTTCATTCGACGTAGCAATGTAAGCGAAAACTACGCGACCTTCATCTCCTGCTGCTATTGCTGGGAATCCCGCCCCATCTAACCCAGCAGGCGGAGCAATCATTAGAGGATTTGACCAAGTATCGCCTTCATCTCTTGAGTAAGAATAGTATGGCATATTGTCAATTCCCATCCACATAGCATGTAGATTGTTTTCTTCATCAGGATGTATCTGTGCCTCTTCAAAATTCCAAGTATCTGCAGTACCAGTAGTCTCAGTAGGTAGGCGATGTTCAGTCCAAGTCAAGCCGCCGTTTGTTGAACGATAAATCGAGTACCCTTCTCCGTCACAACCAGGGTTTCCACGGTAGAAGTTTCCATCATTCGCGCCAATCATGTGCCCTGTTAATCCACCACTATTGCAATCAGTTGGAGCGCCAGGCACCTCCGGCCCCCATGTTGCACCACCGTCTTGACTAGTTGAGCAAATAGGATAGGGATAGTTTCCATTAACACAGAAAACCCAGGTAGTTGGATGCGCAATTGCATTGTATGGAGATGATGCGATAGTCTGATGATCCTGCACAGACCAACCGGTAGCTACTGAAGAGGGGCTCCACGAGCTACCTTCATTATCAGACCATTCAACAGTCATTCCCAATAGAGCATGCATATCGAATTTCATGATACGATCCGTCCATGGGTCAACGTAGACATAAGGATCATTTGAATTGGCGACAGGAAATAGTGGGGGGTCGTAGACATCAACACAAGTATAGGATACATTACCAACCATTCCAATTAATCCAGAACATTGTACAATTGCAGTAGCACCACTTTGTCCATTACCCCAACTAGAGATGTAGAGATTATCTGCTGAAGTAATCCCAATAGTGGGCTCAAAGGTTGACATTCCTATGCTGTAATAAGTTCCTTTTGCACAGAAAGGCGAATTGTTCTCTATGAGCACATCAGTTCCATTATACAAACTGGAGGTATTCATAGCATTGGTTGCGTTGGCGTAATGATACCAAGTAGTGGGTGAAACCCCCTCGTCACAAAGTGACGAAAACACATTTCCCTCAACCTCCGGCCCCTCATCTCCACTACCAAAACACCCAGTCAAAGTTGGTGCAATTACGAGAATTGCCACACATACGACAACAGTGCGCATGAACTGGCGACTCCGACTTGATTCTTCAGATGCTCGCATACTCACATCTTGAGAGTAGAGTTACCACCAGCAGGAAGTAGAGGTAATTGAACAAACTCACCGTAGAGTGAAGGGCCAGTCATTAGAGTACCAATCACAGCCTCTTCAGTGCCCGCCGCATTATGTGCCAACGCAATCCAAGGGCGTCCTTCATCATCTAACTCAACATCAATAAAATCTCCAAACCCACCACATCGAACATTCCCACAATCTGATGTTATGTCCAAAGGATCCTCTGGCAAATTTACAACAACACTGGTGATTAACGGGGCATCTGCAAATGCATCAGTCATAATCGCCATATAACCACCCCATCCACAATAATCTCCAGTAGTGTTGTTAGTATTTTCACAATCATTCACTTCACCGATATAGCCGATAACAACCCTACCCTCATCACCAGCGAAAATAGTAGGAAATCCTGTTTCCTTGGCTCCGGGCACCGCGACCATAACAGGATTACTCCATGATACACCTTTGTCTCTCGAATAGGAGTACCATGGCATCATATCAGTCGAAATCCAAGTCGCGTGAACATTCCCCCCCTCGTCCACTGCAGTAGCCACTTCGTGCGAATGCCAACCCTGTTGCATTCCGACTTCTGTTGTGATGGTATGTTCGCTCCAAGAATAACCACCATCATGCGAAGCGTACACAGCAGGTCCTTCACAAGACGGATTTCCTCGATATATCGAACCATCCGAACCCCCTGCAACATGACCGTGCAGCCCCGAGCATTGATTTCCAAAACTCTCTGTAGGGAATCCTAGTTGTTGAGCGTCCCAAGTATGCCCTCCATCCAATGATCTTGAGCACTGAGCCCCCAAAGCCGGAGAACCAGTATTGATGCAGTAAACATAGACGACATTTCCAACAATTGCGTTTTCATGTGGCATTGAGGCAATACTCTGGTGGTCTTGTGGTGCATAATAACCTTCAACGGGGAAAGGAA
>Ga0315332_10002064_pt1 | contig 11080 bp, 8 predicted proteins | sample M110034915metaG_FD_203455 | JGI IMG/M metagenome (GOLD analysis project Ga0315332, IMG submission 203455) | Ammonia-oxidizing marine archaeal communities from Monterey Bay, California, United States - M1 100m 34915 | ecosystem: Environmental > Aquatic > Marine > Intertidal zone | place: USA... | reverse complement strand
TTTCTTCCGGGTATATCTGCAGTTCCATATTCACTCGCAGCTACATTTAGAAGTCGAGCATTTTGGCTATTAATTTCTATGTCCAATTCCCTGGCAACAAATTCAGCAAGAGATTGGTCTTTGTCCGGATCACCCAGCTCTCGTTCCAAGAATGCAAAAACCATATCCGAAAGAGAGGTGTTGACAACCTCAGCGTCCTGAGCAACAATCTCCCTTCCAGCTATTTTCTTTTGGTTTGTGTGTTTTTGAAGAGACGCTAAATGGTGATTTCGATAAACGACCGTTGTATCCTCAAATATTTCCGCAACATATTTTAAACGTTTAAGTGAACGAGACCTGTCTTTCCCATAACTTTCATTGCCTAATTTTGCAACATGTTCGTGAATAAAATCCAATAATACCTGATCATTCCGCTTCAGTGATAGCACTAATGGATCGCTGTTTATTTTTGCCGACTTCAGATACCACAAAGAACGATCTAAAAGGTACTCCTTCAACTCATTCTGATATTGCTTGAAAAAGGATAATGCCATGTAGTAATAGGCCACTCTGTCTCTTTTTCCTGTTGAGATTCTATATGAAGACTTACGAATGCACTTCTGGTAATTTCCTTTAACAAATGCCTGTTTAATACTTCTTTGTCGAATGGAAAGCTGATCGAATATAGCCTTATGGTTTTTTCCATCACTCACGGACTGTCCTTGGGCCTGAGGCCAGAAGAAGGCAATAAGCATTATGGAACAAAGCAATTCTCTCATTCTATTGGTTAGGTTCTGCAAGACACAGCAGTTTAAAAACCGCTGAATTCGGGGTGGTTATGCCCTTGAAAAATAGAATGGGGTTAAACCTATAATGCGTGTAGTACAAAAAAGGTACAGATCTGTTCATTCAGCGCATTTAGAAACTAAACTTAATTCCATTGAAAAAGACTTATTATCTTTAATTTGTGAAAGACATTGAAACAATTGATGACATCAAACGACTAGTAGATACATTCTACCAAACTGTTCAAAAAGACGAACTTATTGGCCCAGTCTTTAATACGGTGGTTCAAGACAGATGGCCCGAACATCTTGAAAAAATGTATCGGTTCTGGCAATCTATATTGCTGAATGAGCCCAGCTATTCTGGGAAGCCGTTTCCTCCTCACCAGAAGTTAGATATATACCAAAAACATTTTGACCATTGGGTTAATTTATTTGAGAATACAGTTTCTCAATTATTTGTTGGGAAAAATGCAAATGAAGCAATAAAAAGAGCCAAACTAATGGGTGCTTTATTTGGTGCAAAGCATGCGCATCTACGGGAAAAATAAGCCCTAATTAAAGGGCCTTTCGGGAAAAATAAATCGAACTTTTTCACTGGCAATTGAAAAGGTAGCTGGACATGTTCCGAAATATTCTCCATCTGTTTCAATATGACATTTTCCATTCTCAATATTAACAGAAAAAACGGCTCCACGGTGATATGTAACTTCGGGGTGTACTATTTTAATTCCCCTTTTTAAATTTTTCAGATTCAAAAAATAAGTACCTAGTTTTACATCTCCAATAATGCAACAATGTAACTGCCCGTCATCGACTTGTGCATCAGGCTGAATCATTAGACCATTTGCAAATGTTGTACTATTACAAAATGCTGCAGTCATTAGTCGAGTCTTCTTTTCCATTGAATTCCCCGTTACTATTCCAAGTGCTTTTTTCATTTGAAAAAATCCTAACAAAATAGACCTTGGGTATTTTAAAGGTCCATTAATCTGATTGATTGTTTGTGCGACATGACCACCAAGACCTGCGCTTGAAATATTAATGAAGTACCTCGATGCAGCATCATTCTTCACAATACCCAAATCTATATTTTTTACAACGTAAGAACGAAGCATCTTAGCGAATTGTTCAGGGTTTTTTCCTATGCCATTGGCAGTAGCGAAATCATTGCCATTACCAGAAGGAAAAACACCTATCAAGGGTCTTGATTTCTTATTAAAAATCCCATTAACTACTTCATTCAACGTACCATCCCCACCAACTGCTATTATACAATCAGCTTCAATATTGGCCGCAAGTTCCAATGCATGTCCTTTTGTTGAAGTCAAAAAAATTTTAACCTCAAAATCATCTTTTATTAATTCAATTAATTGATGCCAATTTTTTGAAATACCTTTTTTCCCGTTTACGACAAACCCAATTTTTTTCATAAAAAAATCCCACTATCCTTGAGGACAATGGGATTAAATTAAGCTTTAAATTTATTATACCAAACCTTGATCAATCATCGCATCAGCAACTTTTACAAATCCAGCAATATTGGCACCTTTCACATAGTCAACATAGCCATTGTCTGAACCATATGTTACACACGCTTCATGAATTGAAACCATAATTCCATGTAATTTCTCATCCACTTCTTCTCTGGTCCAAGATAACCTTAAAGAGTTTTGAGACATTTCTAATCCAGAAGTGGCAACTCCACCCGCATTTGAAGCTTTACCTGGCGAGAAAAGTACTCTTGCTTCATGAAATAATTCTATTGCTTCAGGCGTTGAAGGCATATTAGCTCCTTCAGCAATAGTCGTACAACCATTTGCCAATAGGACTTTCGCTTCGTCTCCATTTAATTCATTTTGAGTTGCACATGGTATGGCTACATCACATTTCACACTCCATGGTCGCTGACCTTCATTGAAAGTTGCATCCGCATAATGGTCTGCGTATTCTTTTATCCTTCCTCTTCTGTTATTCTTTAGGTCCATTATCCACGCTAGTTTTTCAGAATCAATTCCAGAAGGGTCATGAATGAAGCCCTTAGAATCTGAAAGTGTTACCACTTTCGCTCCCAGTTGTGTTGCTTTTTCACATGCATATTGAGCGACATTACCTGATCCAGAAATAACCACTGTTTTGCCTTTGAAAGAATCCTCCTTTGTCTTAAGCATCTCCTGAGCAAAATATACGGTTCCATAACCAGTAGCCTCTGGACGAATAAGTGACCCCCCCCAATTTCTACCTTTTCCTGTAAGAACTCCGGTAAATTCATTTCTCAAGCGTTTGTATTGACCAAACATGTAACCAATCTCTCTCCCTCCAACACCAATATCACCGGCAGGCACATCCGTATCTGGTCCAATATGCCTTTGCAGTTCGGTCATAAAAGATTGGCAAAACTTCATTACCTCATTGTCTGATTTTCCTTTTGGATTGAAGTCTGATCCTCCTTTTCCGCCACCCATAGGCAATGTGGTTAAAGAATTCTTAAATATTTGTTCGAAACCTAAGAATTTAAGTATCGAGAGATTCACTGAAGGATGGAATCTTAATCCTCCCTTATACGGGCCAATGGCCGAATTAAATTCAACTCTATATCCCCTATTCACTTGCACATGGCCCTCGTCGTCTAGCCAGGGAACACGGAACATTAATGTTCTTTCCGGCTCTACAATGCGCTTTAGGATTTTATGCTCCCGGTATTTTGGATTATCATCCATAAACGGAATCACGGCTTCTGCAACTTCTTGCACAGCTTGTAAAAATTCTGTTTCGTGCCCGTTTTTTGCCTTTACCTCTTCCATAAAAGAGTCGATTTCAGCTTGATAAGGTGATTCAACAGATTGGTCTATACTAGTCATTTTTTCACAATTAATTTTCTGTGCCGCAAATGTAGCTATTTTTATAATTAATTAGAACTGCAAAAATCAATATAATAGCTAATGCTCGGGATAGCAATAATTTGAAGAAGTGCTTTAATACTGCCAAAGAGGTTAAATGATAAAATCAATTAAAGCAGAAATAGGGTTTCAGATGACTAAAATCTTATTGTGCGAAGTTATTGCAATTCGTAATTTTTCCCTGGCAGCTGCCGCACTAATCCATTAAATTCCATCATTAATAAATCTGTAGAAACCTTAGACATAGGTAGTTCTAATTTTGTGGCAACCTCATCAATGGTCACGGTGCTGTTGTTTTTCAGCAATTTTACTACGTGTTCTTCAAAAGTTGATAAGTCACTAAAAAGTGAAGCTTGTCGAACCTTCGGCTTACTTTTTTCCCAGCCCATCAATTGAAAAACATCTTCCGGTGACTCCATTAAATGTGCTCGACTGGATTTGATAAGAAAATTGCACCCCGCAGACTTCTCATCGTTTCTTCTACCTGGAAGGGCAAACACATCTCTGCTATAACTATTAGCCAAGTTAGCTGTTATTAATGACCCTCCTCGACTTGCGGATTCAATTACAATTGTAGCATCTGATAAACCTGCAACGATGCGATTTCGTTTTGGGAAATTTTCTCTCAATGGAATTGTTCCCGAAATAAATTCAGAAATCCAACCACCCTGTTCCAAAATACGATTAGCAATGCTCTTGTGTCTCTTTGGGTAGATGCGATCAAATCCATGTGCCAACGTGCAATAAGTAGGCACATTATGCTTTATTGCCGCTTTATGAGCTGCTATGTCTATCCCGTAAGCTAATCCACTATGAACCGCTACATCAAGTCTAGAGAGCTCCTTTATCAAAAATTCCGTGTACTCGCGTCCATAGTTAGTAGCGTCTCTTGTTCCAACAATGCTAATCGATTTATGCTCATTTAATTTGCCATTTCCTTTAACAAATAAGACAATTGGGGCGTCGGTGCAGTTCTTTAAATTGTGAGGATATCGATCATCTGTAATTGCTAGTGGGGAAATTCCTTCTTTAGCCATATAATCAAGCTCCTTTTCAGCACAATCAACTACACTACGACACTGAATTGCTTGTGCCAATTTTTTACCATACTTTCTAAGCGAACTCAAAATTCGAGGGTCTTCATTAAAAAGTGCTTCCGCTGAACCAAAAAATTCTAGCAGCTCTTTTGCGACTATTGGCCCTACGCCCTCAACTTGTGTTAGGGCAATCAAGTATTTAATCTCTGATTCATTCATTGTTTATAAGTCATTGAACACTTTTAGAACGTAAACTATTTGAGGCCTTACTTTTGTTTATTGGCTAAACCACAAAACATAATCTTGATTGTCGCCGATAGCCTGCGCTATGATTCTATTAATAATGGACTCGAATCAGGATTACCTTATACTGAAAAACACAGTGCCAAATTTACCGAAGCAAGATCCGCTGGTTGTTGGACACTTCCTGCAACGGCCAGTCTTTTTACCGGTTTATTGCCTCATCAACATGGAGCAACTAGCCAGTCTAGAAAACTGAATAATGAAGCCACGACGCTAGCAGAAAAATTGAAAGCAGATGGATACAAAACTTATCAAGTAACGGCCAATGTAGCAACGACTGAAATTTTTGGTCTAGATAAAGGCTTTGACGAAGTGCATAAAATCTGGAGTCTGGTACAGCCTAAATTTAAAAAGGTTCTTCGACTGGCAGTGTTAGCCGGCAAGCCAAGAGTGAGAAAAATGTTATTGTCGAAGGACAAAATTGTAAAGGAATTATCAGAAGACCTAACTGTTGGCAATTGCTGGGTTCAAAACACTTTTGAAGATTCATTTGAATTAGCCCGCTCTATTATCCGCAAAAATGAAAATAAAAATGAAAAGTCTTTTGTTTTTATCAACATGATGGAAGCTCATTTCCCCTACCATATTGGCCCAACTTTCAAGCTGAGTCAAAAAGGATTAAGAAATAAAACAAAAGAAATAAAGGGTCTTTACCATATGCTGAACCAGAGCTTTCTTAAGAAAGACAAACAGTATATTCGTCCTGAAATAGCTGAAATTATAAAGAATCGGCAACATGAAAGCTGGAAAATTCTTCAAACTAAACTCGATCAATACATTCAAGAATTGCATCAAGATAAAAACAACCTTGTTGTGTTTTGCTCAGATCATGGAGATAATTTTGGAGACCAAGAATGGTTTTATCATTTCTCTAATGTGACAGATGCTGGTAATAAAGTTCCGCTTTACTGGTTAGACAACGAATCTAAAAATGCACGTATAATAACAAACCCCGTTTCGTCGCGTTTCATACAAAATAGCATTTTAAAAAAGTGCGAGCTACCTTATGGTGAAGGAACCTTATTTGAAGAAAATCAGCTCAATTTACCCATACTTCAAAGTTACTGGTACAACAATAGCGGCAAAACAATGGATAAATTTATTTACAATCAATTTTGCTTTATCCAGGACAATACGAGATATGTTTTTAAAAACAATCATTGGCTTTCAGCACCAATAACCACTGGTGAAATAGAGCCCATTTTTAAACCACTGTCGATTGGAACAGACCCAATAAATGAATTTGTTTTTGACGCAGAACGCAAAGCAATGCTTTTAAAAAATTTAGCTGAATTCAACCATTTTCAGAAAAAATGGTTGCCCTGACATCAGGCAATTTTTCTAATCTACTTCAAGTCTCTCATTTTAATTAAACCTGAAATAAGGCATGAATCTCCGCTTGAGAAAACCGGATTGAAGTAAATTGATAATGCAAATTTTCTATCTTGTATCGCAATACAACCCTAATCTATGAGAAAACTCTACATTCTAATTTTTACGCTACTTCCGTACGTTTGCATTGCTCAAATGGGGACATTGAAGGGCAAATTGCTCGATGACTTAGGATATGAGCTCATCGGCTGTGATATTTATCTTGATGATAAAATGGTTGCTACTTCAAATAATTCAGGAGAATATACCATTGAAGCTTTACCAGGAACCCATAAAGTTACCTTTAAAGCATTTGGTTTCGACGATGTATCGGAAGAAATTGAATTCGTAAGTGGTGTAACCATTACGAAAGACGTTACCTACAAAGAAGACAAAAATCTTATTGAAGAAGTAGTTGTTTCTGCCGGTAAATTTGAACAGAAAATAAGTGAAATTACTGTCTCGATGGCCATACTAAAACCCAATCTGATTGAAAGTAAAAATACCGTTTCGTGCGAAGAAATAATTGAACAGGTTCCTGGAGTAAACATGCAAGAAAATCAAATTTCCATTCGGGGCGGAAGCGGATTTAGTTATGGTGCAGGAAGCAGAGTATTATTAATGGTAGACGACATGCCGATGTTAGCTGGAGATGCCAACGATATAAAATGGAGCTCTTTACCAATTGAAAATTTAGAACAAATCGAAATTATAAAAGGAGCTTCTTCTGTTCTATATGGATCTTCAGCGCTGAATGGTGTAGTTCATATTCGGACTGGTTTTCCTAAAATAAAACCCAGAACAAATGTGCGTATCTTCTCAGGGTATTACGACACCCCTTATTCCGACTACAAAGGCACTAACCTCTCTGGTAATGGAGACACCACTTTAAAACGAAAAGACCAACATTGGTGGACAACACCAAAATACTATACTGGCATGAATTTCTTCCACTCCAGAAGAGTTAAGGAAAACCTTGATTTAACATTTGGAGGTGCTGGATTTAAAGACCTTGGATACCGCCAAGGGGAATGGGAAGAACGAGCAAGGCTGAATGTTAATCTCCGGTATCGATCAAAAAAAATTGAAGGTCTCGCAATTGGATTGAATGGGAATGCCCAAGCCTCTCAGGGGTCATTATTTTTCATCTGGCAAAATGCAGATAGCGTACTTATTCCTCAAGGTGGAACAGATACTTCAACGACAACCTTGAGTGAGTACAATACGTACCGAATTAATGTAGATCCCTATGTTACCTATTATTCTAAAAAAGGAAACAAACACAGTCTTAGGTCTCGATGGTACAATACAACGAACCTCAACAACACTAATCAAGCGGCAACAGCCAACACCTATTACGCAGAGTATCAATTTGCTAAGCGCAATAAAGAAAAAGATTACAATTTCACTACTGGAATTACCACCATGTATACCTCAGTTACTTCAGAACTTTATGGCGATCACAATTCGAATAATGTCGCAGGATATGCACAATTTGACAAGAAATTCTTTGATCGGTTGAATCTGTCAGGAGGTATTCGATTAGAGTATTTTAGAATCGATACTGCTGAAACTAACTCAAGTTTCACTATTAGAGAAAAAAAATTACCTGTACAACCTGTTTTGCGTGCAGGAGCAACCTATGAATTAGCAGAATTCACATTTCTACGAGCATCTTATGGACAGGGATATCGATTCCCAACGATAGCAGAAAAATACATTTCAACTTCCGTAAGTGTACTCAATATTTTTCCAAATCCTTCTGTCGATGCTGAAACCGGTTGGAGTGCTGAAATTGGTTTAAAACAAGGATTTAAAATAAAAAAATTCAAAGGGTTTATTGATGTTGCTGGTTTTATTACAAAATACCAGAACATGATGGAATTTATGTTTGGCTTATACTATCCTAATGGTGATGCTTATGTCTACCCGAGTCCTGGCGTATCACCTCCTACATTTGCAAATTTTGGTGCCCAATCTAAAAACGTTCAAGAGGCACAAATCAGTGGTGTAGATTTTCAAATCATGGGCCAAGGCAATCTAACGCAAAATTTTTCAATTGATCTTTTTGCAGGATATACCTACATGAACCCTGTTTCTCTGAATGTAGACTCTGCCTATAAAGCAACCTTTAGCGACACCTCAACAACGCTGTTAAAGTACCGATTCAACCATCTTTTGAAATTTGATATTCAATTCAATTATAAAAAATGGTCTGTAGGAATTAGTGCTCGTCACAATAGCTTTACACCAAACATTGATCTCGTATTCGAAGAGCCGCTTATACCTAATACTAACCTGGCCATTTTACCAGGGATGAATACGTATCGAGATATTCACAATCGTGGAGATTGGGTTTTCGATTCCAGAGTCGCTTGCCAGATCAAAGATTATTTAAAAGCATCATTCGTTATCAAGAATGCTCTTAATAGAGAGTACATGAGCCGACCGGGTGACGTTATGCCACCCAGAACGTATGCAGTTCAGCTCTCTTTTAACTTTTAAAAGTTCTTTTCATACTGTCAACAATTTTCTACAAATACCTTTGATTTGGATATTCGAAAAGCGTACCTTAGCTAAAGGATGAAACAGCAAGACATTGCCAAACATATCGGTGAATTATTGTATTACCATGACTGCGTAATTCTACCCAATCTGGGAGGTTTTATTGCCAACTATTCTTCAGCAAGGGTTGATACTCACCGGAAACTAATCCATCCACCTAGCAAACGGATTTTATTTAATAAACATGTTAAAGTAAATGACGGACTTTTAGCCAGTAAAATTGTAAAAGAAGAATCCATTTCATTTGAAAAAGCCAATAAGGTGCTGAGTTCTTTTATTCATTCAGTTCAAAAAAAAATCAATGCCGGTGAGCGCGTTGCATTTGAGAAAATTGGTGTGCTTTATTTAAATAAAGAAAACAACATTCAATTTATACAGGATTCAACTAACTTTTTAACCAGTAGTTATGGTTTACCATCCGTTGACCTCATTCCAGTTGAGGAAAAAGTTGAATCGAAAGTCATTGAAGATAAAAAAGAACCGAAAATTATTCCTATTGTCCCTGTAGGGAACAACCAATCAAACGAAATTCCTAAGAAAAAGCAATCTACCGTACAAAACAGTACTGAAGATTCTACTCCCGAAAAGGAAAAAGAGGAAAAAAGGAAATCCAGTGTTGTGCTTTGGGCCGCAGCTATTTTATTACCTATTTTTCTATTGTATTCTATTTTTGTAGGCTATAATGGATATCAAGATGGAAATGGATTTAATACAGCATCATTTAACCCTTTTAATTGGTTCTACCATCAAGATTCTGTTTTTGATTTAGAACCAAATCCACAAGAACAGTATTCATCGACAGACATTCAAGAAATATCCCATCAAACAGTGGTTCCAGAAATTGAGCTGCCTGAACCCGTAAGTAAAGATACTTTTACAGTTGATACGGATATTCAGATTGAGACAGTTGACACTATCAAACAGATTGACAATACCGAGGCAGTTGCAGAATCAACTTTCGTTGAAGCAGAGGAAAAGCCAGCTTACTTAGACTTTCGTTATCATCTTATTGGTGGATGCTTCAGTAAAGACAAATACGCAAATAAATTCATTACTGAAATGAAAGAGGAAGGTTTTGAAGCCCAAGAATTGGATTTAAGCAAAGGGTTGCATCGAATATCTTTGGGAGGAACTAATTCAAGAAAGGAAGCGCGTAAACTAAGAAAAAAAGCAAAAGATAAGGGCATCTCTTGTTGGATATTACGACAATAGTGTTTACAAAAACTATTTTCCCCATACCTTTTTTACAAGGCGTACAATGAGCATTAACGCGACTCCAACACCAATAAAAGACAGTGTTCCCCAAATCCAGTTCATTTCGTGTTTTAGCTCTATTATAAATACTACAGAAACCAAAAATACCGTTGCTAGCTCATTCCATAACCTCAACGCTAAGCTGCTCCAAAAAATTTCATTTTTCTTTAGCTTTTGCAGCATGTATTCGCACAAAAAATGATACACCATTAAAACTCCAACCAAGATCAGCTTCACTTGCATAAAATTAAATTCCAATAATGCTGGTCTCAATGCCAACATCCAACATCCAAAAATAAAAGTAAGAATCATGGATGGCCAACCTATAATATACCATAGACGCTTCTGCATGATTTTATATTGTTCCTGAAGTGTATTTCGGACAATCTCGTCTTTTCCCTGAGCCTCGACATGATAGATAAAAAGACGTACGATATAAAACAATGCCGCAAACCAGCAGACCACAAAAATAATGTGTAATGATTTTATAATTAAATACGTTTCTCCCACTTTTCAAAGGTAATGTACTCTGATTAAATTAAAAACCGTTATTTATTCTTCCATATTCCTTTTAGTTTGAATTACTTTGCAGTCTAGAAACTCAGTAAAATGAAATCAATCAATGCGCAAGAAACTTGTGCTACTGCGACAAAATTGGTACTTCCGAATGATACCAACACATTGCATAATCTTTTTGGCGGACAGCTCATGGCTTGGATGGACGAAATTGCCAGCATTTCAGCTGCAAGACACTGCAGGCGCGTAGTCGTGACTGCAGCGGTCAATTCCATTTCTTTCAATCACCCAATAAAACTGGGTGATTTTGTAACTCTTGAAGCCAAAGTTTCAAGATCATTTACTTCATCCATGGAAGTAATCGTTGATG
>Ga0315332_10002059_pt1 | contig 11085 bp, 10 predicted proteins | sample M110034915metaG_FD_203455 | JGI IMG/M metagenome (GOLD analysis project Ga0315332, IMG submission 203455) | Ammonia-oxidizing marine archaeal communities from Monterey Bay, California, United States - M1 100m 34915 | ecosystem: Environmental > Aquatic > Marine > Intertidal zone | place: USA... | reverse complement strand
TCACGGACAAGCACGAGCATTACATGCGACCTTGTTTGGAAGAAATTAGTTGCGATGCTGAAGAATACAGCCTATTATTAGGCGATGAATTAGGCATTTTTGAAGGAGATGCATTTGTAGGCATGATAGTTTCTGAAGGCACTGCTGCAGCAGATAGATGGTCTTTTTTATTCAATGAAGAGAGTTCAACGATAGAAAAAACAGTGCAAACAATTTTTGCACCATTTGCAATGCTAGGTGTTCCAATAGCTAACGAGGGTCATACTATGATATTAGAGGAAAGAGCGATGCTTTCTGCAGGAGATGGTGCTATTGCCTCTACTCTAGGAACTGACGGTATGCTTGCAGTATTCGATTTCCTCTTCTGGTTAATTTGGATAAATTTTCTACTTGGATTTGCAAACCTAATCCCTATGGTTCCTTTCGACGGGGGGCATATTGTTCGAGATGGAACACACTCAACTCTACGATTCTTCATGCGTAAATCCAATCCGATAAGAATTGAAAATTTAGCGGAAAGACTCAGTTCAATGAGCAGCCTCTTCATACTTCTTATACTTCTAATTCCAATAGTCCTACCAAGAATTTTCTAGGGATTTATTCTTCTTCATCAGAAGAAGAATCATCTTTCTGTAATCTATCAGTTACCATATCAATTAGAATCGGAGCCACGATGATGAATGAAACAAGCAGAGCTAAACTGCTCCAAGAGGCTCCAGGCACCGCACCAGCAGTTCCTGATGCTGAGAGTTTGACTGCACCAACCCAAGGTATCTCAAGTGAAGCAACCCCAATTATCCATTCATCTTTGATCGCTTGGACAAGTTGACCATTTTCATCGCTAAGGCTGATTTGGTCATACTGACAACCATTACTCCATATGTTGTCTCCTGTAGTGATGTAACCTTCGTGGGAAGGAACCCAGTTCTCAATGCGAAGATTAGAATTGCTATGAAAACACTCATAATCTAACTCTAAAGTGATTTGGGACTCCCCTACAACATCAGTTCCAGGAACATCCCAACCTCCGTTAGGATTGGCTACTGCCTTTAGCAGAGCACGATGAATCACTGGTGTATCACTACCTCCATTTTTTCGGAAAATGATTACGTCACCGGGCATTCCATGGCTCTCATAGCCTTCGTGCTCATTTCCTTCTTGAGTTGCTTCAGCCAATGTGACAATTTCAACTCGATTTTTATCCATAACCAGAATCAAGTCACCAGGATCTATTGCTCCAACAGAACCGCTTTCTCTATCGTGCATCATTGAGCCAGATTCTACAACAACCATAGGGGGATATTTTCCGGTTGCAATAGTCAGGGAGCCCAATAGAAGAACGACTAGCCCAATTGCTAAAGTGGCCTCTCGCATCAACATCTTGCTATCCAAATTCAATCCTCCCACTCGATTTTAATCTCACCTGCTGGCCTAGTTAGGTAGAGCAATGTAAGTGAAGTAGCAGTAAGAATAATGCTGACTCCATCAAAATGCGGAGCAAGGGAATGAATTGATTCATTGCCTGAAAGAAAGAGAGTTAAATCAACAGTGTATTCACGACTACCACCATCTATAGAGGCTAATCCAAACATCATATTGTATAGAAGAAGAGTTCCAGTCAATCCACTAAATATCAATATTAGTCTATTCCAAATGAGTTCATGCAAGACTGGAGCACCAGGAAGTATTCGTGAAAGATGAGACTCTCTTGTGTTCAGCCATTTCATCAATGCACTTTGTTCGTTTTGGGAATCAACAACTAATTCATCTTCAATTACTGACAATTTTTGTTTCTTTTGCATTGATTTAGAAACGTGCCTTAGTTTTCCCGAAGTTTTGATTCCGAGACTTTCATAATGAGATACAAGAGTTTTCTGATACTCAATACCCAGCATCAATGCTGCCTCTTCTGCCTCGCCTCTTCGGCGTAGAACTTCAGGTCTAGAATCCAAAGAAAGAATAGAATCCAAAACAGATTTTTGATTCAAAAAGATCGAAAATTCTGGTACAACATAGAAGGCTATCAGTCCTCCGAAAATAAGAGCCGCCCAAGACCAAGAAACATAGGCTGATTTACTTGGATCTGCAGTTCCATCGAGAATAAAAAGAAACAAAAATCCCCATAATGTTGCTGCAACAGACAGAATCGTGGTGTATGTGATAATTTGAAAATGGCTATCACTCTTACTCATCCACCAACGACGAAGAGGGGTCAAAAGACGTCTGCGGGGTCTCGCCATCATCATTGGGTAGGACTCATCCGATTTGTTAGTTCTCTCTTGATGGACTGGTGAAAATAGAAAATATAGGTTCGTAATAACACCCATTGGTTCATGTCGAACACACATACGCATAGAGTCAGATGGATGGCTCTGCTCTAGATTGCTTTCACCCCGATGTACGTGCTCTCGTACAAGAACGAGGTTGGGAATTAACTCCTATTCAGGAAGCTTCTGCGACTGAACTGGTCGCTAGTAAAGATAGAATTCTGGTTGCGCCCACTGGAAGTGGGAAAACAGAAGCCGCAATTCTTCCTCTAGCATCAAGAGCTCTGGAGGAAAACTGGCAAGGACTCTCAATCCTATACATAACACCACTTCGAGCCTTGAATAGAGATATAGATAGAAGATTAGAGAAATTACTCTCTCCATTGGGAATTAGTGTAGGCCTTAGACATGGAGATACAACACAAAAAGAACGGACTAGACAATCACGTAATCCACCAAACCTGTTGGTAACTACCCCTGAAACTGCACAAATAATGTTGCTCGGAAGTAGATTACGCCAACACCTAGCAGGAGTAAGAGCAGTAGTTTTGGACGAAGTTCACGATATGGCATCCTCAGAGCGAGGGGCACAACTTCTGGTTGGGTTAGAGAGAATTGCAGCTTTATCGTATATTGGTAAAAAATTCCAACGCATTGGTCTTTCGGCAACAGTGGGAAATGCTGATGAGGTTGCAAGTTGGATGTCTAAGGATGCAAAAGCAATATTTGGTCCGGCACCTAGAACAACTCAGGTTACTGTTCACCGAGAAACGCCCACTCCTGAGGATGAATTACTTGCCGGTGAATGGGCAATTTCACCAAAATCAATTGCAGCCTTTCGGCATCTAGCTCATATTTTGATTGAAGACCCCCCATCTCTAGTCTTTGTTAATTCTAGATCTTCAGCCGAAACTGTTGCACAGAGGCTAGGTGCTATTGTTCCTGAAATTAATGTTGGAGTTCATCATGGTAGTCTTGCAGCTGAGACACGAAGAGACATGGAAGATGCTCTTCGTGCTGGAGATTTGCATGGATTAATATGCACTTCTAGTCTTGAATTAGGAATAGATATCGGAACAATTCGAAGAGTTCACCAATTAAACAGTCCAAGAGCAGTTGATCGTTTGCTACAACGTGTAGGAAGGGCAGAGCATCATCTTGGAGGAACCGGAAAAGGTGATATTCTAGCATGGGAAATTGATGATATCGCGGAGTCGGCAGTAATTGCACGAAGAGCAATGAACGGTGAACTAGAAGGAATCGAATGGAGGTATAATCCAGGTATTGTAGCTGCTAATCAGATGTTACAAATGGCATCTGAGAGATCTTTTGTGCCACTAAATGACGTAACTAAAATTCTCAAACAAACATCGATATTCACAGAATGGAGTCACGATGACACTCTAGCAGTATTACGTGTGCTCAATGATCGTTGGTTACTGCGTTTGATTGAGGATCCAAAAGACTCAGATGCTACAATTTGGCATCCGAGGATATGGGAAAATCTAGCAATTAAGGCTAACGAAAAAGGAGCAAAGATTCCCGAACAGAGGCCTTCATGGGAAGAAGAAAGTGAGGAAGAAGACAAGAAGAGATGGCTTCAAGAAATGCTCCCACACATCCCTAGTGAACTATCCAATGGTTGGTTTTCACCAGCTGGAAGACTTGGCCGAAATAGAACAGATCATATCTCAATGATTCCAGATGAAATCTCATATCGAGTTAGAGATGCTGTAACTCGTCAAACACTAGGTAGTGTTGATGAGGCATTTGTCCTATCTTTGAATAATCTAGGAGAGGATGGTGGTGGAAGACCTCGAAGATTTGTTATGGCTGGAAGAACATGGATGATTGTTGATGCTGATCCAGAACAATCTGAGTTACTAGTCGCTCCAGTATCAGACACAGGCGAGGCTCCAGTTTGGGCTGGAGAATTGCCTCCTGTGCCAATAGAAGTTGCACTAGAGGTGGGTAGACTAAGGCGCAGTGCAGCGATTGCAGTAGGAGCTATGGAATCTCAGAAAGATGACCTGGAATTTGATGAGTATCCTCTTTCTGATGTGGCTAGAGATGATTTGTTAAGGGCAGTAACTGAACATCTGGATGCTACTGAGAACCTACCAACAGATAAGGTATTGACAGTTGAAACACGACAAAAAACTGTAGTTCTGAATACTTGTCGCGGTTCCAAAATCAATGAAACTTTAGCTCATTTCATACAGGCAATGGGTTCAATGCGAGAGGGGAAAATGGGGACAACCCTAGTTGATCCTTATCGAATAGCCTTCCAAGTTCCTGGAACCAAGGCTGTGCATGTTGTTGAGTGGATTAGTAATACTTCACCTGAGGCTCTAGAAACGATTCTGAGGATGACAATTCCAAATGGAAGAGCACTAAGATGGAGGCTAGTTCAAGTCGCTCGCAAGATGGGGGTATTACAGAAAGCAGCGGATCCACGAAAAGTCAACCTTCAGGGAATAATGCAACGATATAGGGGTACACCAGTTGTTGAAGAAGCTCTTTCGAAACTATTCCACGAACGTATGGACATCGAGGGAACGATGGATCTAATTCGTGAAATTCAGAATGGTGAAGTTAAGATTGTACACACGGCAACAGGACCTCTTGGTCTATCTCCCAAAAGTGAACGCGACTTACTATTACCAGCATGGTCAGATACTCAATTACGAGAAAGACTTGAGACTCGGTTACTAGCAGAACGTTGTGTACTAATTTGTTTGAATTGTTCGGACAAAAGTCGGAAACGTGTAGGGCGTATGGAAGATCGTATTGAGCCATGCCCGAAGTGTAATGGAACCATGAGAGCGTGTGCACCAGAAAGAATGGAATCACTACTAGTCGGATGGATAGAAAGTAAGGACCCAAAAGATAGAGCGCGAATGAAAAAGAATGCAGAATTAATCAGAACCCACGGACAAGATGCTGTTCTTGCAATGATGGGAAGAGGGGTGGGCGAGGAAACTGCAACTAGACTGCTTAGAGGACACATACGTGGAAATAGAGTATCTCTACTACGTTCCATACACAACGCAGAACTACAATATGCAAAAACTCGAAGATATTGGTCTTGAGCAAGCAATATGGACAAACACCGCGCCCAGTGGAGTATGTTAGTAGGTCTGACTGGAAGATACGGGTCGGGAAAAACCACTGTAGTCAACTGGTTTGTCAGTAAAGGATTGGCAAGTGAATCCTGCTCTGACTCCATTCGTAGTTGGCTTACAACTCAAGGAATTGAAGAGAGTCGAGAGGCTCTAATCGAAGGAGGGAGAGAACTCAGAAGACAAGGAGGGCCTGGAGTTCTTGCTGAGATGCTACTTGAACGACTGGATGGAAATAATGCAGTTATCGATTCAATTAGGACGCCAGGGGAAGTAGAGGCTTTTCGAACAAGGGGGGATTTCATCCTCATAGAAATTCGAGCAGGGATGGAATCTCGCTGGGGTAGGGTTCAGAATCGGGCTCGCACAGGAGATCCATCAGACAAAGACACATTCATCGCTCAAGAGCAATCTGAAGTCAAAGCCAAAGATGAGGCTGGTCAAGCACTTGATGCAACCGCTGCTTTGGCTGACATGATTTTAGTCAATGATGCTGGAATTGATGAACTCCATTCTGACCTTGAAGAACTATGGGGAATGCTCAATGATTAAGCTGAACGGACCTTTACACCGGCCTCTTCCATCATTCCGGTAGCAATTTCAAAATCATCCTGCCAGCGTTCAGGAATTTGAGCATCAGAAGGATAAACAACCTCATTCACACCTGCCTGAATAAGAGAACGTGCACATCTTGAGCATGGGGGCCATGTAACATAGGCAGCACAATCTTTCAGTGAAATTCCAATTCTTGCCGCGTGCATAATTGCATTCTCTTCGGCATGACAAATTAGGGGATATTTTTGCTCACGATCCTCTAACCTATCCATTGAATCTTCAATTCCACGAGGGAATCCGTTGAAACCTGTTGAACGTATTTCGCGATCGATACCAACGACAACGCATCCTACCTTAGTAGAAGGGTCCTTTGACCACTCTGAAATGTGCTTTGCAAGATTCAAAAATCTACCATCCCACTTAGCACTCATACAATCACCTTAGGGTTGACCACCAGGTGGGTCGTTATCTCTGTTGGCCTCAGTACGATTCGGATCATATCCCTCCCAAACACTGGGATTTGCATAACAATCAGGATCGTCACGATCAGCCTGACCTCCCTTGTCATTATCTATGCCATCTCCACAATTTCCAACACCACGACCGTCGTCACCTGATAGTAATGCTTCAGGACCACCTTTTGCAATAACAGCAATTGTTAGACCAGATAGCACCAAAATAAGAATGATAAGGATTACTTTCGAACTCGTGTCTTTCGACTCGACGACGACTTTTACCTCGACCTTGTCATTGGGCTGGGATGTCATATACAAGCCTCGCAGAGAGGTCATCCCTTTAGCATCTAATGGACAACAAGTTGCTGCCAAAGGTCTAATTCATCTCTTTTCACAACATATCTAATTATGTCACCAACGAGGTAAACACTACCCAATACTAAGACATCAACACCCTCTTGATTAGCCATTATTACTGCTGATTCGAGGGCTTCTGCCGGATTTCTTCGAATCAATGCAGAATCCAATCTATTTGCACAAATCAGAGACTCGAGAATTTCTGCATCAACTGCTGGTTTTCGACCAGAAGTTGGTTCTGTAATTATGAAATGACGGAATATATTGCTGTGCCACATCTCTGATGTGACATCTGACAGAGTTTCTTCCAAATTCTCCTTCTCGGTCATTCCAATGACCACTATGCAGGGTTTTTGTGTTTGATCTAATTCTTTGCGAAGTCCCTCTAAATTGTGGGCAGCACTGATTCTTACTTTACGATTGAACCATTCTTGGGGCGGCCAATTATGAGATCTGCCCGGCCATATTGTGTTCGAGTTTACAGAATTCCAATTCATTACCAAGCAAATTCTGTTTGCAAACTCATTCCAAATTCTCCATGGGTCCGAATTATTTTCAGATTCGTAAAACCAAATATCATCACCAACACTAGATAGAACCTCCATAACCTCAGAATTTTCATTCTGAAGTGCAACGATTGGCACACCTTCCCTATGGATTCCAATTTTGGCTTTAGCAATATCAACTAATGTAGGCCCTAGTACTTCTGTGTGGTCAAGAGAAATTGTAGTAATCACACACAAATCGGCATCGACAAGTCTGGTTGCATCACCAGCACCACCCATCCCGGTCTCAATGATACCACGTTGGACACCAAGATCTGAAAAAGCAAGCATGGCTATCGCAAAGGTCGCCTCATAGAAAGTCGGTTCTTCGCCACCCTCGGCAGCAAGGGCTTCACTAGCCATTCTTATTCGGTTTAGGTAATTGTCAAATTCTTCTGGACTAATCGGTTTCCCATCTATGCGAATTCGTTCCTCAACAGTAACTAGATGAGGGGTCGTAAACAAGCCAGTCTTGAATCCGGAATCGCAAGCTGCACTTGATAGAAGAGCACATAGAGAGCCTTTGCCGTTTGTTCCAGCGACATGAATTGAAGGGAATTTTAACTGGGGATCGCCAAGTCGCTCAAGCAAGGGCTCAATTCTTTCAAGACCTAGACTCATGCCTGCAAACTGCCTTTGCGTGAGCCATTCTCGGTCGTTCATTCACTCGCCTCAGCCGTACCTAGTAGTAGTTCGGGGACGGGTCAAGGTGATATGGCCCTTGAAGTTCGTGGAGGTTGTGTCCGGCGAAAGCGAAAGTGTCATCGACATGATGCGAGAGCAATGGCAATCGATGGCCGGTATGGCTGCAATGTTCATTGGGACTATTGCAATAGGTATCTTCATCCAGCCATTATACAATATTCCAGAAGCTCGTGCCTTTGGTGAAGAAGGGACTACTAAATCGGGTTTTATTCTCTTTGAATTACTAATGATTGGAGTTTTCACTGTCGTAATTATATGGCTCGCAAGAAAGGGACTTGAGGCCCTAATCAAAGGAATTGTAATGCTAGCACTTTGGATGAGTCTGTTCTATTCAGTTCAACCGTTTACACTAATTGTCCTCTATCTTGTTGGTTTGGCTACAGCTACCAGTGTTGGATTGAGTGCTTTTGTGATATCAGTGGGTGCAATGGTAGCCTTGTACAAATATCCTGAATGGTGGGTAGTCAACTCTGTTGGCGTAATGGTCGGAGCAGGTGTAATAGTGATGATTGGAATTTCTTTTGTTCCTACTTTGATCATTATGTTCATGGTTCTTGCAGCGATATATGATTACTGGGCAGTTCACAAGTCGAAACATATGCTTGAATTAGCAGATACGATGATTGGACTCAAACTACCTGTCTTATTGGTAGCTCCTAAAGAGAAGGGTTACTCTTTCCTTGAACAGGAGGGAGATATCATGAGAGATGTTGACTCACCCCCACCACCACCACCTCTTGATGGGGTCTATGATGCTGAATTGGTTTCCAAGAAAAAAGGTCGAGATGCCCTATTCATGGGATTGGGAGATGTTATTTTCCCTGGAATGCTAGTAATCTCTGCAATCACTTTCCTTCCAGATTGGGGAGGAGAACTCTGGAACGCATTTGGAGATATTTATCTAGCACAATTATTCGTTGGCATTGGAACCCTAATTGGAGGGCTTGTTGGATATGTTGCTCTCATGTGGTTCGTGGCTCAAGGAAATCCTCAACCAGGTCTTCCTCTACTAAATGGTGGTGCAATTTTAGGATATATCATCAGTGGAATAATTGCGGTTGGACCTGCTGAGTTATTCCAAGCAATCACATTCCTGTGACAGATTTCTCCCGATTCATTGAAGGATGAAGGACCAGCCCTTGGGGCTGGTCGACATGCTAGACATGAGGATGTTCAGAGAACACGCGGATGTTCTGAGAGCAGACCATGACAAGCGCGATATCCCTCATGATAACATAGATTCTGTCATTCGTTTGGATGAAGAATGGAGGCAAGCACGCTATGATTCGGACCAATTGCGCAAGAAGCGGAATGAAGCTGCTCGTGGAATTGCTGCAGCCAAGAAATCAGGTGATGAGGCTGCTTCCAAGGCAATCATGGCTGAAGTTGCGAGCATTGGTTCAGAAATTGATGCATTGACTGAGAAAGCAGATGCTTGTCTTCTTGAGCGTGACTCTATTCGAATGCGTGTACCAAATATTCTCCACGAATCTGTCCCAGTAGGGGAAGATGATCAAAAGAATACTCTTCACAGCCTACGTGGAGAAAAGGTTGAATTGAAATTTGAAGCAAAAAACCACAATGATTTGATTGAACAAAATAATTGGGTCGATCTAGCAAGAGGAGCCAAGGTAGCAGGTTCTAGATTCTACTTCCTACAAGGTGACTTAGCCCGACTAGAGATGGCTCTACAACAATACTCTGCAAACTTTCTGGTTGGTCGAGGATACACACTAGTCCAACCTCCTTTGATGATGAATAGAGAGGCTTACGAAGGAGTTACCGATTTGGCGGACTTTGAGACAGTAATGTATGGTGTTGAGCCTGACAAATACTACCTCATCGCCACCAGTGAGCATCCTCTCACCGCGATGAGGATGGATGAAATTATTGAGCCTGCAGAATTACCAATCAAACAGGTTGGAATTTCGCAATGCTTCCGCCGAGAAGTTGGAGCACATGGCTTGTCAGACAGAGGAATTTGGCGTGTCCATCAATTTACTAAGATTGAACAAATAATTATCTGCAATCCTGATGATTCATGGGACCATCATGAAGAATTATTGAGCAACGCAGTTGAACTTTGGGATAGCCTTGACCTTCACTATCGAATTGTAAATATTTGCACAGGAGACATGGGTACGGTTGCTGCAAAGAAATACGATCTAGAGGCTTGGTTGCCTGGTGCTGGTGCATACAAAGAAGTAGTTTCCTGCTCAAATTGTACGGATTATCAAGCAAACAGACTCCGTATGAGATACAGAACTGCTGATGGCAATGCAGCTGTTCATACTCTGAACTCGACTGCTGTAGCAACTTCACGGGCTCTTGTCGCGATTATGGAGCAGTATCAGAATGAGGATGGAACAGTTCGAGTCCCAGATGTCCTGATACCACACATGAATGGTCAGACCGTGCTTCAGCCACTAGCCTGAGCTTTGGAGCGATTTTGCATCCATTTCTTAACAATCATATACATGAGTATACCAACTAATATGGCTGCAAGTGGAGCTATAACTATTGCAAGAATAGACAATATAATACTGGCTATATTCTCTCCTGTAGAAACTACTGGATTAGCTAATCCACCAGTAAACATAGTCGAGAAACCACGAGTCACGACAGTTGCACCCTGTACAACTCCGCTAACTCCACCTCCAGCAACAATTGCCAAAGTCCACTGAATCACCGGATCTGTTTCGGCAAGGACTAGGGCAGTCATACCAGTACCTGCAACTACAGCAGCAGGGCTAGCAATTGAGTCCAGCAAATTGTCGACCCAAGGAACATAATATCCAGCAAATTCAACAAGTGTTGCTACACCTAACAATATAACAGCAACATTTGAATCAAAATACTCGAATGGGGTACTTGTTAAATCGACATTTATTGCATCTGCTCTAACAGCAATTGAAAGGAGGAAAGGGGGGAGGAAAACCCTGAATCCAGAGGCTGCAGCGAGCCCTATTCCCATGCATAAAGCAATGATTACATCGAATTCATTCATGATATTGCCAGTAGGAGGTCACTATTGAATCCGATGCCGTCATAATTCGCTTTGGATAAATGAAAAAAAATG
>Ga0315332_10002042_pt1 | contig 11120 bp, 6 predicted proteins | sample M110034915metaG_FD_203455 | JGI IMG/M metagenome (GOLD analysis project Ga0315332, IMG submission 203455) | Ammonia-oxidizing marine archaeal communities from Monterey Bay, California, United States - M1 100m 34915 | ecosystem: Environmental > Aquatic > Marine > Intertidal zone | place: USA... | reverse complement strand
TCCGATTCGCCCCAGTCCGATGACGGCCAGTGTCTTCCCCGACAGCTGAGTCCCCTGAAACATCTTCTTGTCCCATTTTCCGGCTCGCATCGAAGCGGCGGCTGGAGCAATGTTTCTCGACAGAGCCATCATCATGGCAAATGCATGTTCTCCAGTGCTGGTGGTGTTTCCAGTGGGGGTATTCATGACCAGAATACCACCCGCTGTAGCTGCGTCGAGACTGATGTTGTCGACACCCACGCCTGCGCGGACTGCAACCTTCAGTCGTTCCTGACCTTCCAGCATCTCCGGCGTCAGCTTGGTTTTGCCGCGGACAACAATGCCGTCAACATTTTTCAGTTCCTCGCGAAGCTGGTCGGGCGAAAGATCCGGCATAACGACCGGCTCAACGCCTTCCGTCTGCTCCAGAATCTGCATACCCGCAGCGTGCAGACCATCGGTGATCAAAACTCGATACACGTGAAGAAAGCCTTTTTGCTCAGTGTGGAATCGTACTTCGTCGTCGCTACACAGGGCGGGACGAACGACTCTGTCCCCGTATGCCGGCAACGAAACGAATCGCCCGGCTGTTCCGAGTGATTCTGCGAGAAAGTGTGCATGGTGTTCTAAGAAACGTTTCTGATGAAAACAAGACGCGCCCGCCGGTGAGCGGTCGTATTTGCAACATCGCGAAAATCCGTCTCGGTCAGCGAAGCCCTAATGACACCACCAGACCAAAGTACGATGAACGCTCACACTTGAAAATACTGATTTGCTTCGTCCGGAGTGCTCTGCACGCGATTCGTCTGAAATCTGTCCAGTCGTGTCGCGTCAGATACGATTCGTCTCCGGATACGGGCTGTCAGATGCTGGAATCCCGTCTAGGTATCGCGAACGATGCCTGCAGACGGCGTAATCGTCAGATCCCCCCCATGGGGGTGAAGATAGGTAAAGCCTTTCCGTTGTGTGGTTTATGCTGAATTGTCGCCGTAGGAAAACCTTAACGGAAACAACCGTTTGACCACCTCCAAAACCCGCCGTATATTCGACTTGTGCTCACCGCGGGCGACATACGTCATTACCCTGGTAAGTATGGTTTTGAATCAAAGGCCTTGTAAACGATCAGTCTTGCTGCCCCGGCGTAGTCTGATCGCAGGAAGAACGGCGTCTTCTGTGCAGTGCCCCACTCCGGTCGGCAGTCGTGTCCGACAGGAGCCACACATTCGAAATCATGGAAAGTTTTTACGCTGTGGCAGTCTGCCATACAACGAACACAGAGGAAAGACTTCGGCAATCGACTGAGGATCGCACACGGAAGACACCAGACGCGGCATGATGCTCGCCTTATACGATGGCTGTGGAAGTCAGTCGAATTACGATCCGTCGCTGCTGATCGGGTTCGATGTGAGGGGAGAATCAAATGGAGCGATCGAGACCGAATTCCGCTTATCGATGGGCGTTCATAGCAATTGCGTCGGTAACGTTGGGGATGAGTTCCCCGGTGCTTTCAGCAGATGAACAGACGCCCAGTGGCATCATCGACGCTGAGCGAATCTCGGAGAATCTCAAATCAGTAGAAGAGGGCCGGTGGACCGCGTCCGAAGCTTTCCGATTTGGTGAAGAACTGGAAAAACTGCATCAGCGTGCCGAGGCCATTCGTCTGTACGAAGCGGCTCTGAAACATTTCCCGGAAGACGGCAATCTGAACTACGCTCTGCGCCGCACACGTATTCATTTTGCCATTGACCGACGCTACTCCGATCGCAGTTTTCAGCAGAAGCTGCTGAGGCAGCGGCGTGCTGAGGCGCTGGACCTGATGGAAGACGTAATCACACGCGTGCAACTGGAATATGTTTCAAACGTTTCTGCAACAAAGCTGATCGCCCACGGCACCGAGAGCCTGTATATGGCTCTCGGCAACGAGCGTTTTCTTGAGACTCATGTCAAGAGTTCGTCTCGTCCCGCAGCAGAGAAGCTGCGACGCAGGCTGACCGGCGAATACTGGAATCGTCGAGTCGCCAGTCGGCTGGAAGCTCGTATGGTCGTCGCAGAGGTTTGTGATATTGCCAGACGCGACGTCGGCATTCCGGATGCTGCCGTAATCATGGAGTATCTGTTCGGTTCCTGCAACGCTCTGGACGATTACAGTCACTTCCTGACGCCCGATCGCTACAACGATCTGTTTGGCAGCATTCAGGGTGAATTCGTCGGCATTGGAATCGAAATGGAAGGTGAGAAAGGCAAGGGAATGCATCTGGTCAATGTCCTGCTGGACAGTCCTGCGGAAGAAGGCGGACTGCGGCCTGGCGACTTTATTGTCGAGATCGACGGTCACGAGTGTCGTGATCTGACCACCGACGAAGCGGCCGGACTTTTGCGCGGCCCCCGGGGCAGTCAGGTTGACCTTGCCTTTGAAACGGATACGGGAAAGATCAACCGCAGTGTACTGACACGTCGACCTGTGGTTGTTCGCAGTGTGACCAGTTCGATCATACTGAATCAGGAACAGGGTGTCGGCTACATCCGAATGACCGGATTTCAGAACTCCACGGAAGAAGAAATGGATGCGGCTCTGCGTGAGCTTGAGAGTCGCGGAATGAAATCGTTGATCTGGGATCTGCGGGACAATCCGGGCGGACTGCTGGATACCGCCGCTAACGTCATTGACAGATTCATCGATCGAGGCGTGCTGGTGTCAACCGAAGGCCGTTCATTCGACCAGACGCAGACGTTTCGAGCCAACACATACAACACACGCAATATGCCTCTGATTCTGCTGGTCAACGAAAACAGTGCCAGTGCCAGCGAAATTGTCGCAGGTGCCATCAACGACCACCGCCGCGGCACAATCGTGGGACGTAAAACATACGGCAAGTGGTCCGTGCAGAGCATCATTCATCTGCCCGGCGGCACTGGCTTGAAGCTGACGACCGCCAAGTTCTTTTCACCCGAACATCAGAACTATGCGGGTACAGGAATCGCTCCCCACGTGAATGTAGAGAATTCGCACCGCACTCTTTTTCGAGGCCGCACAAGCGATGAAATCAGTGCCGATCCTGATGTTGCTCGAGCACTGGAGGTACTGGCACGTCGGTTTACTCGCAGCAACTGAGTCGGCGGATAACCGAAGTGCTGTTCCACGACAATGGAGATTGACGGTTTGCACCGGCTCCGCATTGCATTCGCAATGTACAGCTTCACAACGCAAAGATTCGGCAACGCCCAGCGGTGTAAACACATTCTCAGTCAAGCTCGTCTCGATATTCACGTTGACTTTGTGCTTAAGCAGCGGTTTGCCGTATCAACCTGGCCCGCCCGGCACGCAACAAACAACGTCGTGAAGCCGCAAGTGTCAGCGGCATCAGTATCCGTCCCGGCCATGAGCAGGAGTTCCACGACATCGGTGTTGCCATTCTGTGCGGCAACGCCAGGTGAGGTGGTAAAATCTCGCGTTCGGATAATGTCAACATCGGCCTCGTGATCCAACAGGAGTCTGACGATCTCAGCATGACAGCCCCGAGACGCCATTCGTAGTAATGACATGCAAAGCTTATCGACGGGATTAACATTGGCCTCTGCCCAGGCAGCATTTCATCAGCATTGAGACGACCATCTTCCCATGCCAGGATCAGTAATGTGAAAGTTCGTTCGAAACAGCATTGACGTCAGCTCCCGCACCCAGACGCAGAGCAGCGACATCGCTTCGTCCCTGTTTCGAAGTCTCTCACAACAGCGTTAGTCCTGGTTTTCCGCTACCAACAGTCTCGGTGGTTGCTTCCGGCAGCAATTCAACGATCTGCAGGTGGCCGTGCGCCGCAGCTGCATCGAAAGCGGTGCTGCCACCATTCGCGTGAGCTCAGTGAGTATTCTCGCCATGATTCAGCAGCGTTCAGACCATATCGACATGCCCATTCTGCGACGCTATTTGCAGTGACATTAAGGCACACCTGCAGACAGCATCGACATGCCCCCTCCCACCAGAAGACGCGCAGCGATCTCTACGTGGGCGTTTTAAGCTGACATCATCATTGGAGAAACTCTGCCTGTCGCTGCGGACTCGATGTCAGCCCCGGCGTGCAACTGGATCCTGGCAACCTCGACATGCATTCTTCTCGACGCCTCCCACAATGCTGTAATCCCGTAACTGGCGTCGGCGGAACGCTCGGCGGCTTCCGCGTCCGGTAACAATCCGGTGACCTTGACATGACCACGGTGCAAGGCCACACACAGCGAACAAAGTCTCTTACTGCCAGTGACCTTAACGTCAGGCCCCTTCCTGCAGGCGGGAGCTGGACAATCTGAGTAACCATTCAATGCCCCTGCGAAGAACGAAACTGTGCCTTATCTGATCTTCATGTCGACATCTGCGCCGCTGGCGATCAGAGCCCGGATCTCAGAAAGACCGTACGCTTCCATCTTGCAGGAAATCCTGACCAGGTTTTTTGTCGGGTTCTGTTCCGCCGGCACGCCGTCGCATATTCCTGTTACAAAAATACAGCATCATGAAGCGACGAAAACTCCGCGTGACTGCACTGAGTGTTGACATGCCAGGTTCTCTGTCCATGGTGTTGCAATATGAAGTCCCGATGGCCGCGCCGGAAATGCTAAAGCGTAAGTTTCGTGTCCACCTGTACCAGTTGCTGGCAGGGACAGCATGGACTCGCTATCCGATGAGCAGGTTCCGCAGGTCACACGAAACACGACACGCCAAACGCACAGACTGAGAGACTGCGTCTGGTCTGTCGACGCGTTTATCAGGCGACCTGCTGCAGGGTTACAGGCGGTGGCGACCGATCACCGTGAAATCGTCCGGCAGAGCGCTCCAGCCCAGAGCCCCAAGGCATTTGCGGCGGAACTACCGGGGCGTCGTCTCGAGGTCGATGCCCTGATATCACCTGCGATCAGCGAATTCACGGTTGCTTCACGCGGTTTTTCAGGGTTACGTTGCACACGCCCTACGTAAAGTCGGACGGATTACCGAACAGACCGCTGTTGCCGGACTGACCACCCATGCCTCCCCGAAGATCGGGGTTCGGCGTGCGTGGCGGACGGGATGGTTCATCGGCCGAATCCTTCCTGGGAGATTCCGGTTTCTTCTCCAGCGCCTTCAACGAAAGACTGACACGTTTTCGCTTCTGGTCGACTTCCAGCACCTGAAAATCGCGTTCATCGCCAATTGACAGAATCTCACCGACACTGCCAACGCGGCGCCAGGCCAGTTCACTGATGTGCACCAGACCTTCGACCCCGGGTTCCAGCTCAATAAAGGCGCCAAAGTCAGCAATGCGAGTGACTTTGCCCGAAACAATCCGCTCGGAAGGATATTTTTCACCAAGTCCCTGCCACGGATTCTGTACAAGCTGTTTCATGCCCAGGCTGATCCGATTCTTTTCCTTATCAATCTTCAGAATACGAACCTGAATCTCCTGACCGTCGTTCAAAACTTCGTTCGGATGACTGATCCGCGACCACGAAATTTCGCCAACATGCAGAAAACCATCGATCGGACCGAGGTTCACAAAGGCCCCGTATTTCTTGATTGTCTTGACGGTTCCGGTAAGGTCCTGTCCGATTTCGATTGATGTCCAGAAGTCAGCCTGCAGTGATTCACGTTCGGCCTGCAGCAACGCTCGGCGGCTGACGACAAGATTCCGTTTCTTGGGTTTGACCTCGGTGATCTGCACCGTCAGGGTCTGACCAACATATTGTTCCAGGTCCGCAACAAATCCCAGATCAACCTGACTGGCGGGAAGAAATGCCTTAAGGCTGCTGACCGTGACCTGCAGCCCACCCTTATTTGTTCCAGTGACCTGACAGTCGACGACCTGGCCAGCCGCAAGGCCATCCCAGTTACCTCCGGTTTTCGTCTTTGCTTCCGGCAGGCGGGCGCGGAATAACCCATCACCATCGATGGATTCGATAACGACACGCATCGTGCCGCCAACTTCAGTTTTTGCACCCTCCGGAATATGTTTCAGTGACAACAGAACGTCTGCCATCAGACCAGCGTTCAGAAACACGTCATCGCCATGAATCTGCTGGACCGTACCTGTCACCACAGACCCCGGACCGATTTCTTCGGGCTCATCCGGGTCCGCAGGAGCATCGGCAGCTCCTGTTTCAGCCGCCGAGGACGAAGGCGTTTCAGTTGCTGCAAGCGCCTCTTCGCCCAGCGCTGTTTCAATCTCAGCCTGCAGCGTTGCATCCAGTTCATCAGCCTCAGGAATATCCGTGGCCACTGTATTCGTCGGCGTATCAGGTCGCTGAGTCTTAATGTCCTCATTGCCGAGCGACTTACCCTTGGACTGTGAACCCAGTTTTTCTCGCACACGGGCTGCCGAACCACCAGTGTCGGCGGGCGCAGCGACATTGTCTGATCCGTCAGTAGCTGCTTCTGCTGCTGGTGAAGTCGCCTCCGGCTGAGGCACGGCTGAACAATCAGCAACAGGCACCGCCGCAGGGGATATCGCTTCCGAAGTTGCCGGCGTGGCACCGGGCACAACGGGATCGATATTGACTGTTACGGGGGGCGTCGGCGCCAATTCGGTTGTGGCGGGCGGCGGAGCGGGCGAGGCTGCCTCCATCGCTGGCGTGGCAGCCACTGCCTCAGCGGGGGCCGCTGACGGCTCCGTCGTGACCAAGGGGGCCATTTGCTCGGTGGTCGCTTCCTGCACCGCTTCTGTTTCCTTGATCGCGGCGTGTTCAGGTACTTCAGCTTCAGCTTCAGCCTGCGGAGAATGTTCTTCCGTCGTCATGATCCCGGGTCCTGTTTGGTCACATCAACCAGTCGGATGTGATCCGTTCAATGCTTCGGTGCGTTTCGTGGTTGGGGGAAAAGCGTCAATTTGACCGCATAGACACAAGTCTCTGCGCGGCACCCCCAAGAGTCAGTGTTTGAGGATACCCGAAGCACGTGTGATTCGCTACTACTGCTGCCGCGGATTTCAGGGTTTTGCTGGCCCGCCAATCACACACCGAAACCCGATTGCGTCACTCCTGGCCTTGTCGGAAATTTCTAGATAGGCGGATGAGGAAAGCAGCGGGTGTTCGTCTTTCCAGGAACCGCCACGGATAATTCGCAGGTCGTCATCCTCCGCGTTTTCTTTCTCGGGGTCAAATGCATCAGAGCCACGTTCGTCTGACACAAACTCCCAGAGATACCCATGAACGTCGTAGAGTCCCCATGGATTCGGCTTCAGCACGCCAACTGCGGGGTCATTTCCGGCTGCGTTGCCGGTATGCCACGCGTGAGCATCCAGAATGGATGTTCCACTGTCTTTGCCGCCGGCATTGTCTCCGAAACTGTATTTAGTTTGTGTGCCGGCGCGGCAGCAGTACTCCCATTCCAGGGCTGTCGGAAGCCTGACGATTTCATCAGCAGCGATCAGCTTTCGATTTCTCAGAATCACAGTCAACTGTTTGCAGAAACTGACCGCATCCTGCCAGCTCACATTTTCTACAGAATTGCGAGGCCCCTTCCAGCGACTGGGATTCTGCTGCGTGACAGCCTGATAAAGTTCCTGAGTCACCTCGAACTTTGAAACCCTGAACCGATGTTTAATGCTGACATCTGTGCGTGCCCGTTCATTCGCTGTCGGAGCTGTGGCGCCGATGACAAACTTGTCCGGATACGGCCCTTCACCGGGAGTTATTGACAGACACTCTTGAACAAACCGCCGGATCGCTTTCTCCGGACTCTCCGAAGGGACGGCTGTCGCCCTGTGATCGTCATTGTCCATCGTCGCGAATGCATTACTGACTATGAGTGCACAGCACACACTTGTGATTGAAACCTGATTCGGCATTTCTCAACAGTCCAAAATCAGCTGACGATCGATGTCGTCGGCTTATGCTGCGGTTGTTTACGAAAGAAAACGTCCTGTCAACAGTTCCTTACCAGTTTCGGCCGACGTATAAACATTTAACGTGGTTGACCTGTGGGATTGTCATTCATTCTGAGACTACTGCAGATCCACACCATCAACCTGGCCATCAACGTCTTCCGATTCAATCAGTGACTCGTCACTGCCTTGGGACTGAATGTACGATTTTTCTTTGTAAAAGTAACCAACGGGTACGAACAGAACAGAAGTCACCAGAATTGTGAAGGTCCAAAACCAGAAATAGTCTCCGCCCTCCATGGTATCCTGTCCGCCGACGGTGATGGAATGGTTGATTGCCGTTTCTGCGATGTTCCCTCGAGCAGCCTCAACCGAAGCTTTCCCCTCATCTCCGCGAGCGGCGATAATGCGTTGTTCCAGCCAGTCGTAAGGCTCGTCGCCTGCAGATGAGCCTTCATCTGAAGCAACCCGACTGACTGTCGCGCTCAGGATAATGTCCCACTGTGTCTGGTTGATTCCATCAGGGCCAGACGAAGCAATCCTGTAGTCGTTCTTTGACTGCTGGCTGTACACGAACGCATTTCCGTAAGAATCCGTCAGCCCCGCAAGTAATTCCTGTCCTTTACTTTCCGTCGGCAAAGCTTTCTCCGAGTCGTCCCGTGGATCAGAGAAAAACGCCTGTTCGATGATTTCGGACGCCTTTGCAATCGACTCGTTATCCGACGTCTCAACATCTTCCAGAATGTTGTACTGATTGAAGTGCATCACAATGTCATCCGCTGTATCAAAATCCCCGTCGACCCCGCTGATGGTAATCGTTTTCCCGGACTCTTCGCTCCCTTCCAGTGACCGGCCGGATGTACGAAATGTCCACGTACCGATAGTGTTCTTTGTATCCGGCGACTGAGATTTCGCATCAGCCGCCACCTGACTGATCCCCGGCACCTGAATAGAATGGTTCACGACACTTGTGAAGATATTGCCAAGCGAAACGGAGAACAGCCACACCGCCATGATCACTGACTTCATGGTTTTGGGGGCCTGCGTGTAAGAAAATTCCAACCCGGTAATTGAGATCAGGACCTCACCGCTGGTCAGCAGAACGTACGCCCACAATTGCCAGGCGATGGAAGGCGTCGCACCGCCGTCAATCAAATCCTGCGCCTTCGCGACCACCGCAAAACTGGCCGCCGTAAGAAAGAAGCCGATCGAAATCTTGCGTATGGCTGTCAGCCGAAAAACGAATGTGTCCACGAACGGGTAAATCACGAGCTGAAACAGAGGAATCAGAATCATGACCAGGATAGGGTTCAGTACCTGTATCTGTGACTGTAACCATGTGATCCCCAGGAAGCGTCGATCCATGTTTTCAGCCTGAATCACCCACGATGAACCGGTCTGATCAAACAGGCCCCAGAATACGGCGACGAACGCATAAATGGTCGACAGCTTCAGCAGCGCAACGACACCATCACGACTGAAAGTTTCACGGAAAAAGCGGCTGCCGCCGGGCGGGACATGGATAAAGACGTTGCGGCCCATCCAGAACATCAGGGTGGCTATCGCCATCAGAACGCCGGGCACACCAAACGCAATGTGCGGGCCGTACCATTTCAACAGAAGCGGTGTCATCCATGTGGACGCGGTGGACCCGAAGTTGATCGCGAAGTAGAACCACTGAAACACTTTCGTCATCAGATGGCTGTTCTTCGTTCCGAACTGATCACCCACGTGAGCCGACACGCATGGCTTGATCCCACCACTGCCCAGTGCAATCAAGAACAGGCCTGCCATCAACCAGCTTCCCGGCGCGAGCCCTGCCCCACCCATCAGCGCCAGCGACAGGTGGCCCAGGCAATAGACAATTGAGAGCCACAGAATCGTCCGATACTTGCCGATCAGAATGTCCGACAGGAACGACCCCATGACAGGAAAAAAATACGTTGCCGCCACAAAATTGTGGTAGTACTCGTTGGCCTTCGCATCACTCATTTCCGTGCCGACTTCGCCGTCGACCATATAATGAAGATACTTGGTCATAAACACGACAAGGATCGTGCGCATGCCATAGAAGCTGAAGCGTTCGGCAGCCTCGTTGCCGATGATGTACTTGATCCCTTTCGGAAGACCTGACGTTTCGTCGGGGACGCTGCGGTATTGCTGTTTCGCCATTTGAATTTCACTTCCTGGTGTATTGCAGTCGCGTGAGCAACGGCCTGCGGTCAGGCTGTTACGAGAGTGGCCACGCGTCGCCCAGCGATTCTTTCTGGATCGCTGTCAGCTGAGCGACTCCGTGCTGAGCCAGAGAAAGTTCCTGTTGCAGAGTCGCCAGATCAAAGGGTTCGCCTTCGGCTGTCCCCTGCACTTCGATGAACTTCCCGCTGCCTGTCATGACGACATTCATGTCCACGTCAGCTGTGCTGTCTTCCGGATAATCGAGATCAAGGACAGGCAGTCCGTCGACCACCCCCACGCTGATAGCCGCCACATTTTCTTTGATGATGCTCTGCTTTGACGGCAGTCGTTCGTCTGAAATTGAGGCGATCGCATCACATAATACAATAAACCCTCCGGTGATGCTCAGCGTTCGCGTTCCGCCGTCTGCCTGAAGGACGTCACAGTCAATCATGATTGTGTGTTCACCAAGGGCTGCGAAGTCTACAGCTGCACGCAGACTGCGCCCGATAAGCCGCTGAATCTCAGTCGTTCGACCGTCAACTTTTTTTCGATCTCGCTGCTTGCGAGGTGACGTGCTGCCAGGCAGCATGTTGTATTCTGCGGTGACCCAGCCCTGGGCGGTATCGCCCTCGTTGCGGGGCATCCGCCAGGGTGGCACCTTGTTTTCAACACTGGCGGTACACAGGATCATCGTTTTGCCCGCTTGTATCAACACACTGGCGGTCGCGGTTTCAATGAAACCTCGCTGAACGGAGATCGGACGCAGTTCATCAACGGCTCGGCCATCGTGGCGAGTCATACATAGGGCCTTCAGCAGCAGGATTTCGTTTGGGATTCCGAGCTGGCCCGGGCTTCCCGACGCACAAGTTGTCTCGAATGTTCGCGTTCTTCGCAACCGAACCACCCACGTTGGATCGTTACCATTCATTTTTGACTGAATTTTTCGACGTCCGGGGGCGTCTGACCGCCCCCATACTATAAGAAATACAACTTAAGCATCTTCAGATTGTGTTCTGTTGATGTCTCGCAAATTTCGCTGACGAATAGTTGCGGACTCGTTATTAATGACATGCAAAGACCGTCCACAACGTCTATGCTCCGCATCGTGTTTCACGCCCCTAC
>Ga0315332_10002035_pt1 | contig 11140 bp, 7 predicted proteins | sample M110034915metaG_FD_203455 | JGI IMG/M metagenome (GOLD analysis project Ga0315332, IMG submission 203455) | Ammonia-oxidizing marine archaeal communities from Monterey Bay, California, United States - M1 100m 34915 | ecosystem: Environmental > Aquatic > Marine > Intertidal zone | place: USA... | reverse complement strand
AGACAGCGTGACGCCATGGCTGGCGAGCTCGTCGCAATAACCGCGGATCAGCGCGTCTTCGTTCGCTTCGAGCACGTCGGGCTCGAGCGAGTTGATCAGGAAATACTGCACGTCGCGCATGCCCTTGCTCCAATGCACGGCCTGGAAGTCGATCATGCCGACCCGCGGCCCGTCCTCGGCGGGATACTCGAAGCAGTTGCCGAGGTGGCTATCGCCGTGGACCAGGGTGAGGGGCCCGTCATACCAGCCCTCGAGGACGGCGTCCCAGCGATCCAGGGCGAGCCGGCAGGTCTCGACGAGCCGTTCCGGGACCAGATCCGGGGCCGCGCGATGGGCGGGCGTGAGCGCCGAGCCGTTGAGCGCGCGGGTGACACCCCGGGCGCGCGGCGCCGTGAAGGTGTTGTACTCGTTCGGGAGCAGCGCCTCTCGGCGCGCCTCCGACCAGCCCCAGAAATGAGCGTGCATCTCGGCGAAGCTCCGCAACACGCGCTCCGCGCGCTCGGGCGTCGTCCCGGCCGCCATGTCCCGGTTGATGAAGAGCTCGGCGCCGGGGATTTCGTGGAGATTCTCGAGCAGCAGGACGAAGCGTGCGCCGCGCTCGGTGGCGGCGTAGACCCGGGGCACACGGATCGGGATGTGGTGGGCGATCTTCTGGCAGAAGAGGGTCTCGAGGGACCAGAAGCCCAGCGTATTCGCGAAGGAGCGCGTGCCGATCTCCTCGCAGGGGAGCTTGGCGTAGACGGTCTTCGGCAGGTCGTCGCCGGTCTCCGCGAACTCGAGATCGATCAGGAAGTTGACGCAGTTGCTGCTCTCGAAATCGACGCCGGGGAGGCTCGAGGAGATGACCTTGGGAAGAGGGGCGCCGCCCTCCGGCGCCGCCTCGCGGAAGAGCGCGTCGAGGGCGGCGGGGGTCGCGAGGGTCTCCTTCGTGACGGGAAGCGACGCGCCGAAGAGATCGCCGACGGCGTCACCGGCGATCTTCGCCAGAGCGCGGGTCGTCCGCGTCGCGAGCTTCGCGCCGCCGAGGATCGAGTCGAATTGAGCCACGGGTCTGCTTCTCCTTGGTTCCGGTCAGCGGGTCGCGAGTCGCTCGTGCGCGCCCCGCATCTGGTTCGGGATGTCGACGCCGGTCGGGCAGGCGTGGGTGCACGGCGCGGCGCAGCCGAGGCAGCCCCCCGCGTCGCGATCGAGCGCGGCGTAGAGGCGCATGGCCTCCTTCTCGGCGCCAAAGCTTTCGAAATACATGCGATGGCGCAAGATCTCGTGGATGGGGAGGTCGTGGGGGCAATCGGCGAGGCAGAGGTCGCAGTGGGGGCGGCAGTCGACCTCGGCCGTCTTCTCCTGATATCGCTCGAGGACCGCGACGTCCTTTGCGCGAAGCGAGCTGCCCGAGGCGTAGAGAAACTCGTCGAGTTGGCCCGTCTGCCAGAGGGAGATCACCAGACAGGAGACGCTGGGATTCGAGAGCACCCATTTGAACGACGCCTGAGTGAAGGAGTCGCGCTCGTCGGGGCTCCAGTCGAGGAAATGATGTCGGGCGCCGCGTAGGGTCTTCATGGCGACGATGCCGATGTCGCGGGCGGCGGCGCGATCGAGGATTCCAGCGAGTTTCGGCCAGGCGCCGAAGTGATAGGCCAGCATCATGACATCGAAGCGGTCGCTCTCGATCGCGGCGTTCGCGACGGGCTCGAGATTCGGTGTGTGGCTCGAGACGCCGAGGAAGCGGACCTTGCCCTGCTCTTTGAGGCGATCGAAGGCCTCGTGCACGTTGGGGTCCATCAGCCGCTCGACGGAATCGCAGGAGTGGATGTGAACCAGGTCGACCCAATCCGTCCGAAGGCGCTCGAGGCTGCCCTCGACGGCGCGCATATAGGACTCGACGGTCGTGCCCGGGCCGAGGTGTCCCTCGGGTAGACAGAATTTGGTGGCGACGAACATCTTGTCGCGCTGGCCCTGCATCGCCTCGCCGAAGCGCCTTTCGCTGCCGGTCTCGCTGTAGTCGGGCGCGGTATCGAAATAGTTGATCCCGCGCTCGATCGCCTCGCGGGTCACTTCGACGGTCTGGCGCCCCCCGGTGCTCGAGCCGGAGCCGAGCGAGATGTCGGAGACGAGGGCGTCGGTCCGACCGAGTCGCCGGTAGGCCTGGACCTGTGATCCGCCCCACTCGTCGCGGGCGAGGTCGGCCTGATAGGGGGGGCGCGAGAGGAAGATGTGGCGTCCGGTGACGCTGCCCCAGCGCCGGTTCGGCAGGATCGCGGCGGCGGCGCTCGCGGCGACGCCGCCCCCGGCCCCGAGCGCCGCGAGTAGGAAGCGCCGACGCGGGGACCCGCCCGGCTGGGGAGCGTCTGCGTGCGGGCGGCCCCCCGCCCAACGCACGGTGAGGACGACGCTGATCCCGATCGAGAGGAGGACGAGGGCTGCGACGGCGAGCTCTCCTCCCGTCGCGATCCGTCCCTCGATCCGGCGCCCGAGGAAGCCGCTCAGGTAGGCGTAGGAGAAGAGGATCGAGAGGAGCCAGGAAAAGAGTGCGTTCCGTCCGGGGTTCACGCGGAGCCTCCTGTCTTCCGTGGGCTTCCCAGATTAGGGCGGGGCGGCCGCGCTCGCATCGCATCCGTCAGGGTGGCCCCTGGCGCCCGTTCTCCCCGGGCAGGGTGTTCAGTCGGGCGTGCTCTGTTCCGCGAAGCGCTCTTCCGGGGAGCGGACCATGCGGTGGCGTGCGTAGAGGCCAAAATAGAGGAGCGAAAAGAGCATCCACACGGCCACGCCGTAGATGCCGGGGCGATACTCCGGATTCACGAAGAGGAAGACGAGCGTCGTCGCTGCGATCACGCCCGCGACGACCGCGCCGGCCCGGCCCAGTGGGCTCACGTAGGGACGCTCGAGCCCCTTGATCTGCTTGATCTTCAGGTAGGCGGCCATCTGGAGCAGGTAGGCGATGACGGCCCCGAAGACCGCCATATTGAGCAGGACTCCGCCAACGGGCACGTCGCCGAAGAAGGCCCCGCCGTACTCGATCGCCAGGGCGACGGCGTAGCCCGCCACGCCGCCCACGACGAGCGCGACGTGGGGTGTCTTGCGAGTGGGGTGAGTGCGGGACATCCAGGTCGGGAAATAGCCCGCTCGTGAGAGCGAGTAGATGTTCCGCCCGTAGGCGTAGATGATGGCGTGGAAGCTCGCGACGAGCCCTGCCACCGCAGCGAGCGAGAGTGCCGTCGCGCTGGCCCCGGGCCCGAAGATCGTCCGGAAGCCCAGGAAGAGGGGTTCCTCCGAGGCCCCGACGACGGCGGCGCCGGGCGCGATGCCCGCGTTCAGGAAGAGCGTGAGAAACGAGGCCACGATCAGGGTCGCGAGACCCCAGAGCAGTCCTCGTGGCATGTCGCGCTTTGGGTCGTGGCTCTCCTCGGCGGCGAGCGGGAGCTGCTCGATGGCGAGATAGAACCAGACCGCGAAGGGCAAGCAGGACGCGATCCCCGCGTACCCGTGCGGGAGCCAGCGTGTGCCGCCCGGCCCGGGCTCCACCGCCAGCGCGTATTCCCAGCGAAAATGGGGCAGGGCGCCCACCCAGAAGACGACGAGCACGAGCAGCGCGATCGCGGTCACGGCCATCGTCACGCGGAAGCTCAGTTCGACCCCCGCAATGTTCACGCCGACGAAGAAAACGTAGAAGAAGGCCCAGAGCAGCGGCGCGGGGAGGTCGAGGTCGAAATTCGAACGCAGCAGCGTGCCTACGTACCCCCCGATGCCGACGACGATCACGGCGGGCGTCAGGACATACTCGATGCTCTCGGCGAGCCCCGTTACGAACCCGCCCCAGGGTCCGAAGGCCGTACGGCCGAAAGAGTAGGCGCCGCCGGTATGGGGCAGGGCGGGAGAGAGCTCTGCGATCGAGAAGCAGAGCCCGACGTACATCACGGCCACGATCGCCGTCGCGATGAGCAGTCCGCCGAAGCCGCCCGAGAGGAGGCCGAAATTCCAGCCGAAGAAATCGCCCGAGATGACCGCGCCGACCCCGAGCGCCCAGAGTGAGCCGACCCCTGCGAAGCGGCGGAGGCCGCGCTCGGCGAAGTAGCTTTCGCTCGTGGCGCGATAGGTGACGGCGCCGGTGGGCCGGTCTCGCATGGACGAGTTGTAGCTCATTTTCGAACGCGCCCTAGACCGCGAGTCCCCGCGGCCGACGGTGGGGGAGGCACGGCCTCGAGCGCGGGGGCAGGGCAGGGCTCAGGGCTGAACGATCGTGCGGACGGTCTCTCCCGTGCGGAGCGCGTCGAAGGCCTCGTTGACCCGCTCGAGGGGAATTCGTGTCTCGACGAGCTTGTCGAGGTTCAGCGTGCCTTGCTGGTAGTGGCGCATGATGCGGGGGATGTCGCGGGCGGGGATATTGCCGCCCCCCATGCAGCCGAGCAGCCGGCGATCCGAGAAGAGGACGCGGCTGTCGATCGTGACCTGCGTCCCCGGCGGTGGCGCGCCGACCATCACCGTGGTCCCGCCCGTACGGGTGGATTCGAAGGCCTCGGTGACGAGCGGAGTATGGCCTACGACTTCGAAGGCGTAGTCGACGCCGGCCGGGACCAGCGCTTTGACGCGCTCGTGGATCGTCTCGCCGGGTTCGACGAGGAGGCAGTCGGTCGCCCCGAGGTCCGCGGCGAGGTCGAGCTTGCTCTGCTGAGTGTCGCAGGCCAGGATTCGCGCGGCGCCGGCGATCGCCGCGCCCTGGATCACGTTCAACCCGACGCCGCCGCAGCCGATCACCGCCGCGCTGCTGCCGGGCCGCACCTCGGCGATGTTCAGCGCGGCGCCGATGCCCGTGGTCACGCCGCAACCGGCGAGACAGGCGAGATCGAGGGGGATGTCGCGGTCGACCTTCACGAGCTGTGCCTCACGTACGACCGAGTATTCGGCCAGGGAGCCCGAACCACACATCGGCGCGACGGGCTCGCCCCGGAGGCGCAGACGGGTGCTGCCGTCGGGCATCCTCCCGTACATGTTGTGGGTACGCGTCTCACTCCAGCAATTCGTGATGTCTCCGGCCCGGCATTCGCCGCAGGACCCACAGGGCCCGTAGAGGGCGATCACGACCGGGTCACCCGGGGCGAGGCCCGTCACCTCGGGACCGACCGCCTCGACCACACCGGCGCCTTCGTGGCCCAGCACCATCGGCGGCTGCGAAACCGGGCTCGCCCCCTCGAGGGCGTGGAGATCGGACCGGCATACGCCCGAGGCTGCGATGCGGACCAGGACCTCTCCGGCGCGCGGTTCCTCGACGTCGAGCTCCTCCACGATGAGAGGTTGATGAAGTTCGTGCATGACGGCTGCGCGCATGGGATCCCTCCTGGGTCCGCGATTCTAGGCGGGAGCTTCCGCGGCCGGCAAGCGCGTTCGCCGGCGAAGACTAGAAAGCCCCTGATCTGCGGATTAGAGTCTCGTCGAGCCCACGGGAGCCCCCTTCATGACCGAACTCGTCATCTCCGCAGACAACCACGTCAACGAACCGCCCCATGTCTTCGACCGCGTGCCAGCCGCGATGCGCGATCGTGCCCCGAAGATGCGTAAGGGCGCCGACGGTGGAGACGGTTGGAGCTTCGATGGCGGGCCGCCCAAGCGGACCTTCGGCATCGAGGCGATGGCCGGGCGGGCCAAGGATGACTACAAGCTGGAAGGTCTCAAGTGGGAAGAGATCATGAAGGGCAACTACGACGGGACGGCCCACCTCGCCGACATGGAGTTCGACGGGGTTCACGGGGGCGTCGTCGTGTACCCGAACCAGGCGATCTTCACCTACATGACCGAGGATCGGGATCTCGGCGTCGCGTGTATGCGCTCCTACAACGACTGGATGTACGAGGAGTTCGTCGCGGCCGACCCGAAGCGGATCGTGGGACTCTGCCTCTTGCCCACGGACGACGGAATGGACGTGACGCTGAAAGAGCTCGAGCGATGCATCGCCAAGGGCGCGCGTGGCGCGTTCATCCCCGGCATGCCGTCGCGGCCTTATAACGACCCCTACTACGAGCCGCTCTGGCAGGCCGCGAGCGAAGCGGGGATTCCACTGAGTTTCCATCGTACCTTCGGCGGTAAGCCGCCGGATCAGGACTGGGACGAGTTGGTCGAGCAGAACGTCAGCGTGCCCGGGATCGCGGCGCGCTTCTTTTGCGCGGTGCGCCCCCTCACGTACATGATTTTTTCTGGAATCTTCCAACGACATCCGGGTCTGAAGATGGTCGCCGCCGAGGTCAACTTCGGTTGGATCCCCTTTTGGCTGCAGACGATGGACCAGGAATGGGAGACCCAGAAAGCCTGGGCACCGACGACGATCGACAGTCCGCCCTCGAGCTTCGTCGGGGAGAACGTTTTCACGACGAGCCTCGACGATCACGTGGGCTACGACCTGATTCGGGGGGGCTCGCCGCGACTGGCGCAGTCGACGATGTATTCCTCGGATTACCCCCATAGCGTCACGCTCTGGCCGGACTCGAAAGAGCACATTGCGAAGCTCACGAAGGGTCTGACGGACGAAGACAAGCACGCGGTGCTCGCCGGCAACGCGGCGCGGGTCTACGGCTTCGAAGTCTGAACGGAGAACGCACATGGCGCCCCTGCTGAACGGCAACCGAATCGAGAACTGGATCGGAGGGGCGAGACGGGCGCCCGAGAACGGGGAGTACCTGGAGAGCGTCGACCCTTCTCTGGGGAAGCCCTGGCTCGAGATCCCCAACGGGGATGCCCGGGACGTCGACGCCGCCGTGGCCGCCGCCAAGGAGGCCTTCGAAGGTCCCTGGCGGGAGATGGCTGCGATGCAGCGGTCGGCGCTCTTGCGCGCCGTGGCCGTCGAGATCGCGAAGCACGCCGAAGAGCTCGCGACGATCGAATGCCGTGACAACGGCAAGCCGATCCGCGAGGCGATCCCGGGCGACCTGCCCTCGGTCTCGGAGATGATGAATTATTGGGGCGGCCAGGCGGACAAGATCCACGGCCAGACCGTCGAGATCAGTCCACTCTCCCATAATTTCGTGCGCCATGAGCCGCTGGGCGTGGTCGGGATCATCGTGCCCTGGAACTCGCCGCTGGCGATCCTCGCCGCCAAGGTCGGGGCGGCATTGGCCGCGGGCAATTGTGTCGTCCTGAAACCCGCAGAGCAGGCCGCCGCCTCGATCCTGACCATCGCGGAGTGCTTCGACGCGGCGGGCTTCCCGCCCGGCGTCGTCAACGTGGTCTCGGGACGGGGCGAGGTCGTGGGCGATGCGCTCGTGCGTCACCCCGACGTGCGCAAGATCGCCATGACCGGCTCGACCGACACGGCCCGGGTGATCAGCGAACGGGCCGCCTCGACCCTCAAACAGCTCTCTTTCGAGCTCGGCGGGAAGTCGCCCAATATCGTCTTCGCAGATGCCGACATGGAGATCGCGGTCGCCGGGGCCAGCACGAACGCGATTTTTACGGGCGGCGCTGGCCAGACCTGCGTCGCCGGCTCGCGGCTGCTGATCCACGCGTCGATCTACGACGAGCTGATCGAGAAGATCGAGGCCCATGTGGGCGAGGTCGTGCGCCTCGGCAACGCCCTCGACCACGCCTCGACGATGGGGCCGATCGCCTTCGATGGCCAATACGAGAAGGTGAAATCCTACGTCGAGCTGGGCCAGAAGGAGGGGGCCGAGCTCGCCTTCGGCGGCCGCTTCGGGCCGGAGAACTTCGAGGGGCGTGACGACGCCGAGTCCCTCGCGGGCGGCTATTTCGTCTCGCCCACTCTGTTCCGGGGCGCGACGAACGAGATGCGGGTTTGCCGGGAGGAGATCTTTGGGCCGGTGACCTGCGCGATCCCCTTCGAGGACGACGACGAGGCGCTCGCGATCGCGAACGACACGCATTACGGGCTGGCCTGCGGCGTCTGGACGCGTGACCTGAAGCGCGCCCATCGTTTCGTGCGAGACGTCCAGGCGGGCGCGGTCTGGGTGAATACCTACCGCCGCCTGCATTGGGCGGCGCCCTTCGGGGGTTTTAAGGAGTCGGGATATGGCCGCGACTCTGGTCTGGAGAGCCTGCGCGGCTATCAGCAGACCAAGACCGCCTGGATCGACCTCGCCTAGCGAGCGGGTCGGCGCGAGATTTCGCCGCGCCGGATCCGGATAGAGACTAGTCGAGCCCCCATTTCTCGTGGCGTCGGAAATACTCGTAGACCGGGGTGCCGCCGACCGAGATGCGACGCAGATTGCGGCTCGCGCCGAGCGGGATCGCGTCGCGCGCGTGCTGGAGGGCGCGGTTGTCCCAGAGGACCAGGTCGCCCGCGCACCAGGTGTGGGTGTAGGCGTGGTCCTCTCGGTAGAGGTGCGCGAAGAGGGCCTCGATCAGCGCTCGGCTCTCGTCTTCGGACAGGCCTTCGACGCGATCGGTCTGCTGCTCGCTCACGTAGAGGATCGGCTCGGCGCTCCGCCCGCCCGGCCAGAGGATCGGATGCCACGCGTGCGGGAGATCGTCTGGAAGACGAGGACCCCGGACCGGGACGCGGCCGCTCTCTGCGCCGGGGTCGATGATATGTCGGGCGCGGCGGCCTGTGACTCTGGCGAGGAGTTCTGGGGGGAGACTTCGCGCGCCGATCAGGCCGTTCACGAAGCGCGTCGAAGTTCCTGCCGTGGGGATCTCCAGTCCGTAGAGCGAGATCACCTCGATCGGGTCCTCCATGAAGGCGTGGTCGGAGTGGAAGGCGAAGCGCTCGTCTCCGAGGATCCCCTCCTCGTGGGTATTTGAAACGAATTGCCAGGCGCGACCGGACTCGTTCTCGAGGAGCGGAGCGCCGAGCGTCTGGGTCAAAGCGAGCTGGGCTTCGGCCTCGAGGGCGACGTCCCGAAAGACGAGTAGCTGGTGGCGATCGAGCGCCTCATGCCAGGTCCGCGCCGTCTCGGCGTCCCCACTTTGGGAGGCGTCGAACCCGAGGACCTCGGCGCCGAAGGCCTCGGGGAGCGGTCGGATTTCGAGGGGTGCGGCCATGGCGGGAGCCTACACCATCCATCGGCGCGGGAGCGCTTGGTCTGACCTAACGATCACCTACTGGGGTATCTCTGCTCAGAGCACGCCGCGTTCGCGCAGAGATGCGATCTCGTCTGGTGCGAGGCCGAACTCCGCGAGGATCTCGTCTGCGTGCTCTCCGGGTTCGGGCGAGGGACGTCGGATCGTATTGGGCACGCCCTCGAGATTCGTCGCGTTGCGGACGACCTCGATGTCGCCGGCGCTCGGGTGGGTCACGGGAGCCGCGACGCCCAGATGACGTACCTGGGGGTCGGCGAAGACCTGCTGGACGTCGAGGACCGGACCGGCGGGGATCCCCGCCGCGTTCATGGCCTCGACCCAATCGGCGGTCTCGCGCGTGCGGAGAGATTGACTGAGCTCCTCGTTCAGGGCGTCTCGGTTTTGGCTGCGGGCGCGGGGATCGGCGAAGCGGGGGTCGCGTTCCAGCTCGGGCCGCTCGAGCACGCGACAGAGCGCGCTCCAAAGACGCCCCCAGGGCGCGGCCAGATTGAGGTGGCCGTCCCGGGTCGGGTAGAGGCCCATCGGTCCCATCGTGGGGTGGTGGTTCCCGGCCTGAGGGGGGACCTCCTTCGCGACCGTCCAGCGCGCGGCCTGGAAGTCGAGCATCCCGATCATCGATTCGAGCAGCGAGGTGTGGACCCAGCGACCACGGCCCGTTCGCGCGCGTTCGTGGATCGCGACCAGCAGGCCGACCGCGAGCTGGAGGCCCGCCGTCACGTCGGAGATGGCGACGCCGGCGCGCATCGGGCCCTGCCCGGGCGTGCCCGTGACGCTCATCATGCCGCCGAGGCCCTGGGCGATCTGGTCGACGCCGCCACGCTCCGCGTAGGGCCCGTCCTGGCCGAAGCCCGAGATGGAGCCCATCACGAGCCGCGGGTTGATCGCCGTGAGCGTCTCCCAGTCGAAGCCCAGTCGCTGTTTGACGGGCGGTCGCAGGTTCTCCACGAGGATGTCCGCGCGCTCGACCATCCGGTGCAGCAGGGCCCGGCCGTCGGCGTGCTTCAGGTCGAGGCTCAGGCCGCGTTTATTGCGATGGAGGTTGAGGTAATCGGGGCTTTGGTGACCGCCCCCCGTTTCGTCGGTTTGGGGAGGCTCGACGCGGATGACGTTGGCGCCCCAGTCCGCGAGCTGACGGACCGCCGTCGGTCCCGCGCGCGCGATCGTAAGGTCGAGCACGAGCAGGTCGGCGAGAGGAAGCGCTTCGGGAGGGGTGTCGGGAGGGGCCATGCGGCTCCGAGTATACGTCGGGTATGGTTGTCGCGAACCAAGGAGACACTCCGAGATGATCGAAGGCCAGCGTATCCTCGTGACCGGCGCCACGGGCCAGGTCGCCCGTCCCCTCGCCGAGGACCTGAACGAACGCAACGAGGTCTGGGCAGCGGCCCGCTTCTCCGACCCGCAGGCCAAGGCGGAGCTCGAGGAGATCGGGATCCGCACGGCCGTCTTCTCGATGGGAGAGGACGACCTCTCGGGCCTGCCCGACGTCGACTATGTCTTCCATTGCGGCTGCAACGTCGACCCGAAGACGCCCGAGATCGGGATCGCGCAGAACGCCGAGGGCTCGGGTTTTCTCATGCAGCGCTACCGCGATGCCAAGGCCTTCCTCCATATGTCCTCGTCCTCGGTCTACCGCGTGCCGGCCTGCTCGCCCGACCCCGTGGGCGAAGAGAGCGAGCTCGGCGGCTACGCGCCCTACTCGCCGCATTACGCCATGAGCAAGCTCGCCTCGGAGGCGGTGGTGCGCCTTCAGGCCCGAGCCCTGGGCCTACCCACGATCATCACGCGGCTCGACGTCGCCTACGGCGCGCGGGGGCATGGCGGCGTCCCGATGATCGTCTATGACTTCATGAAAAATGGCCTCGTCTACACGCGGGCCGAGAGCGGCGACAGTTTTTGCTCGCCGATCCACGAGGCCGATATCGCGGAGCAGGCGCAGAACCTGATCCTGAAGGCCGACGTCCCGGCGCCGATCGTGAACCTGGGTGGCGACGAGGCCGTCGCGGTCGAAGAGATCATCACCTACGTCGAAGAGCTCACCGGTCTAAAGATGAAGGTGGAAACCGGGGCCGAGGCCTCCTGGGGAATGAAGGTCCTGGATAATACGCGCCGCAAGGCCCTGGGC
>Ga0315332_10002029_pt1 | contig 11152 bp, 8 predicted proteins | sample M110034915metaG_FD_203455 | JGI IMG/M metagenome (GOLD analysis project Ga0315332, IMG submission 203455) | Ammonia-oxidizing marine archaeal communities from Monterey Bay, California, United States - M1 100m 34915 | ecosystem: Environmental > Aquatic > Marine > Intertidal zone | place: USA... | reverse complement strand
TATTATCACGATCCCTCTTATGCGAGGCTGCAGGACGTACTTACCGCAACCGCTCATGGTTGTACCGTGCACGATATTGGACCTTATCAATTTGCGAATGCTCAACGACATATGCGACCGCTTGAAGATATCGCAAAATTATTTCAGCAGATTCCAGAGGCTCTTCAGCAGACAAAAGAAATAGCTGATCTTTGTCAATTCTCACTTTCAGAATTGCGATATGAATATCCCGAAGAACTTGCCCCTGCTAATACCACTCCAATTTCATATCTTAAACAGCTGGCATGGTCGGGGGCCCACGAGCGATATCCGCGTGGAATTCCGCGTAAGGTCATTAATTTGTTGCAACACGAACTGGATTTAATTAGGGAGTTGCATTACGAAGCCTATTTTTTGACGGTGTGGGATTTAGTCCGGTTTGCGCGCAGTCAAGATATTTTGTGTCAGGGACGGGGTTCGGCTGCTAACTCAGTTGTTTGTTTTTGTTTGGGGGTAACGTCCGTTGACCCAGATACAACTCAGTTGTTGTTTGAGCGATTCATTAGTCGTGAACGGGCTGAAGCGCCGGATATTGATGTTGATTTTGAGCATGAACGTCGTGAAGAAGTACTGCAATACTTATACAAAAAATATGGGCGTGACCGCGCCGGAATGACCGGTGTCGTTACGACCTATCGCATGCGAAGTGCGGTGCGGGAAGTTGGCAAAGCTCTAGGGTTTCCCCCAGATTTGATAGATGCGATCGCTAAGAATTTGGATGGACGTATTGTTGAGGGTGACCTTTGTTTGCGTTGCCGTGAAGTGGGATTAGATCCAGGTGCATTGGCGGGTGAACGATTTTTGGAACTTGTGGAGATGTTACGTGGAATGCCTCGGCATCTTTCGCAGCACGTAGGTGGAATGGTTATTACACGAGGGTTACTCAGCGAACTAGTACCCGTTGAAAATGCCGCTATGGATGGGCGGACGGTGATTCAATGGAATAAAGATGACCTCGATGAACTTGGGATTTTAAAAGTCGACTGTTTGTCATTAGGTATGCTTAGCGCGATTCACAAGTGTTTTGAAATGTTGCGGCAACACAAGAATGAACAATGGACGTTGGCAACGATTCCTGCGGATGATGATCATGTGTATGACATGATATGCCAAGCGGATACAGTGGGAGTGTTTCAGATTGAAAGTCGCGCTCAAATGAGTATGCTACCTCGACTGAAGCCGCGTTGTTTCTATGACCTTGTCATCGAAGTTGCGATTGTCCGACCCGGTCCCATTCAGGGTAATATGGTCCACCCATATCTTAAACGTCGCGATGGTTTAGAAGAACCAAGTTATCCTAATGATGCGATTCGTGAAGTACTGGGTCGCACGCTTGGTGTCCCGTTGTTTCAAGAACAGGCAATGCGGTTGGCCGTAGTTGCCGCGGGATTTACGCCCGGCGAAGCGGATCAATTGCGCCGGGCAATGGGGGCTTGGCGGCGACCTGGCGTGATAGAGGAGTTTCATCAAAAATTGATTAAAGGCATGTTGATGCGAGGTCTTAGTATTGAATTTGCTGAGCAAGTGTTCACACAGATACGCGGATTTGGTGAATACGGATTTCCCGAATCGCATGCGGCAAGTTTTGCATTGTTGGTATACGTATCTGCGTGGCTTAAGTACCATCATCCCGCGGTATTTACGGCCGCAGTGATTAATAGTCAGCCAATGGGATTTTATAGTGTCAGTGACCTAGTCACTGACGCTCGGCGACACGATGTGACTGTGTTGCCGGTTGACGTTAATTTGAGCGATTGGGAATGTACGCTAGAAGAGAATGTCGATGATACAAAATCGGCGAACAGAGCGTTAGCTTTACGATTGGGTATGAATGTCGTTCATGGTATTCGACAAGACGACGTAATGCGAATTTTGGAAAACCGCGGCGAACGACTGTATGGGTCAGTGGAAGATTTGCGGCGGCGTGGTGGTGCTAGCCGGTCGTTTATTATGAAGTTGGCCGACGCCGATGCGTTTTCAAGCTTTCAACGAGATCGGCGATCTGCTCTGTGGGAGGCGTTAGCCCAAGAACGCAGCATGTGTGAGCAACCATTGTTCGATCTAATTAGTGCGAGTGATGACGACGTTCCAGAATTGCCCATAATGCAACCTGCAGAGCAAGTTGAGATGGATTATCGGACTGCTGGTCTTTCCCTTAAAGGTCATCCGTTGATGTTCTGGCGCGAACAGTTAGGCGTAAAAGCAGTCGTTACGGCGACACAGTTGGAAACGCTTGACAATAATCGTTATGTGCGAGTCGCCGGGATTGTGTTAAGGCGCCAACGACCCTCTACCGCAAAAGGAATTACCTTTGTCACGCTCGAAGATGAAACGGGCACAATTAATCTTGTTCTGAAACAGTACATCTGGCAACGATATTACAGCGTTGGTCGGGGTAGTAACGCATGGCTAGTGCACGGGAAGCTGGAGAAGAAAAGTTCCGTAGTTCACGTTGTAGCCCACCGCTTGGAAGATCTCTCTGCCGCGCTCGGCAAATATAAACCAAAATCCCGAGACTTCCGCTGAGCGAGGATCACGGGATAAGATCAACCTGACAGCACTTGCGGTTTTGAGGAAATGACCGTACATGTGAAAACTAGATGCCCTTTGATAATGCTGTCATTATTATTGAATCTTGGTCAATTGTTCGATAGCATCATCGATTACATGTAGATCGTCATTCAAAAAATTGTGCTGGGAAAACAATGCCTTCGCACTGCGCAGCATGTGCAGAGCTTCTTGCTCTCTCGCAGGAGCGAGTTGCAACGCGGTCGCAACAATCCGATTGATCTCGTCACGATAATTTTTTTCTAATTGCGTTGCTTTTTGGTCCGCTTGATTCGCTTTCAGCTTAAATTGTTTAATTTGACTCTTTGCGAAATTGACGCAGTCGACGGAGTTGTTGTCGCTTTTAAAAGCATCATAGGTGGCGATAAACGTTTCGAGTTGTACAACGCCCGCTTGTGGATCGTCTGTGGCTGTATGCAGAATCGTAAGTAACTGTAACTCCACTACTGATAATGTTTCCGTTTTCCTGGAAAGCTTGTCAATGTATTTTTGTAAGTCTCTCTCAGTTGAAAGTGCGTCGTACAATTGTTGGATTTCGTCATGTTTATCGTGGTTGGGAAAACGTTCGACAAATTCCCGCATTTCCGTATGCGTTTGTCCCCAATCAGAACCAGGTTCAATCTTTGCCTGAAAAATATGCTCTAGTAACTCTTCGGCAGTTGCAGCGCGGTTTATATGGTTGGCAAAGGCAAAGATACCACCGAAAACTGCTAGGAATCCCATGGCAACCAGAATGCTTGCAAAAACTCCTCGTTTTTGGCTGTTTTTTTCTTGGGTACGTGTCGGGTCAACACGCGTGAAATGACTGTGAATATCACCGTCAACGGTTGTCGTTGGTGCAGACTTTGCTTGGACGTCTGCCTCCGACAAATCGTTCGGTGCTGCTTCGGTTTGATAGGATCCCTGTCTCGTGGGATGTAGCAGCGTTGGCGAGTTGTCGTCGGCAAATTCACCTCGAGTGAATTCACCAGTCGGATCATCATGGCTGGAGGTTATTTCAGCATTGTTGTTGGCGACGCCAACAACGGAATCTTTGTTTGCGGATGGCAGTTGAGAATCTAATGCATGTTGCATGGCCTGCAAGCGGTGGATAACGGCCAAGGGCGTGGGCACTCGATCATCCGGACTCTTACTGAGCAATTGTTGCACAATATGATTGAGTTCACGAGGAACGTCTCGTTTCGCGTCGAGCAGCGATGGTGGCGGATCATTTCGTAGTCTATGAATGACTTGAGCGATCGAAGGGCTCGAAAAAGGTGGCTTTCCCACGAGTAATGCGTACATAACGGAGCCGAGTGAATAAAGATCGCTGCGCACAGTGGGTCGTTGACCTTCGGCCTGTTCGGGCGACATATAATCCGCAGTACCAACGACGGCATGATCGGCTGTAAGTTGAGCGGTGCCGAATAGTCGAGCGATGCCAAAGTCGACCAGTTTCACTGTTCCGGAATCGGAAATAATTAGGTTGGAGGGCTTTAGATCGCGATGAATCACGCCGCGATCATGGGCATGTTTTAACGCATGGCAAATTTCTATGGTCATGCGGACAACATCTCGCCAAGCAGCAGGTCCGTCGGATTTGAGCATTTCATAAAGACTAGGGCCATCTACAAGTTCCATACTATAGAAAAGCACGCCGTCTTGCTCACCAAAACCATATATTTCGACAATACCATCATGATGGAGTTGCTTAAGTGTCTCGATTTCTAGCGAGAATCGATTGCGGAAATTCTCATCATCGGCAAAACCAAGAGATAGCATTTTTATTGCGACAACATCATCAGTGTCTTCGTGGTGTGCCTTATAGACAAACCCCATACCACCTCGACCAATTTCCTTGTCGATGATGTAGGGACCAAGTTGCTTTAGCATGACTCAATAGGTTCGATGAAAGGTTGTGTTACTGGGTGTGATAAAAAATATGACATTGGTTTAATGGATACAGATAAAAATCCATTTCTACATCGGCGCAATTCGTTCAGACCCAACATCCGTCGTTAGTAGTACATGTGCGTCAAAGCTCTTTGCGATAAGATCCGCTTTAATAGCAGTATACTCGGGATTACTCCATAAGTCGTTAAATTCCCAGGGATCGTTTTCGAGGTCGTACAATTCACCGAGACCGTGCCCATGATAAACGGAAAGCTTGAATTGTCGATTGCGGTACATCGTGGCAAATGCCCCGGTGCCGCCAGTGAAAAATGGGTCCAATGCATCAAAATACTCGCTTCGTACAAACTCTCGATGATGATCCTCCGCATCTGAATTGGTTAATAGCGACATGAGTGAACGCCCTTGCATATAGTCAGGTTGCTCGATTCCAGCGAGTTCAATGATGGTTGAAGTTAAGTCGAGTAGTTCAACGAGCGCATGTCTGTGAACATTTGTTAGAAATCTTGCGGGACAGGAAAAAATAAGCGGAACGCGGACAAGGCCCTCGTAAAATCGACATCCCTTCTCTAGAAGTCCGTGGTCCCCAAGAGATTCACCATGGTCACTGGTAAAAATAACGATGGTATTTTCCAGCTGATTCGTATTACGCAAGTGTTCAATGATTCGTTGGAATTGATCATCTATTTGTTTGATCATTGCATAATAATAGGCCTGCATTTGTTTGGCGTCATGGTCCTGGGGTGTCTTTGGATCGCCTTGAAAATCAATCGCGGATAATCGAGCTTGTTGCTCTAGATCCTCGGGTTGAAAATAAGGGCCAGGCATCTCCGTTGCGTTAAATTGATCGGCGTAGAACTTTGGTGGAATAAACGGTGGGTGTGGATCATAAATATTGACGCATAACATCCACGGTTGATCGGCGTTTTGCATTTCTGAGGTAGAGTCGCGTGTAGTGAATTCAATAGCACATTCCGTAGCCCAACGAGTTTGGTGCATCGCTGGGTCTACACGTTCTGGGCTATTACGCATGGCGTCTAAGTCGCCGCCTTGGTCACGAACCCAGTCAGCATAATGATGTCCAGATTCCCAGTCGTCACGTGGTGCGTGACTGAATTGCCAATACGTCATACCATCGTCGAGTCGCGGTTCGGTACGGTGGCCGGAACTTGTCAGATGAAATTTACCAATATTTCCACAACGATAGCCGGCGTCCGAAATGAGTTTAGTAATTAACGGTGGAAAGCCGGGGAATGTGTCGTTGCCGTTACGAGTGTTATGAACACGAGCTGGGTATAGACCGGTTAGGAAACTAGAACGACTAGGTGTGCAAATTGGGCTTTGGCAATATGCGTGTGTAAAAGCAACACCGGATTCGATTAATTTGTCGATATTGGGTGTGTCGACCTGAGAATTTCCCAACGCACCAATCGTGTCGAATCGCTGCTGATCGGTACAATACCAGAGGATGTTAGGACGTTTAGATTCCATGGCAACGTTTAAACCTATTCAGAAATAGACCTTTTGATAATTTTTTCGTCAAAGTAGTTGATTTGCATGCCAGCATCGACAACGATGGTTTGCGCACAGATTCCGGAAGAACGTGGGCTGAGTAAAAACGCAGCTACATTTGCCGCTTCTTGAGTTTCAACAGCGGAACCCCGCGGGATTACCTGCTCGGCGTAAAGATAGGATTCGACATAGCCGGGAATCCCAGCAGAGGCCGAGGTTTTTAACAAACTTGGTCCGACTGCATTAAAGCGTACATTTGAGAATCGGCTAAACGATTTTGTTAGGAAAGCCAATGAAGAATCTAGGGCGGCTTTTATTGGGGCCATGAATCCATAGTTTTCGCTTGCCATTTTGGTGGTGGAAATGGAAATTGATACCACAGCTGCATCGTTAGAAAAAAGCTCTTTTAGTGCATTGGAAACAGCCATCAAGGAAAAACAGCTGATGTCCACCGCACGTAAAAACTGTGACTTACTCGTAGTGTGAAATGGCTGAGGCCCATCTTCGTAGTCAGCAAATGCGATCGAATGTACTAAGCCATCGATCATCGGATGAGATTCTGCTAGTGTTTCACGGAGAGATTCAATTTGCTCGGGGAATTCTACATCGCAGACGTAGATAGGATGTTCGCCAAGTAGCTTCTGTAATTCTTCGCGGCGTTTGTCGCTGCGTACAACGTATACGGGCAGGCCGCCAGCTTCGTAGATGGTTTTACCGATATGGTAGGCGACACTTTTGCGGTTCGCGACGCCCATGATAACGATGGTTTTATCTTCAAGTTGAAGGAATGCCATTGTGAGTTCTTTGGTGGTTAAGAGTTTGGGGGCTAAGGATTATGGTTTATCTCGCCTGAGCTTGGTAGGCCGTTAGGTTTGCGGGTCGGCGATAGTACAGGCGAAGTCAAAACGAGTTGCCAGCCTACCATTAACGGTCACCTTTGCACTCAAGAAATAGGCAACTTGTATGTGGTCGGTAAGTGTGACTTCGACCTCAACGGTGTCGCCAGGTTTGACAATCTTCTTGAATTTAACATTATTCAGTCGAGTCGCGACAGGAACCTTGTCGCTAAGTTTATCGTTTGTTTCAACCGCACTCGCTGGCTGAATAATGTCGGCGAGTAACACCGCGCCTGCTTGCATTCCAACTTCGCACAAAATCACGCCCGGTACGATAGGCTGATTGGGATAATGTCCTTGGAAAAAGAATTCATCGCGTCGGAATGTTTTCTTGCAGATGATTGTGGTATCGGTTTGAGATATAACTTTGTCAATCAAAAGCATAGGTGCGCGATGGGGAATAGCAGCCTGGATTTGTTCGATGGTCATATGAAGCCATGGATAGGTGTGGTTATTGAGATCGAAAAAGCGATTTAGGTGTTTAGGATTACGGCTACCGTATAGGAACATGCATTTCAGCACCAAATCACGTCATTAATTGCGCATCAACATCATTGGAAACGATTACGCCATAGTTTATTGCGCCGAGCCAGCCAGACATAATGATGCCAACACTACCGGCATGATACAGTCCCTTGATTTGTTCGGGCAAGCCCCGACTGACCGCTAGGCCTTCAAATTTAGTACCGAAACTGGCTCCGTTTTGATGCTGCGTGTAGTGGGCAAAAGTCCGTGGCGTTGATGCTTCAGCAAAAACAATTCGCTCACGTGCGTTGGGTACGTACTTTTCGAGTGCCCCGAGAGTCGTTTCGATGAGTTCAATTTTGCTCGCTTTATATTCTTCGTCGTCCAAATGGATCCAATCATCCCAGTTGGCATTCGTGCTTGAAACAATTAAGTGTCGTGGATTCGCATGAGGCCTAGTGCTTGGATAGTAAAATGAGAATGTCCGACTGGTAATATCACGACTGAGTAAAAGATCTGTTTCGAAGCGGTCGGCAGTTGAACTGAAGAGTAGATCGCCTGTTGCCGGATCGATGGAATCATTTTCTGCAAGTGCCATATAGACTTGTGTACTAGAATTGTTGAGGCGAACATTGCGTGCGTCATCGATATAATCCTTATCAAATACGTCTTCACCGACCATTTTAAAAATCGTCGTCAGTAAGTTGGCATTCGAAACTACACTACGGCAGCGGATTGTGCGGTCGTTGACTTGTACGCTTTCAACAACGCCACGCCGAGTATTAATTTTGTTTGCACTGCATTTGATCCGTACATCGACATTGTTTCGTTTTAATTCGTCATGCATCATTTCAATGAGCATATCGGTGCCACCCTGAAAGGTATAAACTCCTTTACTCATGAAGTTGGAAAAGACGATTCCGTAGGTGATAGCGGGGTCTTCTAACGTAGATCCATTGGCATAGGTGATGGGTTCCATCAATAACCGGGTAATATCCTGGCGACCAGGAAAGAACTTTTCAAACAATTCTCCGGTGGTCATTTGTTGTTCGTCATAAAAGTTCATGTTACGTGCTGCATCAAAAAACTGGGTCACAGTTTCTCGTTCGACTCCGAATTGAGCAGTTAGCAGTTCTGTAAAATGTTCACGATCGTATGGTGTCGTTAAGGAGAATTGTGGATTATCAAATCGCACACCGAGCAGTGGAATAATTCGGTCAGCAATTTCTTGGCTCCAATAACGACGGCAGCTCTTTTTCATGCCGAACGGGAATCCGTGAAGTGAAACATCAAATACGTGACCACTGGGTCGTTTAAACCAGGTTGCCATTCCCCCCAGTTTATAATGCTGTTCGATAAGTAAAACTTGGTAACCCGCCGATCCGAGTATGTTGGCAGCGGTGAGTCCAGCCAGACCACTTCCGATCACGATGACGTCGTATTCGTCTTTGGCTCCGGCAAGAAAATCTTTAGGCATGTGAATTAATGGTTTAAATTGGATTGACGAACAACCGGTATTTGCAAATGCCGGTGAAGTTACATTCTACTGCATTTTTGTTTTAGCGTTAGGGTGATAGCGAAAGCGAGAGGCGCTTAATTTCCGCTTAGCAAATGGTGATTTGCCATTGAGATTCCGCTGATAATAGAACCCACGATCCCCACGAACCCTTGATCAGTACCACATAAAAAGAGGTTTTTGAAGTTGGTCGTCCCGTCAAACCATTTACGCGTTGCCCCGTATACTGCGCCGTTGTCGTGTGACGTGAATCTTTGGATTGTTTGAGGCGTAAACATATCAGTGTCGATAGTGTGCTCACGGTAATCCGGCGCAAATTTCGTTGCGGAATCTACCACTTTGTTAAACCAGAATTCCTTCTGTTGACCATAGTCGTCCTTGCTTAGGTTTTTCCAACGATTAAAGTCTGCCAATGCGGTAATTCGCATGATCCCATCTGGGAGTTCACCATCGGCTGCATCATAGCAATAATTATTAGGGGTGCAGATAACGCCGGTTCGAACATCACAAAGATCATCAAGTGGCCGTTGCCAATGGAATTTATCCGAGTCATTGAAGAAGATGATCGTCTTGTCGTGTCCTAGTTCTGCTGGGTAGGTGTCGAGCGTTGAAATAGCTTCAATGAATGATAGTTGCCCCGTTTTGTGAACATGGGTTATGTCTTGATCATCGCACAAGCGAAATGTTTCAACGGCACCAACACTACTTAAGATGTTCTTTGCAGACATCTCGTCACCACAATCCAAGATTACGCCAATTGCACGACCGTTGTCGATTTTAATGTTTTGCACCCCCGTGCGTAGTTTTAGTTCTCCGCCGAGTTCGCGGAATTTACGCACGAGCTTTCTCAGTATTAAACGAACGCCATCAAAGGGTCGCGCCAAGCCTTCTAGAAATAAGGCGCGAAACATAATGCAAAACTGCCCATAGTCCATATCATGCTCGCGTGGGTTACCATACCACATTACCGGGCACAAAATCATTTCTACTAATAACGGATCAGTGATAACTTCGGCCAGTCGATCGCGGGTGGACAATTCGAAGTGACTTTGTTCCAGATCATCGTAATCGACGAGCGAGTCAATCAGTTTTTCGAAGTTGTCAATCTGATTTGGGAAGGCACGCGCGACTTCGCTTCGTAATAGGTCGATGTTATTGTCGAATGTGAGCTCGACGTTTGGAAACGAGATGGATGACATGAGTTGTGGTGACAATCCAAAATCATCCCACGTTAAACGTAATTGCCGTAGCAGTCGCGCAAACGGACCGCGGCGTGTTCCACGAGGTGTGAAGTTGGTGACGGCATGCAAGCCGACATCATAGTTGCGGCCGCGGAGCCGATAAAAAGAGTTCAAACCGCCGATTGTGTTGTGGCGTTCGAGAATACATACTTTTTGATCGTAGTATGCCGATCGGATACCGGCAGCTAAGCCAGACATGCCCGCGCCAATAATAATCGAATCGTACACGATTAAGCCGATATATCTTTCATTTTGGGTTCAAGGTAAGCGACTGTCTTGTCCATGCTTACCAAATGTTCATAATCCTCTTCGGGAACCTGAACACGATAGCGTTTTCTCAGTTCCATCACAATATCGAGAAAGTCCATACTGTCCATTTCCAATTGATCTCGGAATTCTTGGTCGTCATCTAACGACGACAAGTCTTCATCCGGATTGATGGTATTGAGTATATCTAGGACTGCGTCGCGAATTTCAGCAGGTGTCATGCTTGATGTGCTCCCAGGCATATAATGGTTTAAAAAAACATATCAACCTACCAATATATAAGATAGGGCAAATGGCCTGACATGCCACAGGGAATATGTCGAATCCATAAATCTTACAGAGTTTATTTCATAAAACTAGTGGGTTTATAAGCTCTTTTTATCACTTTGGCGCATTTTCGAGTATGTCGACTAGTATCGCTAGGTCCAAGTTGTGAATAAAGCGTTACGATATATTTATGAGATGAATTTCTTGATAACCACCGTGGAATTGATTCCCAGCATTCCGAACGAGTTGTTCACGATATAGTCGACGGATTCTAGTGTCTTGGGCTGATTTAGTACGAGTCCGTCCATAGCACATTCCTCATCGAGTTGAGCAACATTGATCGTTGCGTGACAGATATTGTCATCAAATGCGGGGAGATTTCCTGCCAGCTCTAAGGCACCAGCCGCACCCATTGTATGTCCAATAAAGCTTTTGGTATTGTTGACGCAGCAATTCGAGTTTCCTTGGAATACTTTTCTAAGCCCGGCGAT
>Ga0315332_10002028_pt1 | contig 11153 bp, 7 predicted proteins | sample M110034915metaG_FD_203455 | JGI IMG/M metagenome (GOLD analysis project Ga0315332, IMG submission 203455) | Ammonia-oxidizing marine archaeal communities from Monterey Bay, California, United States - M1 100m 34915 | ecosystem: Environmental > Aquatic > Marine > Intertidal zone | place: USA... | reverse complement strand
CGTAAGAGCCCTGCGATGTGCAGATCACATGCTTCTGCGCGAGCTTTGTGATCTGTTGTCAAATTGACATGCTGATCCCAATTTCCATGTGTGACCTCAACAAATCGCACACCTGCCTCGATGAAACGTCGCGCCAACAAGCATTGCTTACCAAAATTGGACGTCACCGTTTCATTGACCCCATACATAGCAAGCGTCTTTTCACTTTCCCCTGAGGTGTCCATCAATTCCGGCATCGCGTCCTGCATACGAAATGCAAGTTCATAGGATTCGATTACCCCCTCAACCCCTGGATGGTACTTCTCTCTTTCCAACTTGCCCCGATTCAATGACTGGATGTAATCCAATTGTCTCCGCTGTTGTTTATCCGAGAGATTCGGATTTTTGATATCAGGAACTGACTCGCCACTCCCCCCTCGGCTGAACCTCGGCACGCTACGGCCACTACGTCCTACTTTTGTTCCTCCGTAAATCGCAGGCAGAAACGAACTGCCATAATTTCTAGATGTTCCCGATGGAGGACTGAGCGATACGAATCCAGGCAAGCTGTTGTTTTCGGTGCCCAGTCCATAAAGCGTCCAAGCCCCCAAAGAAGGACGAATGAACTGAGCAGTCCCTGTATGCATTTGAGTCATCGCACCGGGATGCACAGGCTGATCACACTGCATTGATCGAATCAGGCAAAGATCATCTGCCTGCTTTGCCACTTCCGGGAAAACGTCCGAAATCCACAACCCGCTTTCGCCTCGCTGCCTGAATTGCCAAGGCGACTTCAAGAGTGACCCACCATACTTACCCCGTTTTCCATGATCTTTTGCTAATTGTGGCTTGTAGTCGAAAGTATCAACATGCGAGGGGCCCCCTTGCATGCAGAGGAAAATCACTCGTTTGGCACGAGGTGCGAAATGCGACGGTTTCGGCGCAAGCGGATTCAGCTTGGCCTGTTCTTCTGCCTTCACGCGATTCGCTAAATCAGCGAACGCGAGATAACCAAATCCAGCAGAAACAGTTCTCAGCAAATTTCGACGCGAGTACATGGCAATGATTCCAACAGTGTTTCCCTGACGGGACTTTTATACGAGCCCAAAAGATCATCAGTCGACATAACGAAATTCAGCTGATGCAAATAAACTTTGGCACAGAACAGATAGAGTTGAATCACTCAATGAACGTGCCTGTCCCCCGTACGATCTCACAAGTGACTCGCTTGCGCGACGCTCGCCCGATGTGGGAGGACGTCCGTAAGCGAGCAAGAATACGAATTCGATCTGATCACTTACGTTTCCATCAATCTGTTTCACTCGACTTGCAAAGCCTTTGCTTTGCCTGATCACAAATGGATTGTTCATCATGTAAAGTGCCTGGTTTGCCGTATTCGATGACTCCCGCACCCCAGTCACTGTACTGGCGTCAGCGAAGTCAAAGACGTCCAACGAACGTGGAGCCTGATCACGGACAATTGGCAAATAAACACTTCGGTACTTGGCATGTTCCATATCCAGCCCACTACCGATTAACGAGGTAGCTTCGCGTACTGCGGCCTCAATCAGCTCTTTCTGACTACTCGTGGCCCCTTCCATGCTGAATCGCCCATTCCGCTGAATCATGGGAATATTTGACCGACCTCTTGGGACAACATTGCGCGAATTGTTTTTCATGGGTCGCTGGGGTTGCGCCAAACCCGGTCTTCCCATTCCTTGACGAAAATTGTTCATCCGTGAATTACCACCACTGCGTGATCCGCTTTCGTTTTGCAAGGTCTTCATCACATTTTTCTTTGCCTGCTCGACCACGTCGCGTGCAGTTACTCGCGGGTCTCCCAATGAACCGTCCCGCACTCGGACATAGCCGGCCTTGGCAACCTCTGATCCACGAGGACGATCAAAATCCATTTCGCCGCTAATGCTCAGCATTGCGTCGCGAATCGCTTCGGCATCGAGCCGCTTGGGATTGGCACGCCACAGCAACGCGTTGTCAGGGTCATACTCGTGGTGCTGCTCGTCATAAGTGGTACTCATGCGATAGACCCTCGATGTCGCTATCTGGCGGATCAAACTTTTGACGGACCAACCAGATTCCATGAACTCAACCGCCAAATGATCAAGTAATGCTGGATGACTCGGCGCTTGACCGGTCACACCAAAGTTTTCCGTCGAAGTCACGATCCCTTGACCGAGCATGTGTTGCCAAATGCGATTGACCATCACCCGTGCTGTCAGCGGATTCTCTTCACTACCCAGCCAATTTGCAAATTCAAGTCTGCCACTCGAATGATTTGAAATGCGAACCGGAGTAGCACATAAGACCTTGGGAAAACCTCTGACAACCGTTTGTGCGGGCTGATCTATTTCACCCCGAACTAAGAGTTTCACATCAACCGGGTCACTTTTTTCCTGCACTCCCATGCAGTAACTGTGGGGCTCTCCATTCTCATCCACTACCGCCAACTTGGTTGACAACGTGGCCAATCGGTTCGCTGTTCGCAATCGATTGCGAACAGCATCCTGTGCTTCAATTTTCCCTGCAGCTCGATCGCGGCGCGACTGGGATGCTTCTTCAATCGTAGAGGTTATGTCTGCACGAAGGTCCGCTAACTCTTGCGTGTTGTAGCGTTGGTCATACGGATTTGGATCCTCGATTGGCAACAGCAGCAAACTGCTCTGTCGTCTGGCTTGGGCAGTGCTAAAGGTTCCAAACTCAGATGGCGGCGAACCCCAATAAGTATTCGCATTCGCAAAGATACCTGCCAACGCGTAATAGTCTGTTTGCGGGATCGCATCAAACTTGTGGTCATGACAGCGGGCGCACGCCACTGAGGCACCCAGAAAGACTCTTGTGGTAGCATCAATCTGTTCATCAATCTGATCCGCCGCGAACTGAACCCGATTCCTCTCATTTAAATTCTTAGGCCCCATCGCCAAGAAAGTGGTCGCAATAAGATTTGAAGTCCACTGCTCATCGCTCTTCGCTGGCAATAAATCTCCCGCAATCTGCTCCCTCACAAATTGATTGAACGGTTTGTCTTGATTAAAAGAATCAATGACATAATCACGATACCGCCACGCATGGGGATAGGTCTGGTTTACCTCACGCCCTGTCGATTCAGCAAACCGGGCTACGTCAAGCCAATGACGGCCCCAACGTTCACCAAATTGCTCGTACTTCAATAGGCTGTCAACAACATGCGTGATCGCTTGGTCCGGACTCGAATTCCATTTCGCCTCAAAGTATTCGATCTGTTGAGGAGTCGGCGGCAGCCCAATCAAATCAAAACAAAGTCGACGTAGGATCTTGTACGCCTCTGCATCTTGTGCAGGCTCAATGCCTGCCTGCTCCAAGCCTGCAAGGATAAAATTGTCAATTGCCGTTGCAGGCCATTCCGTGTCTCGAACAGTTGGCAGCTGTTCTTTCTCAGGAGATTGGTAGGCCCAAAAATTTTCTCGAGCGTTAGCAATATCTTCACTCGTGATTGATGACTGAACCTTGGAAATTTTATTGACTCGAGGATCCGGAGCACCCATCTCGATCCATTCACGAAAATCATTAATGACGCGATCTGAAAGCTTGCGTTTTGGTGGCATGATAAAATCTTCATGCACCATCGCATTGAAAAGCAAGCTTTCCTCAACATCGCCTGGCACAATTGCAGGCCCGCTGCTGCCTCCAATCAACATCACTTCCCTGGTGTCAAGTCGCAGACCACCGCGGACATTTCCGGATTGATTTGAGTGGCACCCATAACACTCCCTGATGAGTACTGGTCGAATTTTAGCTTCGAAGAACTTCAGTTCATCAGGCGTCAATTGCTGTCCGTAGGTTGGCACGACAGCAATCGCGAAAAGAAAAAGCAGCACTGGGCGCAAGGAAATCATGGCTGGCATCCAAAAAGATCGGCCTGAGACAGATGAGGTGTCCATGGAAAGTTACCTCAGAATAGCGGACGAGGACGACCTCATTGTGCTGCGTTCGGTTCTGGGCGGACCCCGCCAGGACGTTGCCCTGCTGCTGGGTCACCACTTTGACCTCGAGCACGCTGTTTTGGCGACTTCGTGGTGGGCCGCCCCTGAAGGTTGTTTAACTTACTGGGCGATGCACCTGCGGATTTTGGCCCATTCGGACGCCCATTCAACGGTTGGTTTCGGCTACTTCCGGCTCGCGGAACCCGCTGATCAGCCTTCGATTTGCTCTGCCCTGCTCTACCCTGCCCTGGCCTGCTCTGCCCTGGCCTGCTCTGCCCATTTCTGACCTGTTGCATCCGCGCCCCCATACCATCAAACATCGTGGTTAGCTCCCGTAGATTCAGCATGCCATCCCCATCAGTGTCAAATTCTGACAACATTTTCGATGCGATATCGGCTGGTTCTCTGGAAGCAGCCCCTCCTTTTTTGCCGTCTGTTGCGCGGCGTTCTCCTCGCTGAGGCTTTTCCACTGCGTAAACCATCGGTGCCAAAAGTCCGATTACCAAGCATGCTGATGCCGTTATGCAAATCTTCATTAGATGACTCGTTGTTCCGAAAAATCGTATTGTTTGACCAACCCCACATTGGTGAAACGAGCGGCGTGGCCCGTTGAGGACTGAGAATCGTCAACTTTCTCATAAATATCAGTTCCGCGGATCTTCACGGGTGATTCGTACAATTTAAGGCCGAAACCTGACCCAATCTCGCGGTATTAATCAGGAGCGGATCTGCCTGTCTTTTCTTCGAATCTCTGGTGGCAATCAATGTCCGATACCTCACTTGGCGTCGAAACTGAGCTCACAGCAAGAATGAGACAGGGAAGCAAGGATGCTCTCGGGACCATTTTTGCTGACTACCGCGAGCGTCTTCGCCGCATCATCAAATTTCGGATTGACTACCGAATCGCAGCGAGAGTTTCGGATTCAGATATTTTGCAAGAGACCTACATTGCCGCAGCAAAACGGCTCCCGCACTTTTCACAGCAAACGGATATGTCTGCTTTTCTCTGGCTACGCCTGCTGGCGAAACAGCAGTTGGTGGATATCCACCGACAGCATTTAAAGGCAGAGAAAAGAGATGCCCGAAAAGAGATGGGCCTCCAGCCTTATCAAGCATCCGCACAGACATCCATGGCTCTGGCGGTCCAGTTGGCTGGATCAATCACCGCGGCTAGTGAAGTTGTCGCACGAGCCGAAACGATCGCTCTTTTGGAATCTTCGTTAAATGAAATGGACGAAACCGACCGTGAAGTGATTGCCCTGCGACACTTTGAAGAACTAACAAATATTGAAACTGCAAGTGTTTTGAAATTGCAACCCTCAGCAGCAAGCAAACGCTACCTCAGAGCGATGAGTCGTCTGTCGCAATTGATGTCCAAACTCGAGGACTCACAACATGGAGGCAAAGCATGAACCACGACGGTCAGACTCACCACGACGACCATGCAAAGCCAAAGCAATCACCTGCTCCAACAAAAGCGGAACACTTCGACCTTGATAAAATTGGAGAACAATTCGCAGAGGCAATACGAGGAGGTGCCTATCCGAACATCGATGTGTACCTGAAAAGGCACCCCGAAAAGGCGGATGAAATTCGCGACTTGCTGGAATCTATCGCACTCATCGAAACATTCAAGCAATCAAAGCGTGCGGTGTCAGACCCATCCGCAAGACACACCACTCTCACAGAACTCGACGATTACAAAATCATCCGTGAGATTGGACGTGGAGGGATGGGCATTGTATTTGAAGCTATCCATGAACCACTGAGCCGCAAGGTAGCGATCAAAGTATTGGCGAACAATCTTCTTGGTGAATCCAAGCATCTAATAAGATTTCGTCGTGAGGCACGCGCAGCAGCGAAACTGCGACACACCAATATTGTTCCGGTCTTCGGTGTGGGTACTAGTGGCGAGCATCACTATTACGTCATGGACTACATCGATGGGATGAGCTTGCATCAATGGCTGACGTCTCTCGACCAAGACCGGTCTCCTGCCGCCCCAACGGTCGACCTCTACTCTGCCAACACATTCACTGGCGTAAACACTGATGCAAACACCGTTGGAACAACCGAGGGAGAAATCGAAGAAGATGCGTTACAACAACCAGGTGTAGACCCATCAACAGTTCAAGACACGCCGAGGTACCAGCGCTGGGTAGCAAACTTGGGCATATCTGCAGCGGATGCATTGCACTACGCGCACTCACAGGGCGTGCTACATCGCGACATCAAGCCAGCAAACCTACTACTCGATAGGAACAATACACTCTGGATTGCTGACTTTGGCCTAGCCAAACTTGCTGAGCAAAACGCAGTCACTGCAACCGGAGACATCGTCGGCACTCCTCAATACATGCCACCCGAGTCGTTTGAAGGTAACTATGACATACGTAGTGAGGTCTACGCTCTGGGTCTGACACTCTATGAGCTTCTAACGCTAAAGCCAGCGATTGAAGGCAATGGAACGGCAGACATTATCCGTCAAGCCACCCGTGGCGTGACCGTACGCCCTCGCAAATTAAATCCAAACATTTCGCAGGACTTGGAAACGATTCTGCTGAAAGCCTTGTCGCATGATCCGGAGGATCGCTACTCAACTGCTGAGGAACTACGGGATGACTTGAATTGTTTTCTGGCAGATCGTCCCATTGCTGCTCGAAAAACCAACTCTGTGGAACGGATAATTCGCTGGTCCCGTCGCGAGCCCAAGGTTGCTGCCCTCACGATTACTACTTTTGTATTGCTGGGTGCATTGGCTGCTGTCTCCGCATTTGGCTTCTGGCAAACCAAACAGGCACTTGGCCGAGCAAAGGCCTCCGAGCTGGCTTCGATTGAGTCACTTGCACTAGAAACTGCCGCAAAACACGAAGCAGATGGACAGAAAGTACTTGCAGAGAAAAACCTGCAGGTCGCCGTGAAAGCGCTCAATGAAGTGATGGAGAACATATCCCGCCGTGGAATTGAAACCGGTGCGGAATTCTTGGCGGAAGTGACCGACACAACCTCGCCAAATGTCTCCGCTGAAGATGCAGAACTGCTCAATTCTCTACTCGGCTTCTTTGATGAATTAGGTCGCAACAATAGCAAGGACCTACTTGTTGAGTCTGCGATTGCAGCCAAGTATGCGGGTGACATCAGCATGCGGCTTGGTGATTTACACAAAGCAGAACTAGCCTTCAATGAATCGCTGAATCGAACTCGCGAACTGGCCGCATGTGACCCCGATGAAACAGCACATATCGTTGCTCAAGCTGCCATCCTCAATGAATTGGCCCTCATCACCGGTTTGCGTGGAAGGCTCAAAAACGCTGACAACATTTTTTTCAGAACAAAGCGTTTGTTGCAGTCCTGTCCTGATGTCATGGACACCGCAGAGGGGCGTTTCCATTATGCGATTGCACACCGTCTTGTAGCATCGCATGCAACCCGGATCGGAATCGATGAACCAAGTCCAAATCAGGGTGCGGGTCGGACTTGGCTAGCACGACGAGTTCTTTTGACTGAGCCAAAACCAGGAACTGACAGGGCTCAAGCCGTTCTTCGAGAATCCATTGACGTCTTAACGAAACTGACAAACGAATACCCTGACAACCAGCAATATCAGGTGGAACTTGCCAGAGCCTATCGAGACAAAGCAGTGACCGCTTCACTAGTCAGGCACCGCTCCGAAGCAGAAAATGCAATTCAGCGATCAATCGATTTATTCCGCGGGCTGCTCAATGCAAATCCAACCTTGGATGCGATTCGATATGAGCTTGCGTTGACACTTTGCAGTACTGAAACTTTCAATATGGATCGGATTCGCCGGTCGGTTGAGGCACATGAATTATGTCAGAAACTCTTGGAAACATCACCCGACCTCCCTCATGTAAAGGCTTTGCATGCTTCCATCCGGGCTACTCTTGCCGAACGCCAAATGCGAACTGCAAAATACAAAGCTGCCGAAGATACGTGGAGAGAAGTTCTTGAAATCTATGAGTCCCTGATCCAAACCTCACCCAATGTTCTTCTCTATGAACGTCGTCATAGCGACACGCTTGAATCGCTTGCGGAATTAAAAGGAAAACAGGGTGACCACATTGCTGCACGGAATTATCTGCAACAAGCCATCGAAGGTCTGCAGCGCGCTATCAAGCGAAGCCCTGACTCACCTGTCATGCGTCTGCAACTGAATCGATTGATTCAACGTGCACGCCGACAAGCAAACACTGAAAAAACAACTGGGTCCAAAAGTGCGAATGAAAAATAGGCACACTCTCCCCCAACTGATCCTACCCTGCCATCATTCGGAAACGCGGTGCACGCAACCTCAATGGGACCTCAGGATGATGAACGTCATGTGCCATGCCAGCGTACTCGCCCGAATCAGTGGCAAGCTTTGACCCCTGCTGAACTGGCTAGCTAGCGAACCCAGAATCCAAGGATATCCTCGACACACTCTTCTTCCAGCATTTCATGCGCGACCAATTCGTCGGCCAGTGCAGCAATGGCTGCCCAAACTCGATCCGACTGCACCTGTTGCCTCAGCTCCACCATGATCTTCTCCAATGCAGCCATCCGTTGCCTCTCATCAGCCCACATCGGTGTTGCTGTTCGCCAAGCCTGCTCCCAGTCGTGCTTCCAAGGTCCGTAGAACGCGGGGTGATATGGTTCGTCTCGATAGACCATCTCGACTACAGGGCCAGCGAGTATCGTTAAGATCTCTCGTTTTCGCTGCCAATCAAGATCCGGATCAACCCGTCCCCACTGAATCCGACACTCCCCAAAACGAGCTGGTAGCCACTCATCTGCTTCACCACCAAGCTGCATTCCTTGCACTGTCCCACCCAACGCATAGGCAATCACTGCATGCCCGGACTCATGGTAGGCAGTGAGTGTTTCATCATCCATCACTTTGTTGTTACCTGTGTTGCTGTCACCTGTGTTGTTGTCACCTGTGCTAAACTGCCCTGACCTGACAACATATTGAAAGTAAGACTCAACGAAAACCTCGCCCTATAAGGAAGAGTGACCAAGATGAAAGCGATGTTGCTGACCGCGTACGAACAGATGGAAGTCACAGAGGTTAACGAGCCTGAAGTGGGACCAGATGATGTCCTAATTCAGGTGGAAGCTTGTGGCATTTGCGGCAGTGACATTCACGGATTTGACGGTAGCACTGGTCGACGGATCCCACCCCTCGTCATGGGGCACGAGGCGTCAGGAATTGTCGTGGGCACGGGTTCAAATGTATCAGATCTCCCTGACGGTACCCGCGTCACCTTTGATTCCATGGTTTCCTGCGGACAATGTGACTTTTGCCGAAAAGGGAGTGGAAACCTCTGCGACAACCGTATGGTACTCGGGGTCTCATGCGAAGAGTACCGCCGGCATGGTGCGTTTGCTGAGCGAATCAGTGTGCCACGTAGAATTGTCTACCAACTACCGGATAGCTTGCCATTTGAAGAGGCTGCTCTTGTTGAAGCTGTTTCTGTAGCAGTCCATGCTGCCAATGTCACCCCAATCTCCCTTGGTGACACGGCGGTCGTTGTCGGCGCGGGCATGATTGGTTTGCTGACCCTGCAAGCTGCTCGCGCTGCAGGGGCTTCGCGTATCATCGCGATTGACTTGAACGAAAAACGCCTCGAGGTCGCAAAACAACTTGGTGCTGACGAAATAATACGTGGTGACCAGTGCAATGCTGCAGAGGAGGTCATAAAGCTGACTGACGGCCGCGGTGCCGACGTCGCATTTGAAGTTGTTGGTGCTACACCAACAGTTCAAACAGCAATCGAATGCGTGCGTAAGGGTGGCAACGTGACGTTGGTGGGTAACGTCTCGCCAACTATCGACTTGCCGCTGCAATCAGTCGTTACACGGGAAATCTCGCTTCACGGCACCTGTGGTTGCAACGGCGAGTACCCTCAATGCATCGATTTGATGAACCGAGGCATCATCAACGTCAAGCCGCTGATCACCGCAACCATCCCACTTAGCGATGGCCCCAAATGGTTCGAGAGACTTCATGCAGGTGACCCAAATCAGATGAAGGTCGTTGTGCAGCCGCGGCAAACTTAATCTCGCCTGGCGTCCGTTTGAACACGAACTGCACTCTGCATTAGTCTGGCTAAGCGAGTTCAGATTCAGACTTAACCAGGACGACACTGCTATTGCCCGATTGAAAAATGATGTCATCCATGAAGCTTGTCATCAGCACAAACCCACGGCACTGCTCGATTTCAAACGACTCCGAAGTCCCGGGTGCTGGCGTCAATCGGGTCAATCGACCCGGGCCATCATGTGAGATAAAAAAACGCGTATCGACAGTGCTGACGGAGACTCTTAACAGTACCTTTCGGTCACAGTATGGTTTTTGTACTGCTCGCTTCTGCAACTCATCGTCGTTGCATTCGTCCCCGGAAAACATGCGACTGACTACGGTATCCTCATCCTTGATCTCCAGATTGCCATAACACATGGCATTGAAAAGAGCGCTCGAGAGTGCGGCCCCAACGCGAATCCTCTGAACAGTGGAAAGGCCAGTAGCGGCCGCCAGTGTCTGCATGACGTACAGCACAGTCGGCTCGATCGCCGCGATGTCATTCGGTAATTCAACGCTGAATTCCGGACTCTGTAAATGCCCTGAGAAACCTTGAAAGATTGCGTTGACCTCGGCCATCGCCAAGGTTTGACGTACCACATGATTCAGCAATTTCTGCAAAGAATTTTTTGGCACGAAGTTGACTGCACCAACAGCCAGAGCATCAACCGCTAAACCCTCTGAACCCCTCGCCGTCACAACAATGCAGGGCAAATCTGGATCTGCTTGAACAACCTTCTCAACCAATTCGCAGCCATTCAGTTCGGGCATCCGCAAATCGGTTACCAACAAATCAGGTCGCGACGCCTGAACTGACTCCCACGCCAACTGTCCATCAACCACACACTCAACACGATGCCCATCTTGCTCTAATAACGAACGCATTAAAGCAGTATGAGTTGAACTGTCTTCGGCCAGCAGAATTGTTGCCATGGAATTGCTTTACCTTGCCCTTATCGCCCTACTTGGCAATATGATTGTACTGCCGTGCTATTTTGTACATCATATTGGACCGACTGTGGTGTTTCGGCCCCTCTTTTCCAGATGCAAGGCAGCATTGCATGCTCCACAGCAGGTGGCACAATGTGCGTGTGGATGATGTTCGCTTGTTG
>Ga0315332_10002027_pt1 | contig 11155 bp, 10 predicted proteins | sample M110034915metaG_FD_203455 | JGI IMG/M metagenome (GOLD analysis project Ga0315332, IMG submission 203455) | Ammonia-oxidizing marine archaeal communities from Monterey Bay, California, United States - M1 100m 34915 | ecosystem: Environmental > Aquatic > Marine > Intertidal zone | place: USA... | reverse complement strand
GATAGCGCAGCTGTACTCCAGAGTGATTCTTCCAGTATAGTTGCGCCCGATAGCGCAGCTGTACTCCAGAGTGATTCTTCCAGTATAGTTGCGCCCGATAGCGCAGCTATTAAAAAAGAATAAACAAATGATCTATAAATATATTTCCATATTTTTGTTTCTATGCTTTATGGAAATTGGTTTATCTCAGGAACTAAAAATAATTGATATGGAAGGAACGTATGATTTAGATGGAGATGGTCAATATGAATTTGCTGCACTAGAGTATAACCGATTTAATGGTGATGCTATTTCTATGATACGTTACTATGAGATAGATATTGATGGATATCAAAATTTATCTTGGGAGTTAGAAATGCCTGATGGATTGCTGGGGAGTTTTATAGGCGTAAAGCTAGCTGATATTATAGGAGATGGTATTCCAGAACTTGTAGCTGTTGCAAATTTATCATCCAATGGGGATGAAACAATTTTGCAACCAATAATATTTTATTATAAATGGTATGATGATGGTTTTTCTGAAACACCTTCGGGATATTTAAATATAGGAGATCAAAAAAACTTTGTAAGATGTCATAATTTTGATCTCATTGACTTGGATAATGATAACGATCAAGAAATAATGTTATCACTTGGAAGTCCAGTGAGAGCATTAGCTCTAATTGATGTTGGAAGTGATGGTGATTTGATTATTATAGAGCGTTTAGAGCCACCAGCATTAAGTACAGGAGTAGGGTTCGTCTATGGTCAATCTGTAGATTGGAATAATGATGGGTATGATGAAATAATTAGCTTTAGCCCTGAAGGAAATGTTCTAAAGATCCAACCATATTTTAATCGTAATGGAAGACTTGTAATTGGAGAAGCGAAACAAGAAATAATCACGGGAATAAATGGACTTCTACCCATGTCAATCATTATTTCTGATTGGGATTCTGACGGTTTTAAAGATATTCTTTTGCCTTTTCAATCTGGGCATATTATTGCCATGACTTTATCACCTGCAACTGTAGCAATTGATGTATTGCCTATTGATGCGGGGCCACTATCGGATATGAGTGTTGTTGATATTAATTTAGATAATGTGAATGATTTATTTCTTGTGTCTGGAGAAATGAATATGATTACTATGGCGATGGGATCTTTGGATACAGTTGGATTAAAAACTAGTTATTTTACATTAGAAACTGATACTGCAGATGCACAGGTTTTTAATATCATTCCTATTACTGAAGAAGGTGAGTATACTGGCTCTATAATTGCTTCAAGCTGGGATGGCAAAGTAAGTAATGTTTTTTTAACAGAAATTGGCAAGAATGAAATAAGCCTTCCGTCTCCCGATGAAGAAGATGTTATCACAGCTTTAGATGAACAGATTGAATTAATAGACCTTTTCCCAGAAATTAAACATGCTATGGATTTGCCAAAGCTACCGAAGCCTCCTGCTACAATGGGGCAGGTTTTACCAAAAAGTATTCTACCTAGACATATCCTTACCTTAAATCAGCTTTTTACTTATAAAATTCCCGAAGATGAAGCACGTCAGTTTTATAGTTTTCGTTGGTTAACGCCACCACCTAGGGGCATGTTTTTTCATTATGAAAGTAGATCTGTTCAATGGGTTCCTGATAATACTCAGTTAGGAGCCTATAAATTAGGATATCGAATTGAGATGAAAACAGGGGAATCTGTATCATTAGAAGCCACTATTAAGGATTCATTATTGACATACCAGATGATTCCAGAATTAGAAGGGTACGATGAATATGTGTGGATTTATGTAAATGATCCTCCAGTTTTTGTAACAATGCCAATTGGTACAGAATTTGTGTCAAATTCAGTTTTTTCTTACACCCCGGTTGTAAAGGATAGAAATATTGATACCAAAATTAAATACAGCCTTGAAGTGGCTCCTGATGATATGATTCTAGGAGAAAATGGAAGTTTAGTTTGGAAAACAGATAGCGCAGATGTGAATGTATATGATGTTCGACTTATTGCTACTGATGGGTTCGATCGAGATATACAAGAATTTAAACTTTATGCAAGAGCGGGTGTGAAAATTATTTCATCACCAATTGTTGATTTAAAAGTACATGAACCTTATCAATATCAAGTAGATGTTTGGAGACCTGAATTATCACAGGAAATTAAAGTTAAATTACTTCACGCTCCTATTGGGATGTCAATTAATAAAAACAATTTAATTAATTGGACACCAGAATCAACTCAACTAGATACACAATATTTTGCCGTAGAAGCTAGCCATGGTGTTGCAAAAGATACTCAAAATGTGGCAGTATTTGTTAACCATCCGCCTGTTATTTCTTCTGCACCACCCCAAATTAATATCGTCAATGTGGGGTCAACGTGGGATTTTCAATTAGAAATTTCTGATCCAAATATGGCTGATAAATTAACTATTACATCATTGGAATTACCGGATGGAATGAGGATAGACCCTTTTACATGGAGAATACGTTGGGATCCTACTGATGAAGAGCTTGACTTTTCACATATGAGACTTGAAGTTTCTGATGGAAAAGAAACATATTTTATAGATTCAGAGTTTTATGTTAATGCGCCTATCAAAATAGTATCTGTGCCTGTTATGACGGCTAATTTGGGGGAACCCTATCAATACAGGATATTGAATTCAGATAAAAACAAAAGTGCCTTGCTTCCTTATGATAAAACTATACGTATAGATGAAATTAATTCAGTAAGAATCTACTCTATTGATATAACTGATGATGTTTATCAAGAAAACATAGGAAGATATATTGGTGAGTGGGAAAGTGCAGAGGAAATATATTTAACGGAAAATGATAAACCTGAATCAAGTGCATTTTCCAGATTAAATGCAAAAAAATATGTTAACAACATTTTTTGGGAAAATGACAGACTTTATATTTTAATAAAAACTGTTGATGATAGAACAATAGGGATAAAAGATCTTTTATGGGAATTTTTTCAAGGTTCAAAAGGTAAACCTCCAAAGGTTATTGTTGAAAGATTAAGTCCAATTAAATATACACTTCTAGAATTTCCAGATGGAATGGAAGTTGATGAATATTCCGGTATTATTAATTGGACTCCTGGGCCAGAGCAACATGATTCTCATACAATAAAACTTCTAATTTCAGATGGGTATATGAAAGATGAACAATCATATGAAATTTATGTAAATCATAAACCTATCATTGTATCAAATGCACCTAAATCAGCCCTTGTTGATGAGGTCTATAGATATCAAATTCAGGTAGAGGATAAAAACTCAAACTCGAAATTAGTTTATGAGCTTTTAAAAGCACCTCAAGGAATGCAAATGACAGAAGATGGGAAGGTTGTTTGGATACCTAGGGCAGCACAAATAAACAATCATTTATTTACGGTGCGAGTTACGGATGGTTATTCTGAGGATGTTCAAAAGTCTCAAGTTTTTGTAAATATACCACCCTCTGTTATTTCTATTCCTAAACCCGTTGCTCTTACTGGATATGAATATACTTACAAATTAGTAGCAGAAGATTTGAATAAGGATAAGATAAAATTTAAACCAATTAAACTTCCAAAATATTCTACATTTAATAAACGAACTGGTTTAATACAATGGCGACCAAGAAATAATCAGTTAGGGCCTAATGATGTAATTATTGCTGCTATAGATGAAAGAGGAGCAACAACTGCTCATGAATTTAAAATACATGCTTTTGAAAATCCAAGTGCAAGACAATTTGTTAATACAGGTTGGCCTCTGATGTTAACTTTTGTAGGAATGATGTTTGCTTGGGGTGTAGCCCAAATTTAATTAATATCAAGTTTTTGTAATATAAAATCTAAGCATGATTTTGATATTGTAAATTGAATTGGCAAAGCAAAAAGCTTATTAATAATATTCTTATTTGCATATTTTAATTTAATTAAATCCTTTTCTGTGGTAATAAGAAAGTCCGGATTGTGATTTATAATCTTATTTTCAATAAGATGAAAGTCATCATCTTTATAATCATGATGATCATTAAAAGTGATATGATCAATAAAATCTATTTTTTTCATTTTTAGTGTTAACTCAAAGCTTAATGGATCTCCAATTCCTGAGATTGCTAAAGCTCGTTTATTTTTTATTTTAGCTAAGTTAATTTTCCCTCTATTAATATCTAATAAATAACTAGATGGTTCATATTTGCTATTATAGTGATTTATATTTAATGATCTTAGTTTATTAATAATAAAGCTTGATGGATTTTTAATATTCATTTTAGTTACTATTACAATATCAGATCTTTTTAGGTGTTGCCATGGTTCTCGTAATAGCCCATAAGGTAATAATTTGTAAAGGTGCTTTGGTTGATTTGCATTAATTAAGTTAATATCTAGATCCCTATTTAATGATCGGTGTTGAAAGCCATCATCTAAGATAATTAATTGTGGTTTATATTTATTATATAAATATTTGCCGCCTCTATATCTATTATTATCAATAACTATTGGTATATCAAATAATTTCTGAGAAATTAAAACAGGCTCTTCACCAAAATATTTCCAGCTCTTTTTGTTTGAAATTTCTGAATTTAAGTCAATTGTCCCCTTTGAATTCCTTCCATATCCCCGGCTTAAAATACCAATTCTAATACCGCGCTTTTTTAACAATTCTGCAAAGAAGATTACAGCAGGTGTTTTCCCGGTTCCACCAGTTGTTATATTGCCAACACTAATCACTTTACATGGAAGATTATATGAAACAAATATCCCCAAATTATAAAAAATATTACGCCAAAATATTATACCCCAATAAAATAGGGCTAACGGGAAAAGGAATACGCGAAACTGAGGATTGTAAAAAAAACTATTCAAGAACACGCTTATCAACTAATAGTTCTAAGTTATCCATGGCCTCTTTAATGATGGATAAGCATTCATCAAAAGATTCTCCTTTAGCAAAATATATAGGATCTCCATATATAACTTCAATACGACCAAAGGGCTTTGGGATATAAAAAGTATCCCAATTAGTAAACCCCCAACGTTTTGTACAATGTGCTGCAGCGGGAATAATAGGCGAACCAGTTAATTGTGCAGCTTTAACAACACCAGCTTTAGGTATTTTAGCAGGGCCTTTAGGCCCATCTGGAGTTATTGCGACTAATGACCCCGGTATATTTAAAGCATTAACTATCCCTTCTAACGCCTCTTTGCCTTTATCAGAACTGGAACCCCTTATAACATTCCATCCTATATCTGAACATATGCGAGAGATGATTTCTGCATCATTATGTGTTCCTGCAACAGCATAATATTGTTTTTTTGATAATTGTTTTACAAAAGTTAAAACCCTACCATGCCATATTGAAATTATTACAGACTTATTTTTTTTAATTAAATTTTTATAATTGCTAGCACCTTCAATTCGCCATTTATTTGTATTATACAACAATAATATTACCCATTTACCTAATTTTGATAGTAAATATAATTTTATCGATTTCATATAGATAATCTTTTTAAAATTTCTTTTGCACCTCTATCATACACACCGGGCATACCTAACGTTCGTCTTATTTGATTATACCCTAATAATATGTTTTTGCGAGATGATCTATTATTTAATAGTGTTAAAATTGCATTTGATAGATTATTAGCGGTCATATCATTTTGTATAAATTCTGGTACTATCATTTTATTTGCAATGAGATTTACTATACATGCAAACTTCACATTTGACATTCTTTTTGCAAGAAACCAGGTGAGGTTTGAAAAGCGGTAAAATACAACAATTGGAATATCTAGAACGGCAGATTCTAATGTAGCTGTACCAGAGGCGACTAATCCTGCACTCCCATTCTGTAGCGCTAGTTGAGGGTTGTCGCTCTCTATTTTAATATAACTAGGAATATCATCAATGGTAACACCAGGAGCCTTCCCAAGGACAACCTTTAGATTAGGTATGTCTAACATTATTTTTTCAATTGTAGCGATTAAAATTGATAAATGTTGATTTACTTCTTGCTGTCTGCTCCCCGGGAAAATTGATAATATTTTATCATTAGGATCTAAGCCATGCTTTTTATAAAAATCTAAAGAAGAATTTGGATGTTCTAATTCTATAAATGGATGACCTATAAAACTTGTTTTAACATTACGTTCCTCAAACCATTCTTGTTCAAAAGGAATAATAGATAAGCATTGATCAACGTTATCTCTTAAAATTGAGACCCTTTTTTCTTTCCATGCCCAAACCTGCGGCAAGATAAAATATGTAACAGGAACACCTAATTTTTTTGATTCCCTTGCTAAGCGCAAGTTAAAACCTGGATAATCAACTAAAATAACACGTTCGGGCTTATTCTTTTTTATCCAATTAATTGTTTTACCCATTACACTCATCATAAAAGGGAGATGTTTTATTACTTCGATAAATCCTACAATTGCTAGTTTATTTATGTGTTCAATAATCTGCACGCCTTCCTTTTCCATCCTATCTCCACCATGGCCATAAAACTCAATCTGATGATCATATTTTTTTATTTGCTGTATTAATTTAGATGCGTGTAAGTCCCCAGATTCTTCTCCAGCTACAATAAAGATTTTTAATGAATCATCTTTTTTCATACTAAATAGTGTTTAAAAAAAATAATAAGTATTAATAAAATTATATTTTGAAGAGTTCTTTTTTCGGTTTTTATAGTTTTAGAAAATTTCATTGGCACATATTTATCTTTATTTTTCCATGAGCCCATTCGGGGGAAGAATTTTGGCACATTATTTATATATTTTTCGTATTCTTCTCCAAAAATATCAATTAATGTATTTTGTTCTAGATCAATAATTAAATAATACTGTATAGTAAAAAACCCCCATGTTATTATTAACATGAATGAAATATTGAGCGACCCTGCAATAAAAACAATCCCAGAATAAATAACCATATTCCCTATATATAAAGGATTTCTAGTATAGCTATATGGGCCTGATGTGCATAATGAAGGAGCGCCAACTTTTGTAGTTCTTGTTACTCCGCCCGCATAGCTCACAGCCCACATGCGCAGTGATTCCCCAATAGTTATTAATAAAAAGCCTATTAACACATTTTGAATTTCTGGATGAGAGTTATATAATATATATATAGCCAAAGGTATTGGAGTATAACTTCTATGTTTAAACAGGAAATTACCAGTATTCATTAATGCAGATCCTCACGGATCATTTGATCAATTGTTATTGCTAATTCCAATGCATTCTTTGCTGCATTGCCATCAACCATTGGCGTTGAATCCCCATTTATGCTATCGGCAAAATTTTCAAGTTCTGCTTTTAGTGCATCAAAAGATGACAATTTAGGTTTTTCATAAACAATATGTTTTTTCTTCCCATGATAGTCAAAATCAACATCTTTTATTGCATTTATATTTTTTTCCTTTTTATCAACTATCCTATATACTTCTGTTAATCCAATTAATAAGTCAATTGTAATATATAAGTCTTGTTGAAATATTTTAATTTTTCTCACATCATCTTGCGCTACCCTGCTTGATGTAACATTAGCTATTGTTCCATTTTTAAATCGAATTCTAGAATTAGCAATATCAATTGAATCAGTTAAGATCGATATGCCATTTGCATAAATTGATTCTACATCGCTATTTACTAAAAACAGTAATATATCAAGGTCATGAATCATTTTATCTAAGACAACAGGAACATCCGTACCACGAATATTATAGGGAGCCAACCTCTGTATTTCTATATACTTTGGTCTTAGCATGTAATTATTTAATGGAGTTAATGCGGGGTTAAATCTTTCAATATGGCCAACTTGAATTACTACTTTTCTTTTAATTCCTAATTTTATCAGTTTTTCAGCATCGGTTACAGATTTAGTTATTGGTTTTTCAATAAAAATATGTTTTTTAGCTTTAATACAATTATATGCAATATCAAAATGTGTTTCTGTAGGGGTAACCAATGATATTGCATCAGATACTTCAATTAATTGATTGATATTTTTGTATAGTGGGACACGGTACTTTTTGCCGATTGAATCAGCCCTTTTTTCATCAATATCATAAATTCCAATTAATTTAAAACTATCAATTGATTTTAAATGTTTTACATGGTGCTCTCCTAAGTGACCAACGCCAACCACGCCAATATTAATTTTCTTTATATTTTTATTCATTATTAAAAAAGTTGCTAACTCAAATTAAGTATTAAAATCTTTTATATGTTAAAAGAAACTAATTGTTAATTAAATAAAATAAATAATAGTTCATTTCGAAATATCTTGTTTTTTGTAAGAATTACATTCAATTTTTCAAGAGAATTCCAAGCATGGTAAACTATAATTACAAAGATTATCCCGTTTGCTGATGGCCGATAATATAAAAACAGGTATTGGATTTATCATTCCAACTGCCTCTTTACTTGGCTTTGTTTTATCTATTTTATCAAGTGATTATTTTAATGGTATTATTTTTATTATAGCTGGTATGATAGTATGGATGCTGTATATATTTGTTGTTGAATCAACTACACCAGCATTAATGGGTAATATATTAATCCTTTTTATTGTTTTATTATCCTTAGGTGTATTTTTAAACTATGGTCTTTCACAAAATATGTTTGGTGGTTATGAATTAAAATCCGATGGTTCATTAATTGCACTTCTCGTTTTATTTTTTGGCGGGTTAATTGGTATGGTTTTCCGGGAATATATTTCAGTAACTCCAGCATCTTCTTTAAGTACAGAGGACCTAGCATTGGTTAATACAGCCTTAAAAAAATCTGAAAATATTGACCAAACAAAATCAGATCCAAAAGTTATTGTAGTTAAGCAAGAAACGCCTAAAGATGAAGATGAAGATGAAGATGAAGATGAAGAAGAGTGGGATTATTCCCAAGTGTACGCATATCCACCTGATTATTACGAGAACGATGAATACGAAGACGATGAATACGAAGACGATGAATAAAATATTATAGTTTTATAACGAATCGAATTTACTTCCCTCTCTCATTTACAGTCATAGCTAGAACAATATTTGTACTACCTATAAATGCTTTATGTTGTTCAGTTGATGATTTAACAAAATAATATAGTGTCAGCAAATAAGATATATGAAACCACCATTCATTTACTTTACCTAGAAAAAATGCTCCATCAACAATTACAGTAATCATAAACAATATAGTTACTGCAAGAGTTGGTGGATACAGCCTTCGTTTAATAGCAAGAATACCTTTATAAAATTTGTTGTCTTTTGATTTAGTATACTCTTTTATATTTACTCCAGCACCAACAAAAAAGAAAATAATCAGAGTTTGAGTAGCTATAAAAATTAAGCTAACAAATAAATCAAATGAAATATGTTGAGTAGGCCAAATATTACCATAATGGTTTATACCAATTAGTATTAAGCCTATACCAGATAGGAAAATTAATACATATGATGTTATCATAAAAAACCACATAAAAAATCTTACACATTAAAATGGAAATAGATACAATCTCCATCGCACACAATATATTCTTTACCTTGTAGCTTTGCCAAACCAGCTTCTTTGACGGCTTTTTCAGAACCAAGCTTAATTATATCAGTATATTTAATCACTTCTGCCTTAATAAATCCTCGCTGAAAATCTGTATGTATTATCCCAGCTGCAACCGGTGCGGTGGTACCCTTTTTTATTGTCCAGCTTCTAACTTCTTTTGGCCCTGCAGTAAAGAAATTTTCAAACCCTAACAGATTAAATGCAGACTTAATAAGCTTATTCAAACCCTGTTCAGATAATTTATACTCTTTAAGAAAGATGTCTTTTTCATCTTCAGATAGTACGGCAATTTCTTGTTCAAGTTTGCTACATAGCGTGATAGAAATATTACCACTCTTTGTTGCGAATTCAGATAATTTATCATTTAAATTGCTGGCTTCATTTGCCGAGATATCAGATTCACCCACATTGGCAACATATAATATCGGCTTAAAAGTGAGCAAATTTAATTTTTTAATAATTTCTATTTCTTGAATATTTTCCGTATAAGTTTTTGCTTTATTTCCATTGTTGCAATGATCTAATAGAGCACTAATTAATGAGAACTTTAATTGATTATTTTTATCTCCTGATTTTGCAATTTTTTCCGTTTTTCTGTACTGTTTTTCAAGTGTCTGTATATCTGCTAAAAGTAATTCTGTCTCAATTATTTCTGCATCACCAATAGGATCAACCTTTCCTGAGACATGTGTTATATTTTCATCTTCAAAACACCGCACGACATGAATTATTGTATTTACTTGACGAATCTGTCCTAAAAATTGGTTGCCCAACCCTTCACCTTTGCTCGCCCCCTCAACCAAACCAGCTATATCAGTAAACTCAACAGTTGAGTGTGTAACTACATTTGGGCTATATATATTCTTTAAGGATCTTAGTCGTTTATCCGGCAGTTTTACAACCCCAACATGCGGATCTATTGTGCAAAATGGATAGTTCTCTGTTGGAACTTTTGAAGATGTTAAAGCATTAAATAGTGTAGATTTACCTACATTTGGTAGCCCAATTATTCCGCAGCGTAATGACATTTATTAATATTATTTGATTATTAAAAAGGATCTAAAGATGGGTCCATGCCTGTATCCCAGACAAGTTTTTCAAATAACCCAACCTGGAGATCTTTTGCAAAATATATTTCTTTATTTTTTACTGATAGGATGCCGTCTCCCCAAGCCATAAAAGTAGGTCTTTTAATAAATTTTTTGATATGAATAGTATATGTAATAATAGAGTGGTAGGGTCTTACTTGCCCTTTAAATTTTAATTCTTTTACACCCAAGGCTCTTCCTTTTCCTTCCCCCCCACACCATGATAGAAAAAATCCAATTAATTGCCAAAACCCGTCTAAACCTAGACAGCCGGGCATTACTGGGTCATTTTTGAAATGGCAAGCAAAAAACCAATCATTATCAGATATATCAAGTTCAGCTTTTATATAGCCTTTTCCGTACTTTCCATCAGTTTCAGAAATTTCTAAAATACGATCAATCATCAGCATGGGAGGCAATGGAAGTTTCCCAATACTTTTATCAATAAATTGTCCATCGGCAATTTCTAATAGATTTTTTTTGTTAAATGATGACTTACGACTCATAGTTCACTA
>Ga0315332_10002023_pt1 | contig 11161 bp, 8 predicted proteins | sample M110034915metaG_FD_203455 | JGI IMG/M metagenome (GOLD analysis project Ga0315332, IMG submission 203455) | Ammonia-oxidizing marine archaeal communities from Monterey Bay, California, United States - M1 100m 34915 | ecosystem: Environmental > Aquatic > Marine > Intertidal zone | place: USA... | reverse complement strand
TAAAAGAAACTTCACTTGAAATTTTTAACACTAAGGATAAATCATATTGGAATCCAACTGTTATGGTTTCAAAAAACCATATTGAAACAAAAGTAACTTCTCCAGAAGTTGATATTTGGAGAGATTTTGATAAAACAGTAGGACATCATTTTAATTTATCAATTGATTTAAATAGTTGTAATGGTTGTGGAGCATGTGTGATTGCATGTCATGCAGAAAATAATGTTCCTGTTGTTGGAAAAGAAGAAGTTAGAAAATCAAGAGATATGCATTGGATAAGAATTGATAGATATTATTCATCAGAAGATACAATCCAAGAAGATATAAAGGTTGCTGAAGAAGCTAAAGGTTTTAGAAAATATAAATCAAAATTAAATGCATTGGAACAAGCTGCTGAGAATCCTCAAGTTGTATTTCAACCGATTTCTTGCATGCACTGTAATCATGCCCCTTGTGAGACAGTGTGTCCAGTTGCAGCAACTTCTCATGGAAGACAAGGTCAGAATCAAATGGCTTATAACCGATGTGTTGGTACAAGATATTGTGCAAATAACTGTCCATATAAGGTCAGAAGATTTAACTGGTTTAGCTATTCTGATAATGATGAATTTGATTATAACTTAAATAATCCTCTTGGAAAAATGATTCTAAATCCTGATGTTACTGTTAGGTCAAGGGGTGTTATGGAAAAATGTTCACTTTGTATTCAGATGACACAAAAAGTAATTCTTGACGCAAAGAGGGATGGAAGAAAAGTAAAAGATGGAGAATTTCAGACTGCTTGTTCATCTGCATGTTCAGATGGTGCAATGGTTTTTGGGGATGTTAATGATAAGGAAAGTGAGATTTTAAAAGTGAGAGAGGGGGATAGAACCTATAGAGTTCTAGAAAGCGTTGGAACAAAACCTAATGTAATTTATCAAACAAAAATTAGAAATAATATTAAGATTTAGTATATGTCATCACACTATGAAGCACCTATAAGAAAACCTTTAATTGAAGGAGATAAGAGCTATCATGATATAACAGTAGATATTGCTAGGCCAATAGAAACACCACCAAATAAAGATTGGTGGATTGCCTTTTCAATTGCCTTGATGGCTTTCTTATGGGGAGTTGGATGTATAATTTATACTATTGCTACTGGAATTGGATCTTGGGGATTAAATAAGACAGTTGGATGGGCCTGGGATATTACCAATTTTGTTTGGTGGGTTGGTATAGCCCACGCAGGAACCCTTATTTCAGCAGTTCTATTATTATTCAGACAGAAATGGAGAATGGGTATAAATAGATCAGCAGAAGCAATGACAATTTTCTCGGTTATCCAGGCAGGATTATTTCCTATAATTCATATGGGTAGACCATGGCTTGCATACTGGATGTTTCCTATACCAAATCAGTTTGGATCATTATGGGTTAATTTTAATTCACCTTTACTTTGGGATATTTTTGCAATTTCAACATATCTTACAGTATCATTAGTTTTTTGGTGGACAGGACTTCTCCCAGATTTTGCAATGATTAGAGATAGGGCGGTTAAGCCTTTTCAAAAGAAAATATATAGTCTAGTAAGTTTTGGATGGACAGGTAGAGCAAAAGATTGGCAGAGGTTTGAAGAGGTCTCATTAGTGCTTGCAGGTTTAGCAACTCCATTAGTTTTATCAGTTCATACAATAGTATCTATGGACTTTGCTACTTCAGTTATACCTGGATGGCATACTACCATCTTTCCACCTTATTTTGTTGCTGGAGCAATTTTTTCAGGATTTGCGATGGTCCAAACATTGTTAATTATAATGAGAAAAGTATCCAGACTGGAAAGCTATATTACACTTCAACATATTGAATTAATGAATATAATTATAATGATAACAGGTTCTATTGTTGGTTGTGCATATATTACAGAACTATTTATTGCATGGTATTCGGGAGTTGAATATGAACAGTATGCATTTCTTAATAGAGCAACCGGACCATATTGGTGGGCATATTTTTTCATGATGACATGTAATGTAGTCTCTCCTCAAATAATGTGGTTTAAAAAACTTAGAACTAGTTTAATTGTTTCATTTATAATTTCAATTGTTGTAAATATAGGTATGTGGTTTGAGAGGTTTGTTATTATTGTAACTTCTTTACACAGGGATTATTTACCTTCATCATGGACGATGTTTTCTCCTACATTTATAGATATTGGAATTTTTATAGGAAGTATTGGATTTTTCTTATTACTATTTTTATTGTATGCTAGAAGTTTTCCAGTTATAGCTCAAGCTGAAGTAAAAAGTATATTAAAATCATCAGGTGAAAATTATAAAAAATTAAGAGATAATCATGAATAAAAACAATCTACATGTACTTTTTGATGATGATGATATCCTTTTAGCTGCGATAAAGAAAATAAAAGAAAAGAAATATCACATTAATGAAGTATACACTCCGTTCCCAGTTCATGGACTTGATAAAACTCTAGGGCTTAAGCCTACAAGGATTTCTATTTTGGCTTTTATATATGGATGTATTGGATTTACTGTTGCAGTGTTGATGATGAACTATATTATGATTGTTGATTGGCCTCAAAATATTGGTGGAAAACCAAGTTTTTCATTTATTGAAAATATGCCAGCATTTGTACCAATACTGTTTGAGATGACTGTTTTCTTTGCGGCACACTTGATGGTTTTAACTTTTTATATGAGATCTAAATTATGGCCATTTAAGAAAGCAGAGAATCCAAACCCATTAACAACTGACAATATGTTTTTAATTGATATGGAATCAGGGGATAACTTAAATAAATTAAAAGTTTTTTTGAAGAAAACAGGAGCAGTTTCAATAGAAGTAATCGAAAAAGATGATAATGAGAAATAATACACTTTTATTAATTATAGTGAGCTTATTATTCACTTCATGTTTTGACCCTTCAAGGCCAAATTTTCAATATTTCCCTGATATGTATGAGTCTTTAGCTGGTGAGGCATATGCTGAATCAGATGCATTTTCAAATGGACTTGAAGCACAACTCCCTGTTAAGGGATCAATTCCTAGAGGATGGGAGCCATATGATTATGATGATACAAATGAGGGCTATGAACTTGCAAAATCTCAACTGATTTCTCCTCTTAGTCTAGATGAGATTGATTTGTCTAAGGGTAAAGAGTTGTATGAAATTTATTGTTCGGTTTGTCATGGAGATAAAGGGGATGGAATTGGAATACTTGCTGAGAGAGAAAAATTCCTTGGAATTCCCGCATATAATGACCCTTCAAGAATAATAACTCAAGGAAGCATATATCATGTTATAATGTATGGAAGAAATGCTATGGGATCACATGCAGGTCAAATTAATGAAGAAGAACGTTGGCAAATAACACAATATGTGTTACAATTAAAAGAAGAGTTAAAATAAATTAACATGAACGAAAAATATACAGTTTCAAAACAAATTAAATTATTAGCTATAAGCCTTATGCTAATTGGTATAGCTGGAATAGTATATGGTTTTGTTTCAGCGCCTTCTAATATTGAAGAGGCTAAGGAGATTGTAGCAAGTCAAAGTCATGGATCAGGAGGACACGAAGATTCAGGACACGAAGATTCAGGACACGAAGATTCAGGACACGAAGATTCAGGACATTCTAATAAAGAATCTGAAGCTAATGATGAGGTAGACCATGACAAGCATTTATTAAATCAACTTCAAAATAAACCTTGGGCTTCAATTTATGTTCCCGCATTATTTTTTATGTTGATCTCTCTTGGAGCCCTTGCCTTCTATGCTATTCAAAGGGCCTCTCAAGCTGGATGGTCAATAGTCCTATATAGAGTTATGGAAGGAGTAACAGGTTATCTTTTAATAGGGTGTATTTCAGTATTAATTATTTTATTGCTTTCAGGATTACATTTTAATCATTTATTTATTTGGATGGATCCTGATGTTGTTTCACATGATGAAATTATTAGAAATAAAACAAGCTATCTAAATCTTCCATTCTTTTTTATTAGAGCTATTATTTACGTTTCAGGTTGGGTTTTATACAGAAACATAACTAGAAGATGGTCAATAAAACAAGATAATTCAACAGATATAAATATTCATAAAAAATTGTTTAAATTCTCTGCAGGATTTTTAGTGTTCTTCTTAATCTCTGAATCAATGATGTCTTGGGATTGGATTATGTCAATAGACCCTCATTGGTTTAGTACTTTATTTGGATGGTATGTATTTGCTGGAGCTTGGGTTTCTGGTGTAACAACAATAGCAATAATAACTATTTATCTGAAGTCAAAGGGCTATCTTAAATTTGTTACTGATAGTCATATTCATGATCTTGGAAAATTTATGTTTGCTGTAAGTATTTTTTGGGCTTATTTGTGGTTTTCTCAGTTTATGCTTATTTGGTATTCAAATATACCAGAGGAGGTTACATATTTTATTACTAGAATAGAAGATTATAATTTCATGTTTTTTGGAATGGTGGTCTTAAATTTAATATTTCCTTTAATTGTCCTAATGAATAGTGACTTCAAAAAAACCTACTTTATAGTAATATTAACAGGAATTGTACTAATCATAGGTCATTATATAGATGTGTTTAATATGATTATGCCATCAGCTGTTGGTGATCAATGGTCAATTGGTTTTTCTGAAATTGGAGGATTTCTATTTTTTCTAGGATTGTTTATTTTTGTTGTTTTTAGAGAAATTTCAAAAGCACCACTTCTTGCATCTGGAGATCCATTTGCCGAAGAAAGCAAAGGTTTTAAATACTATTATTACGATTAATTATGACAATAATACTTTCTTTAATTAGTTTAATATTAATTTCTGTAGCTGTCTGGCAGCTGACAAAAATCTTTGAATTATCTAAACCTGTTAAATCTGAGTATACAGAAGTTGCTAGTTATAAGGACAATGATATTAATGGAAAGTTGATGTTTTTGTTTTTGATCTTTCTATATGCTTTAACTATATTTTCTTTTTTTAAATGGGGAGATGTTCTTTTGCCTGAATCTGCATCTGTTCATGGAGAAAAATCAGATACTCTTTTATGGTTTACATTTTCAGTAATTTTTGTTGTTCAAACAATTACCCAGGCATTTCTATATTATTTTGCCTATAAGTATAGGGGAAATAAAAAAAGAAAAGCATTCTTTTTCCCTGATAGTAATCTTCTAGAAGGTATTTGGACTGTTATTCCAGCCATAGCTCTTGCAGGAATAATTCTATATGGATTAATGACTTGGACTGAGATTATGACAATTGAAGAAAATGATGATGCACTAGTTGTTGAAATATATGCTCAGCAATTTAATTGGAAGGCAAGATACGCAGGTAAAGATGGAGTACTTGGAGATGCTAATGTTAGATTTCTTCAAGATTTTGGTGGTAAAAATTTAGCAGGTATTGATTCTACAGATCCTAATGGGGATGATGATGTAGTGGTTCAAGAATTACATTTACCGGTTGACAGACAAGTAGTCTTTAGAATAAGATCTCAAGATGTTCTCCATTCAATGTATATGCCACATTTTAGAGCTCAAATGAATGCTGTCCCAGGAATGATTAATCAATTTGCATTTACTCCAAATACCACTACAAGAGAGATGAGATTAAAAAAAGAAGTAGTAGATAAGGTTAAAAAAATTAATAAAATTAGATTTGAAAAGAGTCAAGAGTTGACAGCTAATGGTGAATTTCCTCTTGATCCTTATCAATTCGATTTTTTATTATTATGTAACAAAGTATGTGGAGCATCACATTATAATATGCAAATGAAAATTATAGTTGAAACAGAAGAAGAATTTAATGATTGGTTCAACCAACAGATAACATTTAAAGAATTTATTAAATAATTAAAGATGTCAAAAACAGAAACAAGTCATGATGATCATCATGATCACCATCATAAAGATACCTTCATAACTAAATATATCTTTAGTATTGACCATAAGATGATATCAAAACAATATCTAATTACTGGTTTAATTATGGGTATTGTTGGAATTGCAATGTCTTTACTGTTTAGACTTCAGCTAGCATGGCCTGAACAATCTTTTGGAATTTTTGATCTTCTACTTGGTAAATGGGCAACAGATGGTGTAATGGATCCAAATGTTTATTTAGCTTTAGTAACAATTCATGGAACTATAATGGTCTTTTTTGTTCTAACTGCTGGGTTAAGTGGAACATTTAGTAATCTATTAATTCCTTTACAAATTGGAGCTAGAGATATGGCTTCAGGATTATTAAATATGTTCTCTTATTGGCTATTTTTTATTTCAAGTGTTTTAATGGTTGCGTCCCTTTTTGTTGAAGCTGGACCTGCAGCAGCAGGGTGGACAATATATCCTCCTTTAAGTGCGTTGCCTCAGGCTCAACCAGGTTCAGGGGCAGGGATGACTCTATGGCTTCTTTCAATGGCTGTCTTTATCGGATCATCTCTTCTTGCAGCATTAAATTACATTGTAACAGTTATAAACTTAAGAACTAAGGGAATGACTATGACCAGATTGCCTTTGACTATTTGGGCTTTTTTGGTTACAGCTATAATTGGAGTTATTTCTTTTCCAGTTTTATTATCTGCAGCTTTATTATTAATAATGGATAGAAGTTTTGGAACTTCGTTCTTTTTATCAGATATATTTATTCAAGGAGAAGTTCTGCATTATCAAGGCGGTTCTCCAGTATTATTTGAGCATCTTTTTTGGTTTTTAGGACATCCAGAAGTTTATATAGTTCTTCTTCCAGCTTTAGGAATAGCATCAGAAGTTATAGCTACAAATTCCCGTAAACCAATCTTTGGATATAGAGCAATGGTTTTTTCTATACTTGCGATAGCTTTCTTATCTACAATAGTTTGGGGCCATCATATGTTTGTAACTGGAATGAATCCATTTCTAGGATCAGTATTTACATTTACTACATTATTAATTGCTATTCCTTCAGCAGTAAAAGCATTTAACTATATAACCACTTTATGGAAAGGAAATATCCAATTTAACCCTGGAATGCTTTTTGCAATTGGATTGGTTTCTACATTTATATCAGGAGGATTAACAGGAATAATTTTAGGAGATAGCGCCCTAGATATAAATCTTCATGACACATATTTTGTTGTTGCACATTTTCATTTAGTTATGGGTATATCAGCTCTTTACGGTTTATTTGCTGGAGTATATCATTGGTTCCCAAAAATGTTTGGAAGGATGATGAATAAAAATCTAGGATATGTACATTTTTGGATAACTGCCATAGGAGCATATGGTGTCTTTTTTCCAATGCACTTTATTGGAATGGCTGGACTTCCAAGAAGGTATTATACAAATACAAATTTCCCTTATTTTGATGACTTAGCGAATATAAATGTCGTAATAACAATGTTTGCTTTAATTGCAGGTGCCGCTCAATTAATATTCTTATATAATTTTATAAGTAGTATATTTTATGGTAAAAAAACAGAACAAAATCCTTGGAGATCAAATACTCTAGAGTGGACTGCCCCGATAAAGCATATGCATGGGAATTGGCCTGGGAAAATACCTCATGTTCATAGATGGGCATATGACTATTCTAAACCAGGATCTAAAGAAGACTTTATCCCTCAAAATATACCTCTTAAGAAAGGAGAAAAAGAGCTTCAGCATTAACTTTATCTAAAATAATTCAGATATCACAATTAATGTATATTTGATATAATGAATGAAAACACGGACAAAGAGCAGGAGATTGATAAGGCACTCAGGCCTTTGAGTTTTAGTGATTTTATAGGTCAAGATTCAATAGTTAAAAATTTAAAAGTTTTTGTCGAAGCATGTAATCAAAGAGAAGATGCTTTAGATCATACTTTATTTCATGGACCTCCTGGTCTTGGAAAGACTACTTTAGCTTATATACTTGCAAATGAGTTAAACGTTGGTCTTAAAGTAACCTCTGGTCCAGTAATAGATAAACCGGGTGATCTTGCAGGACTTTTAACCAATCTTGAAGAAAGGGATATATTATTTATAGACGAGATTCATAGACTTAGCCCGATAATAGAGGAATATTTATATTCAGCTATGGAAGACTATAAAATTGACATAATGATTGAAACAGGACCTAATGCTAGATCTGTACAAATCAATCTTAATCCTTTTACTCTTGTAGGAGCAACGACAAGATCTGGTTTTTTGACAAATCCAATGAGGGAAAGATTTGGAATTTCCAATAGACTTGAACATTATGGTGATGACCTTTTATCCAAGATTGTTGAAAGAAGTTCATCAATTCTTGGTCTTAAGATTGATAAAAACTCATGTTTTGAAATTGCAAAAAGAAGTAGAGGTACTCCAAGAATAGCAAATTCATTATTGAGAAGGGTAAGAGACTTTGCTCAGGTTGAGGGAGAAGGTAGTATTGATATTGATATTACAAAGTCTTCATTAAAGTCTTTAAATGTTGATAAAAATGGATTGGATGAAATGGATAATAAAATATTATCAACTATAATAGATAAATATAATGGAGGGCCAGTAGGAATATCTACATTGTCTACATCTCTATCTGAAAATGTTGAAACAATAGAGGAAGTATATGAGCCATTTTTGATTCAACAGGGTTTTATAATAAGAACTCCTAGAGGAAGAGAAGTTACCGAAAAAGGGTATAAACATCTAGGTAAAAATAAAAATAATCAAAGCGGTTTATTTAATTAATCATTCTATATTTGATCATAATATTATGATATGGATAAAAGTAGAGAAAGGAGAGAATCTTTAGTTTATCATGCTAAACCAAAACCAGGAAAAACAGAGGTTGTACCTACAAAAAAATATAATACTCAAAGAGATCTTGCAATTGCTTACTCCCCTGGGGTAGCCATTCCATGTCAAGAAATTGAAGACAACAAGGTCAATACATATAAGTATACAAATAAAGGAAATTTAGTCGCTGTTATATCAAATGGAACAGCTGTATTAGGACTAGGAGATATTGGCCCAGAGGCATCAAAACCTGTGATGGAAGGAAAAGCTTTACTATTTAAAATTTTTGCTGATATAGATGTATTTGATATAGAAATAAATGAAAAAGATCCAAAGAAATTTGTTGAGATAGTTAAATCATTATCACCAACATTTGGAGGTATTAATTTAGAAGATATAAAAGCTCCAGAAGCATTTGAAATTGAAAGAGAATTAATCAAAGGTCTAGATATTCCTGTAATGCATGATGACCAGCATGGTACTGCAATGATTTCCTGTGCAGCATTGATAAATGCTATTGATTTGGTAAAGAAAAAAATAAAAACTGTTAAGCTAGTGATGTCTGGGGCTGGTTCATCAGCAATTGCATGTGCAAAACTTTATATCTCATTTGGCCTTAAGAAAGAAAATATCATAATGGTAGATAGTAAGGGGGTTATAAATGATAAAAGAACCGATATAAACGATGAGAAGAAATTTTTTATTACAAAAAGAAATGTAAATACCCTGGAGGAGGCGATGATTGATTCAGATGTTTTTATTGGTTTATCTACAGGGGATATTGTAACAACTAAAATGTTAAAGAAAATGGCTAAAGATCCAATTGTTTTTGCAATGTCTAATCCGAATCCAGAAATAAATTATGATTTGGCTATGTCTACAAGGAAAGATTTAATTATGGCTACAGGAAGATCTGATTTTCCTAATCAAGTTAACAATGTTCTTGGATTCCCTTTTATTTTTAGAGGAGCTCTAGATGTAAGAGCAACTAAAATAAATGAAGAGATGAAAAAAGCAGCCGTAATTGCTCTTGCTAATCTTGCAAAAAAACCAGTTCCAGAGCAGGTCAATATTGCTTATGGAGAAACTAAAAGGCTAGTGTTTGGTAAAGACTATATAATACCAAAACCATTTGATCCAAGACTTATCACTGAAGTTCCTCCAGCTGTTGCAAAGGCTGCTATAGATTCTGGTGTAGCACTGGAGCCAATTGAAGATTGGGATAGATATATAGAAATATTGGATTCAAGAATTGGAAATGATACTAAATTAATGAGACTAATTCATAGAAGAGCTAAATCTAGAATTAAGAAATTGATTTTTGGAGAATCTGATCAACTAGATGTCCTGAAAGCTGCTCAAATATGTAAAGAAGATGGAATTGTTGAACCAATTTTAATGGGAAGAAAAAAAGTGATTAAAAAACTAATGAAATCTATAGACTTTAATGAAAAAGTAAAAATTATAGATCCAAAGGATAAAGATCAGGAAAAAAGAATATCTAAATATGCTAAAGTTTTATTTGAAAATTTAAAAAGAAAAGGGAAAACGCTAAAAGATGTCAAGCAAATGCTTAGAGATAGAATCTATTTTGGTTCTATGATGGTTTTAGCTGGCGATGCTGACAGTATGCTTGCAGGTTATTCAAGAAGTTATCCTTCAGCTTTCATTCCAATTCTTAATACAATAGGAAAATCTAAGGGTATTAAAAGAGTTTCAGCAACAAACCTAATGTTGACAAAACAAGGACCTTTGTTTTTATCTGATACATCTTTGAATATTAATCCAAACTCAGAACAATTGGCAAAAATTGCAATTAATACTGCTAAGACAGTTAAAATGTTTGGAATTGAACCTGTTATTGGTGTCTTATCCTTTTCTAATTTTGGTTCATCTGAGTCTGAAGAAGCTGAAAAAATTTCTGCTGCAATAAAGATTTTACATAAAAAGAATCCAGAAATAATTGTTGATGGACCTATTCAATCTGATTTTGCATTAAACAAAGAAATGTTAAGGGATAGATTTCCATTTTCTAATTTGAATGGAAGAAAGGTAAATACATTAATTTTTCCTAATCTTGATTCTGCAAATATTTCATATAAGATAATTAAAGAGCTAGATGACGCAATATCGATTGGCCCAATTTTAATTGGACTAAATAGGCCAATTCATATTTTACAATTAGGGGCTTCAGTTGAAGAGATTGTTAATATGGCAGCAATTTCAGCAATTGATTCACAAAGAAGAAAAGTAAGAAAAAAATGATAACCTATATTAAAGGGAGACTAATAGAAAAATCACCAACTAAGATAGTTGTTGAAGCAAATGGGATTGGCTACGATATTAACATATCCTTAAATACTTTTGAAAAAATAGGAGATGATGAAAATATAACTATTTATACTCATTTACA
>Ga0315332_10002020_pt1 | contig 11164 bp, 10 predicted proteins | sample M110034915metaG_FD_203455 | JGI IMG/M metagenome (GOLD analysis project Ga0315332, IMG submission 203455) | Ammonia-oxidizing marine archaeal communities from Monterey Bay, California, United States - M1 100m 34915 | ecosystem: Environmental > Aquatic > Marine > Intertidal zone | place: USA... | reverse complement strand
GATTGTGTCGGTGACGCCTGATTACATGCTCGAGTCGGTCGAAGTGCACGATGATCCGATCAACGGCAGAGAGAAGCTCGTCATGAGTTACTCAGACGGAATCGATCAGTTCATGGTCGTGCAGACTTTGAATACCCTGGACCCGTTCGCTGGCTTACCGAGTTCGGGAGGTGGAGCGCACACGATTGGTCGATTCCGTGACCGAGCAGTGAGTGCCTTGGTCTTCTGGGATGACCAGGTGACGTTCCATGTTGCTGGCCGCGGCTCGCTTAGGCGCCTCGATGACGTGGCTAGCGGTATCTTCTTGCAAGTGCTGAGCAACTGATACGTCGATCAGTTTGATTGCTTAACTGCATTGCTGCTAGCAGCTAATTCGCTTGGCGAGCTTGGGCGGCAGTTTGATTCGCGCCGCAATAAGATCGATTTGCCGGCGATCTGAATCTCACGTCGGGGTGGCATCGTTTTTGGTCGGTGCATCCGAGTTGCAGTAGGGAGTGAAGAGCGTCCCGCCGTTCCATCGTCTTGGACGGCTAGTCTCGTTGAAGCGACTGGTGTGGTCGCGTTTGTGCGACTGATCAGCCTGTTCAAGTCAGTGCGGTCCAATGGCACCCCATGTCATGGGTGTCTGCATATGCCACAGCGGTTGGCACCACTGGTGCTTCTCTCAACATAGCTATTGAGAGATTGCATACATGGACGCTGAAAATAACGACATCCCGAAGTCTTCCGACACTCTTGGCTCAGCCGAGTGCCGCACTCGTTTGACGACAAAGCTCAACTGCCTCATCGCGGTGCTCGAAGTTGCGATCACCAAGATCTCCAAGAGTATGGATACCCCTGGGGCTAACGAGGATCGTTTGACGAAGGTCCGCCGCAACCTAGAGAACACGCTGTCGATCTGTCACCGCGCGAAACAGACCCTAGACCGCACTGAGGTTAACAAGCAAGTGGTGCGCTGCGACAATGGGTCTATGACGGCACGCGACTACGTCGAACTCACGAGCATTGAGGAGTATCAGAAGTTTCGCGCCATGACGCCCATTTCTAAGAACGAAGTCGAATCGATCGATTTCGAGGATCTTGAGCGCCGCCTCAGCGACGAATAAGGGGCCGATGGCGTTGGGAGTTGCGAGCCGAACCGCACTCTGACGATGCGGATTTCCGCTCTGTTCCAGCAACCATGTCTTCACTGCAGGTGCCCGGAATGCCGATCTCTAGACGGGAAAAGGTATGACGATGGCACTCAATGTTACACGGGACTCGATTCGCGGTATTGCACGGGTCGGGTTGCTTTCGCCGCAAGGCAGCGAGCAGTTTTCATCAACGATTGAGCACCTCGGCCACGAGGTCGTTGCGTGCTCAAGTTGGTCTGAATTGCTGACAAAGGACCATCAAGGGCCACTGGACCTCGTGTTTTGTCACGAGTCGTACCTTGATTCGATGCCGAGCGCATATGGCGCTCCAGTCTTGCGGATGCAAGATACTGGCACGGTTGATGAGCAGGCTTTGCAGCCGATGCTCGCACTTGCAGTCGAGCTCGCAAGTAAGACGGCTCGTCTTAGCGAACTTGAAAAACTTGTGAGTGGGATTCGCTCCGGATCGGCATTGGTCGGCAATACGCCAACGATGCGGCGCCTGCAGGCTGTGGTGTCGCGCGCCGCGGATTGTGACGCAACGGTGTTGCTCGAAGGTCCTGTTGGATCCGGCAAGTCGCTTGCTGCGAGATCTGTGCACCTAAAAAGTCGGCGTTGCAATGAGCCGATTGTGGTGATTGATTGCAGCACCATGACTGCCGATGGCCTTGGTCAAGCAATTGCCAATGGCGCGAAGACCTCCATCGTACTTGAGTCGGTCGATAAGCTGTCGAACACTGCTCAGGCAGTATTGGTCAAGCACTTGAAGGAACGCTCGACGACCCGCTTGCCGCAATTAGCTCGACTCATTGCAACAACATCGGCGCACATCCCCGAGTTGGTTGCCCGCGGTGCGTTCCGCGAAGATCTCTACTACCGCCTGAATGCTCTCCCAATCTTGGTGCCGGGTCTGCACGAACGTGTTGATGATATTCCGGCGTTGGCAGCAGCGATTCTTGACGCCGGCGTGTCGGCGTCTGGTGGCCTGCAACGTGGCTTTACGCCCGCGGCCCTGACGCTATTAGGAAGCATGCAATGGCCTGGCAACGTCGCTCAGTTGGAGTCGACCATCCGTCGCGCGCAGATGCTCGCCGGTGGCGCTGTGATTGACCGTGATCATCTAGTGGCTCCATCTAGCCCCGGTGCCCAGAGCATTCCGGCTGCTGCTGTGACTGGTAGCCGTAGTGTTGATGCAGCGGAGTTGACTGAGGACTCGATTCGCCCGTTTGAGGACGAAGAGAAGTTCTTGTTGGGCCGCGCCCTGCAAGCAACTAAGGGCAATGTGCGGCGAGCCGCACAGCTGCTCGGGATTGGTCGCGCGACGCTGTATCGGAAGATCCAGCAGTATCAGTTGCGTCTTCACTAGCCCGCAAAGGGTAGTGAGAACCGCGCGGGCTGGTAAGGTTTCGGCCATGCCACCTGTGTCTGTCCTCCATAGCGATGAGCATTTGCTCATCGTCAACAAGCCCGCTGGTATCCTTGTCGTTCCGGCGGCGGGTAGGTCTGGACCAACCTTGGTAGATGTGCTCACCAAGCAGTTCGGATGCTCTGTCATTGCTGTGCATCGGCTCGACGAGATGACTACTGGGTGCATCGCGTTCGCGTTCACTGATCAAGCTCGCGTCGCGCTGGATGCTACTTTCCGCGATCACTTGGCGCAGCGGGACTACCTTGCGTTGACAACAGCCGTTCCTTCGCCCGAGTCCGGTTGCATTGAGAGCAACCTTGAAGAGGGGAGGGATGGCATCGTGCGCGTGGTCCGTCGCGGTGGGCGGCGTGGCATTACGCACTATGAGACCCTTGTTCGCCGCGGCCGTGGCAGCCTCGTGCGTTGTCGACTGGAGACCGGAAGGCGAAACCAGATTCGTGTGCATTTGTCAGCCCTTGGCTGCCCAATCGCAGGTGACAGAAAATATGGTTACCGGGCCCGCGATGGTGAAAGTTTTCCACGGGTCATGCTCCATTCGTGGAAACTCGACCTGCCGCACCCGGTTTACGGGGCAAAGGTCTCGGTTTCGTGTCAGGCTGATGAATCGGAACTCCGCCCGTAGTTTTGCACACCGTTAGCAGTGCCTCGTAATTGCTGGTCGTCGTGTCAACCAAGCGCGAGGAAGGGTGGCCACAAAGGCGTGTTCGTAAGTAAACTGAGCACGTCTTGCGCGTCCCCGTTCAATTGTCACAGGAGTCGATCTTCGGCTTCCTTACAAGCACGCGGTTACCGGTCGTATCTAGCCTTGCGCTGCTGATTCGATGGGTATCGCTGGCTTTGGCTATTGCTGCGGCTACCTACGGAATCGGGTGCCTCACGTTCGCCGATAACGGATTTTGGACGGTGGAATTGCCGTGGAGCGGCGCGCTTCCGGCGCTCGTATCGGCACCAGTGTTCTTGGCTGCGTGGTTTGGTTGGCGCAGTCAGCGATTGCAACACGCGGCGGTCCTGTTGTTCGTTGCATTGTTCACGCTGACGATTCTCGCGAATTGGCCACGTGGTGCGTTTAGTCCCGCATGGTATTTGCAGCCGATCTTGGCGTTGTTGGCTACTACCTGCCTTGGTGTCATCGCCGGGTTGACGATGACGATGCTGGCTGTCACCGCGTTGTTAGTGGGGACTTGGTGGAATCCTGGACTAGACCTTGGGCCGATGGCTGGGCCCGATGTTTGGGTTCATGCAGCGAGCCTCAGTGCAGTGACGCTTGCGTCAGCGTTGGCAGGATCCATTGTGAATCGGTTGGTGTTCATGGCCCTGATGACCGCCGAACGACAGCGGCGAAAGAGCTTTGATACGAGTCGTGCACTACGCCATCGTGAGAAATTGCTCCGTCACGCGATGCGCGTGGAGACGGTGGGTGACCTCGCCGGGATGGTGTGCCATCAGTTGCGCAATACGTTCCAGGTGTTGCTAGGCCACGTGACGATGGGGTCCATGTCGGATGACGATGAGCGCCAACGTCGTTTGGTCTTGATCGAAGAGACGCTGCAGCAATCACAACCGCTGCTAGATCAATTGATGCGCATGGCGCATCCGGATGAAGGCACATCGATGTCATGTGACCTTTCCGAGGTCTTGCGCCAATTCCATAAGCAGGCCCAGTTGGTCTTGCCTGGCTGTGTGAAGCTCACTGTTGAGGTGCCCTCCGAATTGCCACCTGTGTTGCTCAACCCGCATGGCATCGTGCATGCGTTGTGGAATTTGATCATTAACGCGAAGCAGGCGATTGAGGGTGATGGTGCGATCACCTTGCGTTGTGGTAATGATCGGCACCAAGTTTGGATCGAGGTGGCGGATTCTGGTGGTGGCATGCCAGCCGAAGTGCAGGAGCGAATCTTTGATCCGTACTTTACGACCAAGGCTATTGGTCAGGGCACTGGCCTCGGGCTGACGGCGGTTGCTCGCTTTGTTCGTGGTAGCAATGGCCTGATTCAGGTCGAAAGCGAAATGGGCCGCGGAACAACGTTCCGGATGCGCTTCCCGAAAGCAGTTGGCGTTCGGTCCGCCTGAGCACAGGTCGGCGCTTAGTGGCTCGGGTCAATCCAGTGGTCACCGCTCACTTTGGCGTCGCCGCATCGAGATTAGATTGCGACTGTTCTGCCTAGGCGCTTGCTGATGATCTCGCTGAGAACTGAGTTCAGGGACCCCCGGCCTTTTGTGTCTATCCAGGTGTCGGTGTCAGTGTCGCGTTCGAAGTGCCAAGCAGTGGCGCCTTCTGCCAGCCACATCTGATGTGCGGCAGTTTGACGATTGAGGACACATACTCTGCCGTCAGCAAATGTCATTTTGATCACGCCTGCGGCTGAATCGGCTTCGAGTTCGTCCGGATCGAACGTGTCGAGCTTAGTCAGCAACGCGTGCATCAATGCCTCGGCTCGTTGGAGGAACTGCTGGTCGTTGTCACTGCCCATAGCCGGATGATGGGGTCTGAAGGGCCGTGCGCCAAGGGCTTGGCTGCTCGGTTCGCATGTCAGTCTTTGCTTACCGAGATTTTGCGAGCCCAGACAAGCGTGTCTTTGGGGGCAAAAAAAAGAGTGGCCGGTAATTCTCTCCCAGAATTACCGGCCACGAAAGGCCCTGACTGCCCAAGTTTGCCCTCTCGAAGTAGCACTACAGAAGCAGCGCTGGCAGTCGGGACCACTCGTCCCATGCACTAGTAGTGGACGAACGAACGGCCCGAACTTTCCAAAAGCCTTCAGTTATTTATGCAGTTGTCCAAGTTCTGGACTCGAACGACTGTCATCTGGCGGGGTTGCGAACAGACTCGAATCTGTCGAAATCCTAGGTTGCCATGCGTTGCGCACGGGATTTCCAGTCCGGCAGCAGGTCTTGTACGCCGATTTGCTCCGCATCTGCTTCGAATCCGAGTAGCACCCGGTGTCGTAGGGCAGGTAACAGGCACGCGTCGATGTCCTCTTGTACGACTGCCGGGCGGCCAGCAAGAAGGGCGCGTGCTTTTGCTCCGAGCAGTATGGCTTGGCCCGCGCGGGCACTTGCGCCATAGCGAACGAATCGTTTGGTTGGCTCGTCGTTGCTAGCGTTCGTCGGATGCGTCGCCACAACGAGTTCCGCGACGAAGCGGGTTAGGTGGCTGCCACAGAGCACTTCCCGCACGAGTCCCTGCAGTTGATGGAGTTCTTGCGCGGAAACTTGCGCCTTCGTGGTTGTCTCTGACGTGCCGGTTGTGCTCGTCAGAATACGGCTGAGGTCTGCCGCTGACGGTGAACTTATGTCCAGTCTGAATAGGAAGCGATCCAGCTGTGCTTCGGGTAGCGGGAACGTTCCCTCTAGCTCGATAGGGTTCTGAGTCGCGATCACGTGAAACGGTTGCGGCAATGCATGCGTTGTGCCGGCGATCGTTACCGATCGTTCCTGCATTGCTTCGAGCATTGCTGACTGTGTCTTCGGAGTGGCGCGGTTGATTTCGTCAGCCAGCACTAGGCCTGCGAAGATCGGCCCTTGTTGAAAGCGAAACTGTCGCTTGCCGCCATCGTCGTCGATGACTTGTGTGCCAGTGACATCGCTGGGCATCAAGTCTGGCGTGAACTGCACGCGCGAGTAGTCGAGGCCCAAACCACTAGAGAGTGCTTTGGCGAGCATCGTTTTGCCGAGACCGGGCAGTCCTTCTAGCAATACGTGGCCGCCGGCAAGCAGGGCAACGATGACGTCGTCAATGAGCTGGTCTTGGCCGATGATCTGTTCGTGGATCTGGCTGCGTAGTGCCCCGACTTTTTCGAGCAATGCCTGGGCCTGCTCTTGGATGTCTGTTTCGTTATTGGTGTTGCTCATCACGGCGTCTCATTCATCGAATTATCGAGGTTACGTTCGGCTGCGTCCGGGAGCACGGCAACGATGATCTTGTCAGTGTTGTCGTCCTGTTGGGCCAAAGTGATTGCTGCGAAGGTTACGGCACCGCTGGCGGGTCCGAGCAACAACGACTCCTCACGCATCAATCTTTGCGTCGATTCTCGCGCTTGCTCGTCGGTCACAGCCAGTACTTCACTCAGATCCGCTGGCGACAGGATGTCAGGAATGAACCCAGCACCTAGGCCAGCAATGTTATGAACGCCCGCCTTGCCGCCATTCAGAACTGCACTTGTGGCCGGTTCGACACCAATGACACGGACGCCCAGCGGTGCGAAGAAGCTGGCACAGCCTGCCGCTGTGCCGCCAGTGCCAATCGGCACGACAACCGCATCGACCTGGCCATCGGTGTCCTCCCAGATTTCTCGCGCGGTCGTCTCTGCATGGGTTCGTGCGTTGGCGCGGTTCGTGAAAGCTTGTAGGCACACTGCGCCATCGGTCGTTTTGGTCAGAGCTTCTGCGCGGGCCATGGCGCCACGCATGCCCGTTGCCGCTTCCGTTGTGACCACCTCGGCTCCAACGGCCAGCAGCAAGTTGCGCCGGTCCGGGGCGACGCTAGCCGGCATCGTCAGAATGACGTGGTAGCCAAGGCGTCGGCCGATGATGGCTGTGGCCAGCCCCAGGTCGCCGCTGCTGCACTCGATAATCGTGCCACCGGGCTTGAGGAAGCCGCTGTCGATTGCGTGCCGGATCATGCCCAGCGCCGCTCGGTCCTTATTGCTGCCAGATGGGTTCCATGCATCGAGCTTGCCGATTATTCGGCAGTCGGGGGGCGAAAGTCGGGCAAGATCGACCAGGGGGGTTCGTCCGACTAACCAGGTCATGTCGGCAGCAATGCGTACCATGACCGAAGCGTAGCTTGGAGTCGGGGGCGCGCCAGACGATGATGTCCCGATGGCGTTTGGGCGCAGAATCTCTTGTTGGTTGGTGATCCCGTGGTTGGTGGCTTGCTCGGCAGTGTCTCCGGACCCGTCGAAAGCCACGATCGATGATTTGCCGATCGTGGCTCTGAATGAGGAGCAAGGCGCAGCCTGTGCCCAATTAGAAGGCTCGGCTATAGAGGCCGTTGTTCAGGGGCATTACGAGGAGGCTCAAGCGTTTGCGAAGCGGGCGCTCGCAATAAATCCTAGGTCGGCTCGCGGGCGCGCTGTTTCGGGCATGGTTAAGCTGCAGTTGGCTTCTCGTCAGCAACCGAGCGATTGGTTCGCCATCCGGGCAGCCGAGGTGGAGATGGAGCTAGCCAAGCAACTTGAGCCATCGAGTGCGTTTGTCGGTTGGTTGCACGCAGTCTTTTTGGCGGAGTCCGGGCACATGAGTGCGGCAGCTTCTGCCGCCGAAGATGCTCTTGTGCGTTCGGCTGATGCGCCAGCCAGCGAACTGGCAGCGTTGCTTGGCATCGCGGGCACATATCGATACGAACTCGGCGAAGAGCGTGCTGCTCGGCCGCATCTCGAGGCCTACGTCGCGCTGCGTCCCGATGATTCTGCTGCCCACTTTCGGTTGGGTTCGAGCTTGCTCAGTATTGCGAAGACTCCGCAAGGCAGCCCGCCGCCCTACTCCGTTGCGCGGACCGAAGCCGAAGCCGCGGCGGCGGCGTTTGCTCGATGCTTCGAGCTAGCCCCAGGCGACGAGGATGCGGCGTTGGCTGTTGCGACGGCTTGGCTTCGTGCGGCTGAGTTGGCCGACCTGCAGGGCAATAGGCAAGCTGAGCGCGACGATCTTTACGATAAGACGGTCGACTACCTTCAGAAGTTGGCTAAGCAGTTTCCGGCGAATGCTGAGGTCTACTATCGACTTGGTGTGTTGGCCTCGATGCGGGCACAACCGAAGGTGGCACATGTCGCATATCGTGCGGCGCTCGATCGCGATGGTGACCATGTAGGCAGTTTGCTGAACCTCGCAAGCCTGATGATTGCCGATGGTGATCTCGAACCAGCACGAGCGCTATTGTTGCGCGTAACTGCTGCTGATAGTGCTTCGGCTGATTTGACTAGCAACGAGCGCGAACGAATCGAGCAATGGCTGCAGGAATCAGGTGATGCCGCTGCTGCCAAACGTGCTGCAGGTGGGAGTGCTACAGCGGAAAGCGGTGCGCTTGGCGGCTAGTTACGTGTCCTGCCCCGCTGTGATTGCGGGACAGGTGATTCGTGAGATGGCAACTCACTAGGCTCATCGCATTGCTTGCGGTTGCCTACCACATGATGACGAGTCTAAGAGGGTTCTAGATTCCAAGGATGCTGTAGCCAGCGTCCACGTAGATCACTTGACCGGTTACACCGCTAGACAGCGGGGACAGCAAGAACGCGGCAGTGTTGCCCACGTCGGCTTGGTCGACGTTGCGACGCAGTGGTGCCTTCTGGGCCATGGAGTCCAGCAGCGTACCGAAGTCGCCGACGCCCATCGCCGACACGGTCTTGATCGGGCCAGCGGAGATCGCGTTGACGCGCACGCCCTTGGGGCCGACGTCGTTGGCGAGGTAGCGCGTGCTCGACTCGAGCGCGGCCTTCGCAACACCCATGACGTTGTAGTTCGTTACGACCTTCTCGGCGCCGTAGTAGCTGAGGCAGATGACGCTGGCGTCGCGACCTTCCATCATTGGTAGGGCGCCTTTGACCAGACCGATCAGCGACCAAGCACTGACTTGCTGGGCTAATGCGTAGCCTTCCCACGAGGTGTCGACGAAGTTGCCGCCGAGCTCTTCGCGCTTGGCGAACGCAATCGAGTGCACGATGCCATCGATACCGTCCCACTCCTTGCCGAGTGCTTCGTAGAAGCGATCGATGTCTCCATCGACGGCGACGTCACACGGAGCCATGAACGGCGGCTCATCGAACTCGCCAGCCAGCTTCTTTACCGAGTCGCCCATCCGGTCGTTTTGGTAGGCGAATGCGAGCTTCGCGCCTTCGCGGTGCAGCGCTTGTGCGATACCCCAAGCGATTGAGCGTTTGTTCGCGACTCCGAAGATCACGACGTTCTTTCCAGTCATCAGGCCCATAGTTCTGTTCCTCGTCTCAAGAGAGCGGGTGGCAAATAGTAGGGCGGCCACGATAGCGTGCCGCGCAGCAGGGTCACGCGTCGAGCGTGCGTGACTGACGGAAGACCTTGCGGGAAGGGGTCGTCCACGGCGTATCTGGAGCTAGCGAGAACCACTGTAACTGCCCGATTCTTCTGACGGTGGCCACATGCGCTTGCATCGTGATGCGGTGGTGGGTGATCGCGTGGCGGATGGTTGCCACCGGCTCCCCGATCGTCACTGCCGCTCCGAATCGCTTGAGGATTGCCGCCTTCAGGTCATCCGGGTCACAATCTTGCAGCACGCCAGGCCCCGGAAGCTCGATTTGGCCGGCGTTTGGTTGCTTGACTGGGATGCGGTAGCCGAGCGCTTTGCCGTCTTTCTCCACGACGATGGCTCGCGAGCAGACTTCTACGGCCTTGCGTGGCGCTTTTTTGACCGGCAGGTGCTCCGTCAGCCCCTTTTGCTTCGCGACGCAGTCCTTGGCGATCGGACACTCGCCGCATCGTGGCGAGGTCGGTGTGCAGACCGTGGCGCCAAGCTCCATCAGCGATTGGTTGAAGTCACCCGGTCGATTTCGTGACATCCAGCCGATCACGACTTCTCGAATGGCGCGCCGGGCGGGGCCGGTGCCGATGGGCGCGTCGAGGCCGTTATGCCTAGATACGACTCGCTCGACATTGCCGTCCACGGCTGGTTCGCAATGGTCAAACGCGATGGAAGCGATGGCCCCAAGCGTGTAGGGACCGACCCCTGGCAGGTCTGATAGGTGATCTATCTCGTTTGGTACGATTCCCTTATGTTCGCTGGCTACTCGAAGTGCGCCGTCGCGAAGCAGGCGTGCGCGTCGGTAGTAGCCGAGCCCGCGCCAAGCGACCATCACCTCGTCATCGCTGGCTTTCGCGAACGCACGCGGAGTCGGGTATTTGGTCATAAACCGTTTGTACGGCTCGCGAACTGCCTCGACACGCGTCTGCTGCAGCATGATTTCGCTGACCCAGATCGCCCATGGGTCGCGGCTGCGACGCCATGGTAGATCTCGCTGTGCATGGTCAAACCAAGCCAGCAGTCGCTTGGCCGCAGTGCTCAATCGATCAGTCTCCGAGGCGTGCGGCGTCGGTCGGTGGCGTATCGAACTCTAGGCCGAGGCGATCGCGCAAATCCTGCTCTGCTTGCTCGAGCAGCTCGTTGAGCGCCACGGCGTCATCCATCTCTGCGACCAGAACAATGCGGATCGCCCGTGCCATCATTGTGCCCTGAACGCGGGTGCGCAGGCTGATCTTCGGGTGTTTGGCCGAGATGTCTGCCAGTGCCCGGCTAATCGAAGACTCATCGTGGCCATGGTAGTCGACCGCGCGTTCGCCCCGGACCGTATCAGGCCCGACGGCTGCCATGACTGGCATGACGTGCGATGTGAAGAATCGCTGCATTTCGGCCGGTACGCCAGGCAGCAGGAAGACCGTGGTTGGGCCGTGGTCTAGCTGCACCGCTGGCGCCGTGCCGACTGTGTTTTCGTAGCACTTGGCGCCCGCCGGTAGTTGTCCCATACCCTGGCGCGCATCTGTCATGTCTGGGTGTGACACGACCTGCTTAGCGAACAGCCGTCGGTAGGCGTTCTGGACGTATTCCATGGCCCTTGCGTTCTCTTCGAGCTCGAGGCCGGCG
>Ga0315332_10002006_pt1 | contig 11202 bp, 11 predicted proteins | sample M110034915metaG_FD_203455 | JGI IMG/M metagenome (GOLD analysis project Ga0315332, IMG submission 203455) | Ammonia-oxidizing marine archaeal communities from Monterey Bay, California, United States - M1 100m 34915 | ecosystem: Environmental > Aquatic > Marine > Intertidal zone | place: USA... | reverse complement strand
AACCAACGAATTACGCGGAGAGCTCGACAAAAAAGACATCCACATGCTGGTCGTGAAGAACTCTTTGGCTCGAAAGGCCACTGAGGGAACACATCTCGCTGCTGCTTTCGAGGGTGCAACGGGCCAGATCGGCATTTGTTGGGGATCGAGTGATTTTGTGTCCTTGGTTAAAGAGCTGGTTCAGCTCGACAAGGATTCAGAAAAATTCGATCATTTCGTCGCTGATGGCGGCGTCATGGACGGCGAGAAGCTCGATGCTGACGGCCTCAAAGCTGTCAGCAAATGGCCAAGTAGGCAAGAACAGATTTCGATGCTTGTCGGGCAGATTCTCGGACCAGGATCGCAGCTCGCTGCAGCGATGCTCGGCCCAGGGAAAATGCTCAACAGCCAAATCAAGAAGAAAGGCGAAGGGGACGAATAATCCTTCGCCCGGCCCGCATTGGCGCCGTTACCCCTTAATTATCAAATCACCCAACTGTTTTCGAGGTATTTCCTATGTCTGAAGAAACCGCCGTCGCAGAATTCAGCGATGACACCAAAGTAATGGGCGACAAAATCGCCGAAATGACTCTCAAGCAAGCCAAAGAGCTGAGCGACTACCTGAAGGATGTGCATGGCATTGAGCCTGCTGCCGGAGGTGGTGCAGTGGTCATGGCTGCTGCCGATGATGGTGGCGGTGCTGAAGAAGAGCAGACTGAATTCGACGTTGTCTTGACCGGCTTCGGTGACAAGAAACTCAACGTCGTCAAAGTTGTCAAAAACTTGACCGGCGCGTCGCTGATGGAAGCCAAGAAGATGGTCGAAGGGGTTCCTGCGACCCTGAAAGAGGCTGTCTCCAAGGAAGAGGCTGAGAAAGTCAAAGGCGAAGTCGAAGAAGCTGGTGGAACCGTCGAACTCAAGTAGTTCGTCGCCAATCGGTGATTAAGATAAAAAAAGCCCCGCCGGTCTTGGATCGGAGGGGCTCTTTTTTATGCCTGCTATAACGATCGGATACGAATCATGATCCGTTACCGGAACATGGGTAGTGGGCGTTGGTTAGCTATTCCTGTCGTGTTACTTGTTCCATTCGTTGAACCGGGGACTAGTTCTTGCGCGGTCATTCCACCTTGGATGCTGCTCCGCGTGTGAATGCCTGTGTTGACTGTCGAGACCGTGCTGGACGCGATTCGAGGTGGAGCGAAACTTGTCACCGCCAAACGAGGTGGTTCAAGGTTCTGAAACGGCGTGTTGCTGTCCAGAGGCTGAAGCCTCGCGGCCACATTGGCGGGCAGGTTGCTGGGGCTCAAACGCCCTACCGGTTCGTAGGCGACTGAGTGTTCCCTGGACGTGCGAACCGTCTTGGTTGGTATTTCCAGCGTCCGATTCTCCGCGACCCATTGGGTGGTCGTTTTAGTCCTGTGGACGACTTCCGTGCGGGCTTCCCACGTCGTTAACGGTACTTTTTCATAGCGGATTGATGGTGGTCGGAATGGATTCCAACGGCCTGTCAGTTTTGGCTTCCATTTGTACTCGATAACCGGGGTCATCACGGTTCGGTTCTCAGGTTTTGTTTCTGTGACCGTGTGAGGGCGATAAACGACTTCGCTTTTTTGGCTGAACTTCGTTTCTACAACGGGCTTTTCGATCGTTCGACTTATCTTCCGGTAGACAATTCCGGTTTGAGGATCGGTGAAGAAGCCTGTTTGGGCAGTTGCTTCAGCGGTCAATAAAGTGATGCTGGTTGCTGCTGTTACCAACGCAAGTAGCTGGTAGACAACCTTGGATAAGATCCGACCAGTCATGGCAATCCCTCGCCTGTGATGCGGACAGATGGTTGTGATTTTGCTGCTGCTGTAATCTTGTCAGGATTGACGCGGGTGCCAAGAGCCTTCGAAGGTTACATTTTCCCTCTCCCTTTCTAGTTCGGTCCCAACAGACATTTCAGCTGAGAGAAAATCGATGCTCGAATCAAAATTGATAGACATGCTACGTTGCCCGATGGACGGTTCCCGTTTGCATTTGCTCACCGATGCTGAGGTTTCACGCCTCAATTTGGCACTTGAATCCGGCAATTTGCGAGATCGACTCGATCAACGCATCAGCTGTCCTCTGGATGCCGGGCTGCTGAATCGACAGGCGAATCGGGTTTATCCTGTTCGCGGGGGCATCCCGTCGCTCGTCGCGGACGAGGCGGTAGAGTTGTCAGAGGGATTCTTCGACGAAGGCGAGGAGGAGTAAGGTCGCAGGCCGCAGCACTGCCGATTATCCAAATTGCTACCAATCCGTTTGGTCTGGCCCTTGTTCCTCATCTTCGGGTTTTGTGTCTCCGCACCAACGAGCCAGTGACTTCAGCACCTCGTTGCGGCCGCTAGTGTTGGTCCACAAGGAGTCGTCCACATCCAGTCTGACTTCATAGTCTCCCTCGTGCATGCAATCAGGTTCACCGCAGAAGTGAGGGACGTCACTGACCCATACAACTCGATAGAGTGGGATGTGTTTATCGTCGATCTTGATGAGTGGTGAAGTCATGGGTTCAAATCTCGATAATAAGCGGTTGATGAAAGAGCGGTATCAAAATTGTTGGTTGAAACATGTTAGGGTCGGAAAGGCGAGCGGTTCGATCAACGAGTCGAGTGCTGCCATGCGATACGTTTATTCATTCGGTCTCCTTAGGCCAGCCTAGTTGCTAACTTGCCATGTCTGAGGTGGACAGCTCAGTCGTCTTCTCCCATTTCCCGGCTTCGTTCTGCCGAGGCTGCCACTGCTTCAATCAGCGCTCCACGGATGCCATTTTGTTCTAGAACAGAGATCGCCTCAATCGTGGTGCCTCCCGGGCTGGCGACTGCATCTTTAAGTTCTCCCGGGTGACGTTTGGTTTCTGCGATCATGGTAGCCGTGCCAAGCACCGTCTGAGTGGCGAGTTTGAGTGCCAGAGGACGCGGCAAGCCGGCAAGCACGCCACCATCGGCGAGCGCCTCTATAATAATACAGACATAGGCGGGGCCAGAGCCACTGAGTCCCGTAACGGCATCCATTTGTGTTTCAGCGACCTCGACGGCCAGGCCAACTGACTCAAGCACGGATTGAATCCAGCTTCGATCTTCAGCAGAAACTTCACTGCCGCAGCAGTAGCCGCTTGCGCCTTGGCGAACCAGACTTGGGGTGTTGGGCATCACGCGGGCAACCTTGGAATGTCCTAGCCCGTGGCTGAGATCATCAAGGCCGATACCCGCCGCGATTGAGATAACAAGCTTGTCCTGCCATGCAGAGCGGACTTCATCGATCACTTCGAGCAGGATATTGGGTTTGACCGCCAGCAGGACAGCGTCGCACTGTGCGACGGCGGGGGCTAGTTCTGCAAAGCTTACTGCGGGGTGGTTATCTGTCCACCATTGGCGTGATGTGGCATCTGGTTCGACCAGAACGACTTGAGAGGCCGATATTACCTCACTCGCCACAATTCCCCCAACCAATGCGCGGCCCATTTGTCCGCCACCAATTACCGCCAGTTTTTGCACACTCATCCAGGCTTTCCTTGTTCTCTGCCGTTTCAAACGGGGGTTCTCAATTGACCCTTTCTCGGGCCGACTCTACAGTGATATGTTTTTCCCTTCCCGAAAACCCCATTAGCCCCCTCGCGTGGATTATGAAATCGACAATCGCGAAGCGACTGGTCGGTGAAATTGGAGACTTCTGCGTGGATGAAGCAATCGGAAAAGCAAATACGCTGATCGAGGCAATGGGCTGGATTCGACGCTTTCGCGGTAAAACTACCGTGATCAAGCTGGGTGGCAGCCTGTTGGATGACGAATCAGCCCTGATGCACATCTTACTCGATGTGATTTTCATGGAATCGGTTGGAATGAAGCCGGTGATTGTCCACGGCGGTGGGAAAGCAATCAATCGGGCACTGGCCGAAGCCGGAATTGAGGCGCATTTCGTGCGTGGCCGCCGCGTAACCGACGAGGCGACGTTGAAGGTTGTGCAGAGAGTACTCGCCAAAGAGCTCAACGTCTTCCTGACCGAAGAGATTGAGAGGCTGGGCGGAAGAGGGATGAATCTCTCGTTTGAAACCACGAATGTGCTGTTTGGGAAAAAGCTGACAACCGAACCTCAAGAAGATCTTGGCTTTGTGGGCGAGGTCACGCGGGTTGATCGCAGTGTTATCGAGGGGTTGTCCTACACCGATCAAGTCCCTGTCATCCCGTCGATGTGCGAAGGGGCCAATGGTGAGCGTTACAATGTCAACGCAGATACCGCTGCCATGGCTGTCGCTCAGAGTCTTGGAGCTGAAAAGCTCGTGTTCCTGTCGGATGTAAATGGCGTCCGCAGAGATAAAGAAAATCCTGACACCATCATCCACTCTCTTTCGGCAGACGACGCTCGCCAGCTCATTGACGAGGGTGTGATTGATGCTGGCATGATTCCTAAGGTCGAGGCTTGTATTGAAACCCTGGGGCGTGGTGTTCGGAAAATTCACATCGTTGATGGTCGTTTGAGGCACTCGCTTCTGCTCGAAATCTTCACGACCAGTGGTGTGGGCACTGAAATCCACACTTGATCCGTGCGACATCCCGCCTTCTTGTCCGGTCAATGATCTTGGCTGATCACCGGTTTTTCGTTTCCTGTTTCCAATGTTGAACGGATTTTCATGAGTGACATGGATGAACGCGAAGAGGAAATCGATTCCACGTCGGACGATGTATCCGCCAGTGACACTGACAGTTCATCGAAGAGAACTGCAGCAAGTCAGAGCGGATCGGTCCAGCACGATTCGCAAGAATCTGGTGAGTTCGCCGAAGAGGTACCTGTCGAAAGTGACAGTGCAATGGACAAAGAAGTCATCCAAGAACGCCGCAGCGACGAATCCGAGGACGACGAGCACGACGACGAATCCGAAGACGACGAGTACGAGGACGACGAATCCGAGGATGACGAGTACGAGGATGACGAATCCGAGGACGACGAATCCGAGGACGACGAGTACGAAGACGAATCCGAAGACGACGAATCCGAAGACGACGAATCCGAGGACGACGAATCCGAGGATGAAGAATCCGAAGACGACGAGTACGAGGAGGAAGAATCCGAAGACGACGAGTACGAGGAGGAAGAATCCGACGATGACGAGTACGACGAAGACGAATCCGAGGAAGACGAATCCGAGGAAGACGAATCCGAGGAAGACGAATCCGAGGACGATGAATCCGAGGACGATGAATCACAGGACGAATCCGAAGATGAATCCGACGAATCTGAAGAGCACGAAGATGAAGACGACGAGTACGAAGACGACGATTCCGAGGAAGATGAGTCCGATGACGAAGAAGTGGAGGGGCTAGGAGATGGCGACGTAGATTTGGCCGCATCGATGAACGTTGATGGTGGAATCGCTGAGGGTGTCGCTGAGGATGAATCTCAGCATCCTGCCATGCAAGAAAGTGGGGCTGAACCAATTCAGCAAAGTGCGGTCAGTGACCGAGTTGCCAGCCTAAGTATTGACAGTGAGGGCGAAGCACGTGGGGTGCCTGCTGGTGCCGCTAAACATGCAGTGCTGCAGTTTCAGGCTGTTGATTTGCCCATCATGCACGGTGAACCTTTCGGGATGCGTCGTGCAGATGAAAATGGGTACGAATTGCTGGATGCAATGGCAGGACGCAACTCCGTATTTGGCTTCGGTTGTACGCCGATTCGTGAATCTCTTGTGTCGGGGCTCTCCGGTTATTTGGGTGAGGGTAGCCGCTTCGCGGAGGTCGAGGATGGTGGCGATTCAGCACGATCGAAAAAATTACAGCAAGTGTTTGATGGTGCAAGTGGTGTGTCGGTTGAGTCGATGGCACTATTGCCTTCACCAGATTTGGCGGTGGAGTACGCGCTGCAGCTTACGAGACGATTTCGTTCTGAGAAAGCTTTTCGTACGATCGCTCTGACTGGCAGTGACCACGGTCGCACTGGTATGTGTAGAACTGCCAGCGGACAGCCGCAGTTGCATGAGGGGCTTGGCCCTATGATGGCAGGGTTTAGTCATCTGCCCGTGGGAGACTTGGATGCTTTGCGGGCGGCCATGGACGAGCAAACAGCTGGAGTACTCCTGTCGCCGATCGATTTGGGGAGTGGGGCAGTTGCTTGCGAGGCCGAGTATCTTGCCGGAGTGCGTGCTGCCTGTAATGAGCGTGGCGCGCTTTTGATCATTGATGAAACACAACTTGTGTTTGGGGCAACTGGCAACCACTTTTCCTTTTCTGCTATCGCTGATATTCAGGCTGATATCGTGGTCACCTCCGGTGGGCTCTTTGCCGGTTTGTCGGGAGGATTGGTTCTCGCGTCTCAGCATGCTTCGACGCGGGTTGTGCGTAATCTAGAGCAGTATCCTCTCGTTGCTGCAGCATTGATGGCCACTTTGGACGAAATGAAAGTGCATGGTCTACCGGATGTTGTGCACAATACGGCACAGGAATTGGCTGTTTTGATTGCAGAGCGGTTGAGTGGCTTTGAGTTTGTGCGGGACATGAGAGTGACAGGCATGACGATCGGCATTGAATGCGACGTCAACGCGGTTGATGTCGTGGCCGCGGCGGCTGCCAATGGCCTGCGAGTCGAGACCGCGGGTGACACAGCGATACGCATTCAACCTCCGTTGCTGATTAGTGAGGAAGACCACCAGCTTTTGTTGAAACGACTGGTTGAAACAATGGAAGCGATTGAGCGGGAAACTGCCGAGCTGACGTTGTAGAATAGAGCCATTCTGGACTTGGGATTGGAATACGGTATGCAAAATTTATTAAGTTTATTTGATCTTTCAGTAGGGGATTTGCGTTCTCTGCTTGCTACGGCAAATGTTTTGAAAACGAGGTTGGCTGCTGGCGATCGACCGCCAGTACTGGAACGTCGTGTGCTCGCCCTCTTGTTTGAAAAGCCCAGTTTGCGCACACGTGTCAGTTTCGAAACTGGCATCGCACAATTGGGTGGTTCAAGCCTGTTTCTCGGTGATGATGTGGGCTGGGGCAAGCGTGAGTCGGCTTCAGATTTTACGCAGGTCCTTGGCCAGTTCGTTGATGCCGTGGTTTGCCGTGCGAAATCGCATGCCAAAGTCGAGCAGTTGGCGAGTTATCATTCGCTTCCAGTCATTAACGGACTGACCGACTTGTGCCACCCATGCCAAGCGTTAGCTGACGTCATGACTGTGCATAACGCCTTTGGAACAGTCGCTGACAAACATCTGGTCTTTGTCGGTGATGGAAATAATGTGGCGCAATCCCTCGCCTTGGTCTGTGCGATGTTGGATATGCGTTTCACTCTTTCATGCCCTGCTGAGTACGAGATGGATAAGGCATGGATGGAAAAAGTTTTTGAACAATATCCAACCGCCAAGATTAGCACGGTATCGGATGCCAAAACTGCCGTTGCGGACGCTGATGCCATTTACACAGACGTTTGGACCAGCATGGGACAGGAAGCTGAAATGGCAGAACGCCGAAAAGCGTTCTCTGATTTTCAGGTCAATAGCCAGTTGATGTCGGCGGCGCCACAGCATGCTCGTGTATTGCATTGTCTGCCCGCAGTCCGTGGCGAAGAAATTACGGATGATGTGATTGATAGCGACCAGAGCGATGTGATCGTGCAAGCCGGTAATCGAATGCATGCCCAGAAAGGGTTGCTGGTCTGGCTGCTCAATCGTTCATGGATTGAGCAAAACGTCACTGATGCTGCTTTTTAGTTTTTGTTACCCCGAGAGATCTGTACGCATGCGTCCACACGACCAACTTCGCGATGTTGAAATACAACGTGGTTATCTTGCTTCTAATCCAGCCAGCGTTCTTTACCGCTGTGGACGCACAATCGTTCTTTGCACCGCTTCGATTGAGGCATCCGTGCCGCCATGGCTCGAAGGAAAAGGCAAAGGTTGGGTTACAGCTGAGTACAATATGCTGCCTGGCAGTACCAGCCCTCGCAAGCGACGTGACCGCGGTGGGAAAATTGATGGAAGGACCACAGAGATTCAACGTCTGATCGGACGCAGTTTGCGTGCCATCGTGGATCTGCAAAAGCTGGGTGAGCAGATGATTACCGTCGACTGTGATGTTCTGCAAGCGGACGGAGGGACGCGCACTGCATCAATCACCGGAGGGTTCATTGCACTCGCACAAGCCGTGTCCCAGTTGATGCCTGACTCAAAAATAGGTGATGGCCCACTGACCGATTCGGTCGCAGCCGTCAGTTGCGGTCTGATCGGTGAAGACGTTGTACTGGATCTTGATTATCAGCTCGATTCGGCAGCTGATGTGGACATGAATGTCATCATGACCGGCGGTGGCCGCTTTGTTGAAATTCAGGGCACCGGCGAGGAGGCAACTTTTGATGACCAGCAGCTAGCTGAGTTATTGAGATTGGCAAAGCAGGGTATCGCTACTTTGACCGAAAAACAGATGCAGTCCCTGCAGTAGACATTTGTCTGGTATGCATCTTTTGGTGGGGGCACTGTGAGCTGTTGCGATGGACTTTCAGCGGGTGCGGGGGCTGCGGAACAGCTCCCCTGACGAGGTTTACTGACGAGGGTTCTCGTACCAGACAACGTTGTTGCTCGCTCGCCCTGCAATCAGCAGATCAAGGTCGCCATCCGCGTCAAGATCGACGGTGCGAATGTCGTAGGCTTCCTGGTTTTCGCCGACGAGGTGCGGTGCGAAATTACCTTTGCCGTCATTTTCATACCACATGACGACTTGGTCTCCGTAGCCGCATGTAGCTGCATCGACATCGCCATCCGAGTCCATATCGATGGCTGCGAGGCAGTGGGGTTCTTTCAGGTTGGCGTCGATATCGTGGCACTTCCATTGAGGAGCCTCGAACCAGATGACACCTTTGCCATGGCCACGTGAAGCGATGAAGTCCAGCTTGCCGTCACCATTCACGTCGGCTGGGTGAATGTTGGTTGCCCCCGGTTCTCGGTCACTGATCAGATGTTTTTTCCACGCTTGATGTGGTTGTTCTGGTGCTTCCCACCAAGCAAACCAATCACCCGTAGACGTAGCCGTTGGGCCACCCTTTGCTCCCGTGGCAGCGTCGAGCCGCCCATCGTGGTTGACATCGCCAACTCCGATGTAATGAGTCAGCCCCGGGGCATCCTGTTTTGCGAGCACGTTGGGTTGCCAGGAGGTGGCGTCCTTGGGTTGAGGGGGTGCCGAGAACCACACCAGTGACTCGGGGTAGGGCGCCGTGGGTTGAGCGCTGGTTGCCAGCAGATCGGGCTTTCCATCCTTGTCGATATCGCCTGTCATCAGTCCATGGATTCCGTGGACTGTATCAGCGATCAACCTCTTTTTCCAACGTTGTGATGCACCTTGTTCAGGTTGTTCCAGCCAAGTGATCAATCCCGGATTGTACCTCGCACCGATGTAGTCAAGATCACCATCACCATCAATGTCGAAGCATTCGCTGTGAATGTAGCCCCGATCTTCACGATGGTTGTCGATGACAATCTGTTGCCAATCAGGCGCGACAAACAACAGCGTGCTATTGCCAACTTCTGCAATCACGTCCGGTAATCCGTCTCCGCTAAAGTCACCTGCGATTGCGGTTAAGCTGCGTTTTCCCTCTTGCAGAGTGTGCTTCTTCCAATGCTCCTGTGCTGAAGACACTGTTACCAGGCTGGTGAGAATGGAAACAGCAGTAAATACTCGGACTTTCATCGCAGGACCTTGGAGTGCGGATCAAACTCGCTCATGATGTGCGTTAACATTAATGTGTGCGTTTGCAGAATGCCACTGCTGACCGATTTTTGTTCTACCGGTGATCCGAGCTGAGTGCTGATGGCAAAATTGTATTTTTATTATTCATCGATGAACGCGGGGAAATCTACGATTTTGCTGCAGTCCAGCTACAACTATCGTGAGCGTGGAATGCAAACTTTGATCCTTTCTCCTGAACTGGATGATCGGTTTCAAGTTGGAAAAGTGACTTCTCGTATCGGTATCGAAGCTGATGCGCTAACCTTCACAATCAGTGATAATCTGCTGACGATGGCGCTGCGTTTCAATGAAGAAGAGAAGATCGCCTGCATCTTGGTAGATGAGGCTCAGTTTCTTACAGAGTCTCAGGTGCGGCAACTGAGTGACTTGTGTGACGATCACAACATTCCCGTGCTTGCGTATGGTCTTCGTACGGATTTTCGCGGTGAGCTATTTGAGGGCAGTCAACATTTGTTGGCTTGGGCAGACAGCTTGGTTGAAGTCAAAACCATTTGTCACTGCGGTAGCAAGGCGACGATGGTGCTGAGAATCGATGCTGATGGTCGTGCGATTAAAGATGGACGGCAGGTGCAAATCGGCGGTAACGAACGATATCTGTCGGTCTGCCGCCGCCATTTCAAAGCAGGTGTGCCCAGTGCCAATTCAGAGCCTCAAAGTAGCAGCGCCGATGATTTGCTCTTCTGAAATCTTGCACTTGATGGTTCATGGCTGACGGCTGGCAACAAGTAGAACGCACCCCAGTACTGAAAGCATTTCAGTCCAGCTGTCGTATGCGAGTGGTGTCTCCTTCAAGCACCATGACTCACAGGGCTCAGGATTCGGATTCCAGAAGTCCGATGACCGCCCATGCGGTTCCCCAGTAATTTGACGTAGGTGTCGGCTGGTTGCGGGTTGTTTTCTTGGTGCCTGGGACTTTCCATGACCCATCTGGTGATTGGCTGGTCGTCAGAAAGGCAACCGCTTTGGAAATTGCTGATTTGTTCTGCTCGGCGTCGTACTGACTCAATGCATAAATGGCCATGCCAGTCGCCAACGCATCGCTAGGGTCAGATGTCAGCCAGCCCCAGCCACCGTCAGCTTGCTGCTTTTCAATCAGAGCGTCACAAAGAGCACTTGCATTCATTCCCGACCGTTGCGCTGCCAGTAGCAAGTTGACTGCCCACCATTCGGTTGAAGCAGGGCTTGTGTTTTGAAGCATTGTGAGAGCCTTTTGCTCCCGGTTGGCAGTTGTCTGATTGCCGTCGAGAGCTAGCAGAGTCCACGCGGTGGTGACCTGCGTTGTTTCCTCAAGTGATCGTTTCTGGGCGGGAAGTTGTCCGCATGGTTTCCAGCCCCCTTCCTCTTGTTGATTTTTGACAAGAGCGTCGACAAACAGGTTTCGCCAAGCTGTGGCTTCGCGTCTGTCACCAGTCTTTGCGTGACCAGAGGCTTTGTCGGGGGAAGCTTGAGGCTGGGCAGGTATGCCAAGCAATAACGC
>Ga0315332_10002001_pt1 | contig 11216 bp, 12 predicted proteins | sample M110034915metaG_FD_203455 | JGI IMG/M metagenome (GOLD analysis project Ga0315332, IMG submission 203455) | Ammonia-oxidizing marine archaeal communities from Monterey Bay, California, United States - M1 100m 34915 | ecosystem: Environmental > Aquatic > Marine > Intertidal zone | place: USA... | reverse complement strand
ACCGATCTTCCCGATCAGGATACGTCTCCATCTGTTTGGCGGGAATGGCTGCAAGTGAATGTGGAAGACAATCCTCATTTCGTTTTTCTGGCAGACCCTTTTTCATTCCGAGGTGAAGAGTTTTTGGCGGGAGTAGACTTTGCTTATCCTAAGAGTAAAAAGGTTGGAGGACTTGCCAGTGGAGCTCAGGCACAAGGCGGCAATGCTATGTATCTTGGGGATAAAATTTATCAAAGTGGATTAATCGGCATCGCTTTGAGTGGTGATATAGAGGTTGATACTATTGTTGCTCAGGGCTGCCGCCCCATTGGCGAACCCATGCAAATCACCCAATGCGAGCACAACCTACTTAAAGAGCTCGCGGGCAGGCCACCCTTGGAAATTCTTCATGAGCTCAACGAAACTTTATCAGATGCTGATAAAAAACTAATCCAGACCTCTTTATTCTTAGGAATAGAAATGGACCCTATGAAAGACAATCCGCAGCAGGGTGATTTTCTAATTCGTAATTTAATGGGGGTAGACCGGGAAAGCGGAGCCGTGGCTATTGGCGCTCTGTTAAGAAATGGACAGTTGGTGCAGTTTCACCTTCGCGATAAAAAGATGTCGGCAGAAGACTTGGAAGTGATGTTGACCCGGTATTTGAATGAGGGTAACGCCGAAAATGCCAAAGGGGCTCTGTTGTTTTCCTGCTTGGGTCGCGGCCAATACCTGTATGGAAAAGCTAATCACGACACGGATATGTTTCAGGCTAAACTAGGAAAAATTCCTCTCGGTGGATTTTTCTGTAATGGTGAAATTGGGCCGGTGGGAAACACTACTTTTTTACATGGCTATACCAGTTCATTCGGTATTTTCAGAAAATCCCGCTAGCAATGAATGGTATTGCACAAGAGATTTATACATCACCCTAACTCCTTTTAGTATTACGTTTGAAGTATTCTGCCTAGAACAGGTTTTTTTAAGAGATGTGTTTATGCGACCACCTTCACGAAATACTTGCTTAAGGCATGCAGAAAAATGAAGATGTTATTGCATGGATTTTTTGAGATTTGACTTTTCTCATCTAATAACTGGTAAGTTATGAAGGTCACAATACTGGGTTCTGGTACTGCTGTTCCATCTTTGGAGCGCAATTCTTCTGGTGTCCTCGTCCAAGAAGAAGGTATAAATACTCTAGTAGATTTTGGCTATGGAACGCTGAAGCAACTCCTTCATTTAGGGATTACTTACCACGAAATCGACAGGATTTTCTTCACACATAATCACCCCGACCATATGTGTGATTTGATCCCTTTTATGTTTGGTGCTCGCTACTTTCCCTCTGCAAGAGAAAAAGATTTGGAAATCGTAGCTGGGCCTGGCTTCCAAAAGTTCTTCGATAAACTTATGTCTGCATTTGGACATTGGCTTCTTCCTACAAAATACAATTTTCATATAACTGAAATTGATGAAGGGTCGAAAAATTTTGGCTTGCATCAAGTGACTTTCAAAAAAGTCCGACATATTGAGATGAGTCGCGGTTACCGATTTGTAAACTCATCAGGAAAGTCCTTGGTGTTCTCTGGAGATACTGATTACTGCCAAGAAATGATTGAGTTAGGACGAGGAGCAGACCTTATGATTTTGGAGTGCGCTATGCCCGATGGAAAGAAAATACCCGGACATTTGGTTCCCTCTCTGGCAGGAAAGTTAGCAAAAGAAGCGGGCTGTAAAACGCTTTGCCTCACTCATTTTTATCCACCTTGCGATTTGCATGCTATGCGAGGAACCGTGTCTGCCCTTTTTAAAGGGGAACTGTTTCTCGCCTATGACCTCATTCAGTTTGAATTATAACTAGAGACAATCGACCGAAGCCCTTCTAGCTCTTTCCTTCTCTTCGGTCTTCGATGAAGTCCACCAGGAACATGAATAGCCGAAGGAATCCGACAGTTGCAAATATACCTAATAGTAATTGTAGTAATGGTGGTAGAGCTGTGACAAAGCTTGTGATGCTATCAATAAATGGTTTCATCATAAAATCCTTAGGCTAGAGTCTTTATTTGTCTCGCAGGTGGTTCGTGGGCGTCTGGGTAACCCATTGAAAAAAATATTGATTCTAGCGAATTTCCGGTTAGGGGTACATTCCTTTTTTTTCTCCGGTATAATCTAATTGTACAAGCTAAATTAAGAAAGGAATGTGCGCATGCCAGCTTTACCATATTTTGTATTAACAATCTTCACTGTTTTTTCTCTTAACATTGTCCCGGTTGCGTTTGCAGGTCTTGTTGATAACCAAAATGGTAGCCTGACAGATTCTGATACTGGTTTGGTATGGCAGAAAAATGATTCTTTTCATGAGTTGAAAAAGGGACTGAACTGGTATGAAGCCTTGGAGTATATATCTAAGAAAAATTCGGAAAATTTTTCTGGGCACAATGATTGGCGTCTGCCGACTTTAAAAGAATTAAATAATCTATGGGTATCTTCTGGAAAGATTAAAAGCAAAGACGCAGAAACTCTTGGGCTTCCTTCTGGGTTTGCAAATGGGGGAAGTTATTATTTATGGAGTGGGGACGAGCGCGGGCTGGACCATGCGTGGTATTTTGGCCTTGGGAATAAAGAAAACTATTTTAATCTCAAGGATCTGGCGGACATGGATCAAGGCGTAAAAATGGTCTATTCCACCAAGCGTTGAGCAATTAGCCATGATACTTTGCCTTAGCTTTGGTACTAAATAGAAGTAAATAGGTATTTTAGCTAGGAAGTTGTTGCCTATGTTTTAAAGACTATTTAAACTGGAGATCAATACTTCCGGGACTGTAATTAAAAAAATGCTCAATGAGCGAGCTAACCTTTTTTTGACAGATAGCGATTGGCAAGGGCCACCAACGGCGGCGCGCCGTTAGGGAGTTAGTTGATTATGAGACAAAAGACTTTACGATCAGGGTTAGTGTTACTTGTGTTTGCGGGTTTGTTTGTTTCATTAGCAATGGCACAGGAACATAAACTGGAACATGGGCTGATGGAGCAGTCCACACCTGGAGGGGAGTACCGGGTTGATGAGCCTATGGATCATGGCGGCCACGGCACCATGCAGCACAGTCGTGGTTTGTTCCGAGCCCAAGGAGTTCATGATCAGCCTGACTTATCCAAGCCTAAAGATATGCAAAGCCTTCAGGCCCGTGGTCGTAATATTTATTTGCATATGTGTGTTTTTTGTCACGGAGAAGACGGTAACGGCGGCGGCGAGGCGGTTAAATATTTATATCCTTGGCCGAGAGATTTCAGAGAAGGAATTTTTAAATTCCGCTCTACACCTACTGGCACCCTTCCTCGCGATGAAGATTTATATCGTACTATCATAAATGGTGTTCCCGGAACTTCCATGCCGGCCTGGGGCGACGCATTGAGTCCCGAAGACACTTGGGCCTTGATCAACCATATAAAGAATTTTTCTCCACGATTTAAAAAGGAATTACAGGGTAAGAAAATCAAAGTAAGCAAGATTCTTCCTTCTACGCCAGCTTTGGTGACCAGAGGCAAGGAACTTTTTAAGGAATTAAAATGTTTTCGCTGTCACGGTGAGTCTTTAAAGGGGGATGGTGAATTAGCCGAATCTCTCATGGATGCCTGGAAGCATGCCGTATTTGTTCAAGACATCACCAACCCACATTACTTTAAAAGTGGACACAAACCGGAAGATCTTTTCCGAACTATCACTTCTGGGCTAGATGGAACGCCTATGGGTTCCTATATCCATATTCCTGAAGAAGACCGTTGGGCATTGGTACATTTTATTCGCTCAAAACTTGTTAAAGAATTTAAAGAAGCAGAATTTGAAACGGATCTTTACTCACTTCCTGTGAAGGCGAAGCTTAACACCGATCCTTATAGTTCTGTTTGGGATGAGGTCGCCACGAAAAACCTTGTACTACGTCCTTTATCGGCAAGGCGAGGTGCCGTGGAATTTATCAATGTGGCTTCGGTGAATAATGGCGAACAATTGGCAGTGCGGCTGCAGTGGGAAGACCCGACTCATGACGCATTTTCCGAGTTGCATTCAGATATATTTCGTGATGGGGTGGCGGTGCAATTTGCTCTGGGGGCAGTGACACTTCACACCCACGGGCATAATGAACCTTTTTTTGGCATGGGCAACCGGAACAAACCGGTAAACCTCTGGCATTGGAAGGCTGGCCTTGACGAAGCACTTGAGGCTGAGGATGACCTTGAGTATGCTGGTGGCGGGGTCGATATGGATGCGCTGATATACGGTGGCATAATGTCAAACCCGGTTTCTAAGTTAAATGCTACTGGCGAGAATCCGGTCGAAGAACTCAATGCGGAAGGTTTCGGAACGGTCACACCTCAGCCATCTGAAAACCAAAATGTTGATGGTAAAGGTGAATGGAAGAATGGAGTCTGGACAGTAGTTTTTTTACGTGATATGCCAAAGACAGGTAAATGGGATGTAGACTTCGCTCAACGCATAGACCCCGCTCTTGTAGCATTTGCCGTTTGGGATGGAGTGAAGGAAGATCGTAATGGACGCAAAGTGATCAGTGTTTGGCAGCGTTTCAACATTAAGAAACCGAAGTCTTGATAAAAACAATCTTCATTTTTTTTATCAGTTTTTTTATTATTTTTGCATCTTCGTTAAAGGCGGAGGAACTTGTTGGTCTAGGTGAATTAGACCGGTTGATTCAGGTTCATCTGCCGAAAAAAAATCAACCAAGTGGTGGTTTCTCAAAAAAAGTTAAACTTGGAAGTAAAGTAGCTATTTTCACTATTCCCGGATTCAAAAATTATGGTTGTGGGGAATGCCATAAAGCAGAACTACTGCTGGACAAGTCTATTGATCGAATTCAGCGATCTCTGGATCGTCTTGCATTAATATTTCCCGATCTTCCTCCTCCACCGTTAAAGCAGTTTATCATTCAGTCATGGTCGGATGAATGGTTACATCCCGATCAGTTTGCACATACTACTTTCGATACGATCCGAATTTCGCCCGCTGCGATTCTTGTGGATAGTCGAGTTTACGGCAACGCTACACACCTTCATGAATCTTTACACTTGACTCAGCCTTTTTTGGGTGCTGCCAACGAATTGGAGGCGTATGGATTAAATATCAGATCTGACCCCAAGTTCCTAATTTTGAAGTTTCCGTATTTTTCGGCTACAGGAACAACATTTTTTGTTCCAGAGTTACCAGATATCCTCAATCGGTTTTTTGCCCGTGAGGTAAAAGAGGCGGGAAGTGTATTCGGGGCCGATATTGTTGTTCCCAAAGAAGTACAGTGGTTCTTAATGCCTTTTGAAGACGATACTCTGAGAAAAATAGAAATGGCAATAAATAAGCTGGAGCCGGTATTGCAGGAAATGTCACACCTGAACCGGAAATTTCCGTTGAAGGCGGCTTATTTGGGCGAGCAGACCCATGTGCTTTCGTTACTGCTCGATATCGCGGCGGTCAAAATTCTGCCGCTTCCACGATTGGAGTTAGACGCTGCGATTCTAAAAGAGGCGTTTAAAATTTTAGACGTGCAGTTTAATAAGCTTGATAATACACGACTAGGTTATCGAATAGACCGCAAGCACGAGGCATTGATGACATTGAACAACCATTTGCAATTGAAGGATTCTTCTGCCCAGTTGGGAATCTATTTTCGATTTTTAAAACAACGATTTATCGGAGCAGACGGAGAAGTGAAACTGGTGGTGCCGGATAAAGAAGATTTTAAGAGTTATGTTGAAGAAAAACGTCTTGAAATCGCGAAGATGGCCGACTTATCAAAGCTCACTAAGATTGAGAAAGAAGGAGCATTGAGAATGCTGGAAAGTATATCTAAATTGGCCACAAACAATTAAAGATGGACTAGTTAAAGCTAAAGAAGCTTCTGACACTCTCAACAAAAATATTGCTGTCGACCTGATGCTAAGTTGCTAAAGTTTGCTGGCGGGGGTGATTAGAGCCGGTCCTTTTACATGATCTTCTAAAGTTTCTGTTTGAACTTTGTCCTGTAATTTCATCAGGGCGTCGATCACCATTTCTGGTCTTGGTGGACATCCGGGGATATAAACATCTACTGGTATAAGCGTGTCAATTCCCATCACAGTGGAGTAGTTATCGTAGAATCCACCGGAGACAGTGCACACCCCATATGCTACTACCCATTTTGGTTCGGTCATTTGATTATAGACCTTAGTAAGGATAGGAGCCTGTTTATGACTGATGGTTCCTACTACCATTAGTAGGTCGGCTTGCCTCGGTGAAAACCGCGGAAACGCTGCACCCATTCTATCTAGGTCGTAACGAGGACCGGCTACAGACATGAACTCCATTCCGCAACATGCGGTGATGAATGGATAGATAAAAAAAGAATATTTTCTTGCCCAGTTTATGGCCTGAGTCATTTGAGTTACTATTACGTTATTTCCCAGACTCATTTCAGTCTCGGTTCTGTATAGTCCAGCCATACCATCTACTCCCTAAATTGAGGTTTATACCGCATCTTAAATTATTTTTAGCAAAAAATCCACTACTTGCCGAAGCGGTACCTGCAATAAAATATTCAGCTGTAAAATAGTGGTATTGGCTAAATGAGTTTTTGCCAAACAGCTTGTTATGCTAAGCGGGAGGCACTAGATAATTTGGCGTATCAGTTGTCCTACCGCCGCGAAGTTTTGGATCCTATTTGCAAATACGGGAGCGAACTCTCAAATCGTCTTATCTGGAGTAGTTGCCTGTGAGCCTCAAACCGGTGTATAATTCGTATATCGTCAAGAATTCAACTCATTCTGGCAATTCCGTATTGTGTTATAAATTGTTGGAGAAAGGGATCTATGGATTACAGCGGCAATAAGACCGCCATGGGCCAGGAAAGGGTCATGGCTGCAACCGAATCGATTGTTCGGATGAATTTAAGTAAAGATGAAAAAACCCTTGATCTAACAGCCACTTATTTGAAGGAATATGGAGCGAAGGATATCTCCCGTATGGAGTTCTTACGACCTCTTACACATCTGGCTTTTGGGACGAATTTATGCGGCCCAAAAGGAGCAAAATATATTGCCCAGTCTGAAGTGCTCGTAAATCTAACTTCACTAAATATGTTTTATAATCGATTGGGTAACGAAGGGGTAAAATACATCGCTGTATCAGATAATCTCTTAAGTTTGCAAAACCTAGTTCTTACTGACAATGAAATTACTGACGAGGGAGCTGTGATCATGGCAAAATTCATGCCTCTTTTCACCAACCTTGTACGTCTCGATTTGCGGCTCAATCGACTTAAGGATGAAGGGAAGAATGCCCTCAAAGAAGCGCAAAAAATGTCTACTGTCAAACACCTACTATTGGATAAAGTAGAGGGCTTCCAAGTTAAAAGTTAGTCCTCTTAGCGAGACCCGTGTGACGCATTACCAAATAAGCTTCAAGCAGTAATTTTTTTGAGGGAACGTAAGAGCATTAGTCATAATGGTTTCTTTTACCCAATTGCAAACCCACAGATTGAAGGCAAGTATTAGGAAATGGAACGAGATTTTGAGCTGCTAAAAACCCGGCTTCGCGTCATTTGTGATCGATTGGATGAGGATGAACAAGTCTATTTTCGCCCCCTCATTGAAAACTTTAAAGGACAGACTCAGGAGTTTCAGCGAATTATGCGGGACTTAGGCAAGTTTGGTGAGAAAATTGGAGATGGGAGCAAGTTTAAAGTCTATCGAGAAGTCCAACATCTTTTTGATGACGAGTTTCGTAAAAATAAATGATTGAAAATGTTAATGGGTGTTCATCTAGTTGTGAGTGGGCGTGTTCAAGGAGTTTGGTTCAGAGCTGGTACACGTGAGCAGGCTTTACAACACGGGCTTTGTGGGTGGGTAAAAAATTGTCCCGATGGTACTGTTGAAATTCATGCTGAGGGTGAAAAGGAAGCCCTTGAGCATTTTATATCTTGGTGCAGAAAAGGTCCGCCTGCAGCTCTAGTTACTACTCTGGATATTGAGTGGGTATCGTCTCAGTGCCTTAATTCTTTTGAAATCCGCTAACAGATAAATTGTATTGTTGGGTCGGCGAGAACAGGCTTGTTTAAGTTATTAAGGGCTTGTGTATTTGTGAGAGGAGGAGTTTGAAATGAATGAAGTCAGTAAGTATATGAGTACTCAAATTTTTTCAATACGCCCCGATAAATATGCTCATGAAGCGGTTGACAAAATGTATGAGAATAAAGTGAGCGCTATCTTAGTGAAGGAAGGTGAAAAGTACGTTGGAATTATTACAAAAACGGATTGGATGTTTCTTGTTTTGAAGGGAGAATGTGATCCTAAGGCAATGAAAGTATCTGCCGTAATGACAAAAATCGCAAATACTATTGACGAGAAGCAAACGATTGCAAAGGTATGTTCTATCATAGAAACGAAAAAAATCCGGCATGTTCCTGTGACACGGGACGGTGAAATCGTGGGGATGTTTTCTGTGAAAGATTTAGAGAAATACTATTTACAATTACATAAGAAAACAGATTTCTAAATAAGTTGCCATTAATCCTAGTTTTTGGTTTCCTTCTAAAGATTTATCTTTTTTAATACTAAATTTCTTGTTCGGATCAGGTGGTTTATGCCAATGGGGTTCAATAAACAATAAGTTTGGTTGGCTGTATTTTATCGAGGCTAAGTGTAAGGTTTATTGTTTCGCCTCTTTAAATACCACTAGAACTGTGAGTGTTTTGTTGTTGCGTTTTAGTTCAAATGTGGAGGGATCGTCGAGTTTTTTGTTTTTTAGTAACTCCAAAAGATCGTCCACATTTGATAAGGTATTTCCATCCATTTTAATTAGCAGGTCGCCAGGTTTCATGCCGGCAATCTGGGCGTTAGAATTTTTGCCAACAGATTTAATGCGTATCTCACCACCTTTTTCTTGGTTTAGTCCTACACCCAGCTTTATTTTGCTATATCCGGGTACTATATATTCCACTTTCCATGCATAGTCTGATGCATAAAGCGGGATGGATACTTTTTGCATTTTCATTTCCCGACCCTTCAGGTTCTCCGGAATTTTAGTAATGTTGGGCAGGATGATGGAGTAATTGTGCGGTATTCTTCGATAGGCGCGTTTAGGGATGCCAAACCCATATTGAACATGGAACCCACCGGCCAGAACTACTAATTTTTTGTCCTTATTGATAGGATTACTTAAAAATTCCGCCACGGTCTGGGCCATAGTTTCTTCCCACAGTAATAACATACGATAGGGTTTTTCCAAGGCTTTCACCGTGTGGCCACCGAACGCGGACATGGAGAAATTTCTATGATAGAGATCGTCATAGTCTATTTCAGGATAAAGCGTGTTCCCTGGCGCTGGATCTCCAGCGCGAAAATGGTTTTCTACCTCGCGGCTTGATTTAAGTCCTATCAATGGCAGTCCTCGGGTTTTGGCAAATTCGAATATAGGCTGGTAGAGACTAAACCCACTGCCCCAGTTGCTACGGAAAAGACTTTTAAATTCCTTGTGGGTAAGTTGCCCTTGGTTCCATAGGTTTAATTTCTTCTTGGCTGACCGACGAAACATTTCTAGCCCAATCGCCACGGTGTGTTTTTCTGTTAGAAGTTTAATAATTTTTAGTTGCACTTTATGGGCTTCAATGTTGTCGTGGGTTTCGCCTATATAAATAACTCGGGAGGATATAATGGAGTCCAGCATTTGTTTGGAACTAACCACTAATCCGGTCGGAAGATGAAGTATTTGGCCCGTTTCCATATCTGCTAGATTCTTGTATGGAGACCCAGAATTGGGTACAGTAAACTCCTCGGAATGGCCGTTATGTGATAAGAACAATAAAAATAATAAAAAAAAGAGTGTGAGAACGGTGCGAATGGTTAGAGTTACCAGAATTTGGCTCATTATTTTAGGGTATTGACTTTTTTAGGGTTTTTGTTGATAATCACAAGCTTCATAATAGGATGGTGCATTTACTAGGTATGGAAACATTGGTACCGGAGGTTTGGTAACAAAGCATTATTTTATTCCATCAAAATAGTTTTTTTCATCCCGAAAAAAACTCAAGGTAAAGGAGAGGTTTTTGGAAGTCACAGTTTATCAAAACCAAGTTGAAAAAGCCTTAAAAGTTTTAAAACGTCAAATGACAAAGGAAGGCCTATTAAAGGAACTTAAGCGACGCAGGTTTTATGAAAAGCCTTCTGTAAAGAAAAAGCGCAAGCAAAAAGAAGCGAAAAAGAAAAGAAAAGCTGCCATGCGTCGAATGCGATCATATAATCGGTTTTAGACTTTTACTGCCTTCCAAACTATGAAGACCGTATTTTTACTTTTCATTATTCTGCATTTTTTTCTGCCGTAAATTTTCGTAGAATACCACTGCACTGGCTGATGCTGCGTTCAATGATCGCACTTGACCTTTCATTGGGATTGCGAGTGTGACATCGCAGGATTTTTTTAGCAGAGGTCGAATGCCTTTACCTTCACCCCCAATGATCAAGGCCACAGGGGTATTGAACTGATAATGGTTACAGAGTATCTCTCCATCGGGCACTACACCCGCAACCCAAAACCCAGCTTCTTTCAGTTGCCCTACGCAACGAACCAAATTGTTGACCCGTGATATAGGTAAATATTCTATGGCTCCCGAAGAACATTTTGCCACGGTTTCGGTTAGAGAAGATGTCCCATGTTTAGATAGAATCATACCCTGTATTCCTAAAGTTTCTGCTGACCGAATAATCGCTCCAAGATTTTGTGGATCCTGAACTCCATCGAGAATGACGAGTGTTGGTAAGGCATTATTTTGAAACGCTTTTTCGAGCAGCTTTTCTAGCTCTACGGTAACTATGTCGGAAAAGTATCCCGCGACTCCTTGATGAACTTCGTTTTTGAACTTATTTTGGAAGGCTGACTTAGTGATAGGCTCGATGGGAATAAGTTTTTCTTTAGCCATTTTCACTATGGTCTGAATTCTTGGGGATAAGGTACCTTGCTCCACAATCAGTCGATAACATCGACGATTAGAGGCTAAAAGTGCTTCTTGTACCGAATTGATTCCAAAAATTAAAGATTGCTCAACAGGTTTGATCATCAGATAGATTTAAAAGATCTAAAAGGGTGTCGGGTTTTTTTCTGGACGAGAAGCCCTGAATGAACTAAAACATTATGAAAACAATGGATTTGTAGAGCTAAAATTCATTAATGATTGCTGAGCGGTTATAAACCAATATTACCGCTT
>Ga0315332_10002000_pt1 | contig 11222 bp, 7 predicted proteins | sample M110034915metaG_FD_203455 | JGI IMG/M metagenome (GOLD analysis project Ga0315332, IMG submission 203455) | Ammonia-oxidizing marine archaeal communities from Monterey Bay, California, United States - M1 100m 34915 | ecosystem: Environmental > Aquatic > Marine > Intertidal zone | place: USA... | reverse complement strand
CGGAGCGAATGAACGCAACTACGTTCCTGTTGGGGATCGAGGCTAGCGCTGCGTCGACATTCATAGACCGGTTTGGCTTTACAGACTGAAGATTGAGGGAACGAATCGATGGTTAAGACTGCTTCAACGATGCTCCAGCTGGGGACCAGAGCTCCCGAGTTTTCATTGCCGGATATCGACAGTTCTGTGGTCTCGCTGGCCGACTTCGCGGATAAGAAAGGGCTGTTGGTTGTCTTCATGTGCAACCACTGTCCGTTCATTAAACATTTGCGGAAAGAGCTTGCGGAATTCGGCAACGAATACCAGGGCAAAGGACTCGGAGTCGTCGGGATCAGTTCCAATGATGTCGCCAATTATCCGGACGACAGCCCGGAAAAGATGGCTGAGGAAGCTGCTGATGCCGGTTACCAGTTCCCTTATCTTTATGACGAAAGTCAGGAAGTTGCAAAGGCCTACAAGGCGGCCTGCACTCCTGATTTCTTCCTCTTTGACGCTGGCATGGCTCTGGCCTACCGCGGTCAGTTCGATGACAGTCGGCCAGGGAATGATCTGCCAGTGACCGGTGCCGATCTGCGAGCCGCGTGTGACCAGGTTCTGGCAGGTGAGTCCGTTCCTGTGGAGCAAAAGCCAAGCATTGGCTGCAACATTAAATGGGTCGAAGCTCCGGAGTATTTCACTGGCGAGCCGGCAGTTGTTTAAGATGAGGGGCGGCCCGGAGTCGCTCAGAATTCGAGACTGATCCCGTTTCCGAATCCGGCACGTTGGCTGTCGCTCAAGGAATGTTCTCATGGCTCTGACGATTCGGCTTCGTGAAAAGACATCCATTCCGGTTGAGGTAGACTCAATTCGGATGGATGAGGTGCGAAGCCAGTCTGTCGATGAAGTCAAAGCGACGCTCGTTCAGTACGGCAACAGGCAGCTGCCCCTTTGCGATTTCTTTGACGTCGCGGGCTCCGCAGCTGATGATTCAGAAATCGTGTGGGAAGGTGATTGCTCTCACGTGAAGTTGATCGGGGCGAATCTCACCAGCGGAAAAATTCGTGTCGAAGGTAATTCAGGGATGCACCTTGGCGCCGAGATGACCGGTGGCGAGATCGTTGTGAGCGGCAATTCGGGCGATTGGGTCGGAGCGGAAATGCATGGTGGTCGGATTCACATTCTCGGGAATGCTGGTCAGCTTGTTGGTTCTGTTTATCGTGGTGGTCACCGTGGAATGACGGGCGGCGAGATCATTATTGATGGCGATGCTGGAAACGAAATTGGCCATGCCATGCGTCGAGGTGTGATTGCTGTCGGCGGGCGGTCTGGTGATGCTCCGGGCGTGTCAATGATCGCCGGGACAATCCTGTTGTTTGGTCAGGCTGGCATTCGACCGGGTCCAGGCATGCGTCGTGGGACGATTGTCTTGTTTGATGGCGCGTCTGCCCCGGAAATGATTCCAACATTTCGCGCGACTGGCGTTTGCAGGCCGACATTCATGCGGCTGTATCTTCAGCATTTGAAGTCGTTGGGTTTTTCATTACCGGACGGTGCATTGGACGCCCGGTTTCATCGCTACAACGGCGACTTCCTTGAATTGGGCAAGGGCGAGATTTTTGTCCGAGCCGATCTGAACTGACTCGGTCTCCACATGTCCGATCAGGTCAACATCGCCGAGCGGCTGCGAGAGTCCGCGAGACTTTATCCGCATCAGAAAGCTGTGGTGTTTCCGGTTGGCCGTGATTCACTTGGCAGAGTGACATACTCGCATCTGACGTTTGCACAGCTTGACGACGAAAGTGACCGGCTGGCTACAGGGCTGGTCGACTTTGGTGTGCAGCCGGGGCATCGTCTGGTGTTGATGGTGCGCCCCAGCCTGGAGTTTATCGCGCTCACGTTTGCTTTGTTTAAGACGGGAGCGGTCGCCGTTCTGATCGACCCGGGTATGGGGCGATCGAACATTTTCGACTGTCTCGAAACGGTCGAACCAGACGGCTTTGTCGCGATTCCGATTGTCCAGGCTGTTCGGACATTAAATCGTCGGAAGTTTCCCAATTCCAGGCTCAACGTCACCGTCGGCGGGCGACGCTGGTTCTGGGGCGGCACGACGTATGAAGAGCTGGTGAATACGTCGAGAGACGAGTTTCAGTCTGCAGGCACAAAGGCAACCGACCCTGCAGCCATCATTTTTACCAGCGGCAGCACTGGGCCGCCGAAAGGAGTTGCCTACGAACACGGGATGTTTGACGCTCAGGTCCAGCTTCTTCAGCAGCACTATGACATTCAGCCGGGTGAAGTTGACCTGCCGGGATTTCCGCTGTTTGCGCTGTTCAACTCGGCGATGGGCGTGACGACTGTCATTCCTGATATGGATCCGACAAAGCCGGCACAGGTCGATCCGTTGTTGATTCTGGAAGCGATCCGCGATCAGGGAGTCACTCAGGCATTCGGTTCACCGGCAATCTGGAATCGAATCGGTCGGCATTGCGAAGCAACCGGCGAGAAACTGGGTTCGCTGAAGCGAGTTCTGTCTGCCGGCGCTCCGGTGCCGGTCCACGTTCTGGATCGAATGTTGAAATCGTTCGAGCACGACGACGCGGATATTCACACACCGTATGGAGCAACGGAGTCGTTGCCAGTCGCTTCAATTTCCGGTCGAGAAGTACTGAGCGAAACCGCGAAGCAGTCACGGCGTGGAGCGGGAACTTGCGTTGGTCGATTGTTTCCGCAAGTGAGCGTTCGAATCATCGAGATCACGGATGGGCCAATTGAGCACATTAGTGACACTCGCGAATCACCGCGTGGTGAAATCGGCGAGATTCTTGTTCAGGCTCCGTCCACAACGCGGGAGTATTTTCGCAGACCGGACGCGACGACACTTGCCAAGATTGCCGGCAACGACGGCAGGTTCTGGCATCGAATGGGAGACGTCGGCTGGTTTGGCGAAGACGATCGGCTCTGGTTCTGCGGGAGGAAGGCACACATCGTGGAAGCTGCCGCGGGGAGAATGTTTACAATTCCGTGCGAAGCGATCTTTAACGAGCACATGCGAGTGTTTCGATCGGCTCTGGTCGGCGTTGGTGCGAAGCCAGATCAGAAGCCAGTGATCATCGTCGAACCCGAAGCGGGGAAGTTTCCAGAATCCGAATCAGACCAGAAGAAGTTTCGGGAGGAACTTCTGCAGCTCGGTCGCGAGTCGTCACTGACCGAGTCGATCGAAACAGTGTTGTTTCATTGGTCGCTACCGGTCGACATCCGCCACAATGTGAAGATATTTCGCGAGAAGCTGGCACCGTGGGCTGAAGAGCAGCTTCAAATTTGAGGGACCAGGGGATTCACGTAAATGCACGGACGAGGTTTTCCTTTCCAGACCTTCTCGTGAAGTTCGTGGTCAGTTCATTCGTATGCAGATTTGGCTGTTGCCTGTTTGATTCTTGACGACGTGTATCGTTAGACGATGCCGTTGCTTTCGAGATAAGCGATGACTTCGTTAGCGAGTTCTTCGATGCCTTTGTTGTCGGCGTCGAGGATCAGTTCAGCGTTCTCTGGAGCTTCGTATGGATCGACGATTCCGGTGAAGCCTTTGATCTCTCCGGCACGAGCCTTCTTATAGAGGCCTTTCGGATCGCGGGTTTCGCAGGTTTCCAGTGATGCGTTGACGTAGATTTCGATGAACTGGCCCGATGGCAGCAGTTCTCGAACAGCGTCACGGTCAGCTCGGTACGGTGAAATGAACGCAGCCGTTGTGATCACGCCAGCGTCCGCGAACAACTTTGCGACTTCGCCGATTCTGCGGATGTTTTCCGTTCGGTCGTCGGCAGAGAAACTGAGGTTTTTGTTCAGGCCCATGCGAACGTTGTCGCCATCCAGGACGTAAGTTCGCTTGCCTTGACCGTTTAGTTTGTAGTCGACTTCGTTGGCCACAGTGCTTTTTCCACAGGCGCTCAGGCCGGTGAACCAAAGAACGGCTCCTTTGTGGCCGGCGAGCTTGCAGCGATCTTCGCTCGTAACAAGATGCTCGTGCCACGTTACGTTAGTTGCTTTCTGCTGAGTCATTCTAGGGGGTCCCGTATCCGGGGTGTCTGAAATTCGGCTTTAAAGGCAATAGCCTCGTGCCCTGATCCAGGTGTTTTTGCAGCGGAAAGCCTCAATGGCGGGCATCCTAGGGAAGAGCCGCAGGTGAGAAAAGTGACGGAACGCAGTCAGTATTCTTAGAACCCTGGGGCCTGATGTTTTTGGCCTGTTGCAGTTTTGGTGGCGAAAAATGTTTTGACGACCAGAAATGTCACGGTTAGAGTTCTGGAGTTCGTCCGGACTTCCGATGCGTCGAATGGAGTCTTTTGATGTGTCTGGAGATTCCAGAAAACCAGAGTCAAGGATGGCTGCAGGGATTACGATCCTCCGCAGCGTTGAGCTTTTTCGAGACAGCTCCGTAGATTCACACCCTGTACTGAATTGTTTTGCGTCGATCTGTGAACCGGCGGTCGCGTTGAAGTCATTGGTGGAGCCGATAGTTCGAGGTTGACGATGAGATCGATACTGGAAGGCCACTTCTGAGCGTTCTCGGAACGGGCCGATTCAGATCAAGGAGGAGTTGCATGGATGTACGGATAGATCGGTCGGAGACCGAACTTGTTACTCACGAGCACTTGCTGGCAGCAGTGATCGAGAGCGTTGCTCACCGCACGAACGGGCAGATTTGTGAGCTTACGGTGTCAATTACTGGCCATGTTGCGAAGCTTAGTGGTAAGACTTCACGGTACTACTACAAACAGCTTGCGACGAGCGGTGTGCAGGACGGCGGATTCGGACTCGAGGTCGAAAACGAGATTTCAGTCGGCATTCGTTAGCGTGCACGACAGCAGGTACGGCTTTACTTTGTGCCGTGCTTCGTTGGCCGCGCCTGCCAGTCCTGATGCAGTGGCAGTTCGTCGTCATCTGGTCCGGCTACCGGCGAATCGGCGGTTGAATTCGTCTGGATCAAAAGTGTCTTTCCTGCGAACGTTCTGTCGCGCTTCCTGAAGCAGTCGTTGAACGTTGCTCAGTGGAGTTGGGGCATCGACCGATTCAGGCTTCCGCTCGTTGCTGCCAAAGATTGGTGTATCGACTGATTGGGTCGGTTCGCTCGACACTGGCGAAGTCCCCGCACTGCCATTACCAGACTGGCTTTGGGTGGTGGTCAGGCCCGATCCTTGCTTCTCACTCGGTTGAGATTGTGGCGAAGTCTGCCGCAGCGATTTTTTGCCATCGAACGCCGGTGAATTTGAAGCTGGCGACCTGTTTGAGAACGCGGTTGTTTCGCCTGTCTGCAACTCGAAGCTGAGTTCCCTGGCGGCAGTTTTCATCCAGGTTTGAAGAGTTGCCATTTGAACCGTTCCGTATCGACCATTGAAAATCGTTTTGCCAACGTGTGTACCGCGGACAATTTTCGTGAGTCGCGTTCGGTTGTCTGGTCCCGGCTGCAGATCTTTCAGAACGGAGGCCAGGTTTCGTTCCGAGACGACGCGAGAATTGCCGGAGCCGCTTCTCAATTTAGTCAGCTTAAATTCGTTTTTCGCTGCCGATCCGTGGCACCGGGCGTTGCCGCACTTGTTGAGAAGCAGTGGCTGAATGCTGGCGACGAATTCACGAGCCGTATCTGGGCTCAACCCGGAAAGGCTTTGTACTTCATTGTCTGGGACTTCGGTGTCACGCTTTCTCAGAATGACGACATCGGTCGGTTGCTCGGAAGGCTCGGGCGGCGGCGTTCGTCGGTGAATTTCGTTGTCGACACGATTCAGCATTAATCGTGCTGTTTCGTTGGCGGGATCTTTCTCCAGCGCGTCGCGAAGTTCACGTGCGGCTTCGGCGAGGATGTTTTGACTGAGGCACCATTCAGCGAGCCGCAGGTGGGAAGCAACGGTGGGACGGCCGTTTTGAATCCGCAATCGGAGGTAAGCTCCATTGAGGTCATCCGCGTCGAAGTGAACCTGTTCAAAAGGAATTACGGCGTTTCCTCGATCCGTCGAAATCAGCCAGCCGGTCGAGATTGTCTTGATTCGACCCTTCATAACACGGCCGGTTCGCAGGACGAGGATTCGCTCTCCCGGCTTAATGCTGGCTGGGTCATTGACGCTCGACCCAGCCGGGCCAATGAAACTTGATTGTGCGGTCGCAGCGTTTTGGGCAATCACACACATGCCTCCTGCGAATACCAGATGGACGGCCAGAAGTTTTTGCCATGTCACGTTTAGGTGGGATGAATGTCTTCGAAGATTATTCGAGTCTGACATTTCGATTTTTCTTCTTCGAGTTCGAGAGACGATTGAGTGTGTTTTGCAGACATTTCGTGACGCCCGCTTTTCGTTTGTAGTACGCACCTGACAGAAAAAAGCATCAAGGAGTCGGACTGATTTCTGAATGAATCAGCAATACCTCGTCATCAGATATTTGTGTGCTGCGGGCCGAATTGTTTGAAATGCCGGGAAGCTGCGAAGACAACCTGTTTGTCTGGGTGTCGGTCAGAATTGAATTCGCTCGTTCTTTACCTGGTGGGCCGTGAAATGTGAATTCAGTCTGCATCAGTCCTGAAACGGAAACGTCGGCGGCGTCGAGAGCCTGGTGTTCACTGGTGTTGCTGCCCTGCCACGAGGCCAATCGCACAGAACTACCCGCAAAAGAATCTTCACCGTCAAAAGTAACACGTTCGTGCCACGCGAGTTGCAGCCGTCCGCCCACGAATGTAATCAACGATTCCGCTGCGTTTACTGATCGATGCCGCAGCTCAAAAATACTCGAAACCGGCTTGATGGTTAAACGTGATTTCCAGGGAGCCGTGTTTCTCAGGTCGATTGCGATCAGACTTCCGCTATCGCGGAGTGTGGTTTGTTCGATCTCGAATGTGTTGTCGCCATTCGCCGCTCGGCCCGTTGCGATGAACAGAGGGCCGCCGCCGAGCTTCAACGTGTTGAGGCAGCGAACTTTTTGACCGGGCGATGTGAGCATGATCGATGAATGCGAACCGGCGAGTTGGCAGCTGATAAATTCGAGATGCCCAGCGAGTGGGTCTGACGCGTCGATCGGTCCCCACTGGATTGCCAGTCCAGAAGAGAGTACCGACGAGACCGCCGGCACTCCGCTTTGTGACATTGCTGAAAGTGGCGTAAGGAAATTGCATTTGCGACAGGTCAGCTTCTGTGAGCGGATTTGGGACATTGATGCCGGGGTTGAGGCCGAATTCGGCTTCAAACGAAGTTCGACGTTTTCGAGAGTTACTTCTATGGCTCGTAGCTGCAAAGGTCGAGTCGAGATTACGATGGTCGCTGGAACGTCCGTCGCGCCGCGGATAATGAGATGACTACCCGGCCACGAAATTGAGTTGGCGTCATAGTTGCCTGGTTCTGATAGAAGCACGAGGCCGTACGGATCGGGTTCTGGCAGTGGTAATAGGCTGAAATCCTGTGGTACGGGCTGCGGTTTTTGGCGTACGACAGAGCCTGTTCGTTGTTGGGTACGTCGACGTGGCGTGGTTGCCAGAGTTTCGCCGTTGTCGTTGACCGGTTTCATCGTCGCTGTTGTTCCTGGGAACTCGTCGGAGCCAGTTGGTGATTCCGTTACTGACTGAGCAGCAAGCGATTCGTCGGTTACCGATCCGTCGTTGCTGATGCTTTCGACGAACCTTTGCGGCAATTGTGCGAGAACGAGGTTGCGTGCCTTTGCGTCAAAGGTGAGCAGAGTTCCGATTGCGACGAGTACTGCCGCACAAGCGCAGGCTATTGACCTTGCCGTTCGACGCGTCGGTGGAGACTGTGATGTTCTTCGAACGGGCTGCTGAAAACGAGAAGCGAATTTTGCAAGCCGGCGTCTGGAAGATCGACCGGCAGGTTTGATGCTGACAGCTTGCGTTGAGAGGGCCATGTCTGACGAGCTATGCGTTTGCTTTTTGTTGTCCAGTCGTCGGACGTTCTGTCGGCTGGTTGTCGTCCGTTCGCGAGTTCCGTCGACGAGGAGTTCTCTCGCGTTTCGCGGTCGGCGAGTGGGTACGGGGTCGGTTAACCACTCAATGGTCCGGGCCAGCTGGTCCGGGGTGTCGGGAGCGAACTCGCGGATGTCGGAGAGCCGTTCGGTCTGATGAGCAGCCAGTCTGGCAAGTGGATCTCCCGTCGGGAAAGCAGGCCGCCCTGCAAGGGCTTGCCACAACGCGAACCCAAGCGCGTATAAATCGGATCGAGGCGTTGCGGCAGCACCCGTGCCGATGAGTTCAGGCGCGATTCCGTCATTCTGTTCAGGAGAAACATGCGCACTTATTTTTAACCCGGGGTGTATCGCTGGCCGAATTCCCGAATCGACGAGAACGGCTTGTCCGGACGGCAGGAGTCGAATATTGCTGAGCAGGATTTCACCGTGAACAATACCTGCTTCGTGTAAGGCTGCCAGAGAATCCAGAAGCTGTCGAGCAATGGCGTCGACGTCTGCCGCAGGCAAGCGTCCGCGCCGGAGCAGAATTTCGGAAAGCGACAGTCCATCAATCCATCGGCTGACAATCGCCAGTTCTGTGTTGAGCTTGTCTGAGCGTTCTCGCGATACTGCTTTTGTTTTGTGACGAGCGCGACCTACGCCGGCTTTTGTTCCACGTTTTTTTGACGTTGATACCGTGCCAGTCTGCCGCGACGCGCGCGTTGCCGCACTCTCTTTCAGTTTTTCGGAAGAAACCAACTCTGGAATCGGGACGTCCGGAACTTCGGACACGCTATGCGGGACAATGACGCCGGACTGCGTCAGTCCCAGTGATTTTTCAGTCAGCTGATTGAGTCGGTCGTTGATGGATTTGCGAAGTTCGGAGGGAACGATGACTCGTTTGATTACGCATTGCCCTTGTTGATCGGGCAGGCGAGCGAGGTAGGTCGCCGATCGGTGACTTTGCCCGATTCGGTCTTCGATGATGCACGGGCCGATACGCAGTAATTCGGGCTGATCGGCTTCGATTGCCTGAGCCTGCCAGGATGTCAGCAGGCGTCGTTGGACAAGTGCGTCCAGCCAGACTGAGTCAAATGCTGGCAGGTCAGCGGAAAGTACCTTCACTCGGGACGCGCAGCGGCGAAGATCGCGGGGTGAACACAGCTTCAAACCCAGCAGAATCTGTTGAAGTCGGCGTGACGGAGGCTCGACCACGAAAGAGGGAGTCCTTTCCCGACGCGTGGTTTTGAGGGAGTTTTTGAACAGTCGCGAGAAATGGGCTTGAACGGTGAGGAATTCGATCAGTTGGCTGCTCGTCAGCAATGATTGCCCACAGCCAGTTGATGGTCGAATCGATGTTCGTGTTGATCTGCAGAATTGAGGAGTGAGGTTTATCTCAGATTGTCGAGAATGCGGCAAGATGACACCGACGGTGTGTCATTCAGCGAGATTGGTTGGAATTCTGCTTGGATTTTGGCGTACGGATGAGTTCGTTGGGCGGCAAAGTTTAGAGATGAATCATACAATTTAGATCGGTGTGGAAAATGAGGGGAAGTTTTGCCACCGCAGACTTTTCAGATTGCCTTGACATGCTCACAATACCTGACATAGGACTCGCGCTGTTTGCTGGATGAAGTTACTTGAGGCTGGGTAACCAATCCCTGTCTTTTGTCTATAACATGCCAGTAATTTCCGTCGAAGTCCCCATTTCTGTCGGTAGGCCAGAACTCGCCGTCGGAATTGAAGTTTTTCGGCCCGACCTACTGGTTCGAAATGTGCCCGCCATTTATCGCCCTTTGAATTTCCCGCCTATCTGTCGCACGGCTGAACGCCGTCACCAGGCAGCCTCGAAAACCGCAGACTTCTTTTGAAATCCTGCTGGCCGCTTTGCGACGTTGTGCCTTTTAACCTACACCAGCGGCGATCACCCTCTGAGGAGTGTTTGAGTAATGTCATCGACAGTCGATGTCCCGGAAGCGGAACAGCAGGGCGAAGGTAAGAAAAAAGAAACCGTCGAAACCGTCGTCGTTCGATTCTGCGGTGATAGTGGTGACGGCATGCAGCTTGTCGGGACGCAGATGACAAACGTCTCTGCCGTCTACGGTAATGACGTCAGCACATTGCCCGACTTCCCCGCTGAAATTCGTGCCCCGGCTGGAACCCTGGCTGGCGTTTCCGGCTATCAGTTGTGTTTCTCGAATCACGACATCTTCACACCTGGTGATGCTGTTGACACGCTGGTTTCGATGAATCCTGCTGCGTTGAAAACAAATGTCGCTGATCTGAAGCGTGGCGGGACGCTCATTGTCAACGAAGACGCGTTCGATAAGAGCAACATCGCGAAAGCGACTTACGAGTCGAATCCGCTCGACGATGAGGACATGCTTCAGCCTTATCGCGTGCATAAGGTGCCGATGACTCGCCTCACGCGAGATGCTGTTGAAGGACTTGGCTTAAGTGTTCGAGAGGCGGACCGTTGCAAGAACTTCTTCGCACTCGGTCTGATCTACTGGCTGTACGAGCGCGACGCGACTCCGACTGAAGAATGGGTGAAGGCTAAGTTCGCCAATAAACCAGAAATTCAGGAAGCCAACCTTCGAGCACTTCGTGCTGGTTACAATTTCGGTTTCTCGACCGAATCTTTCACCGTCCATTACCACGTCGAGCCTGCTCAGCTTCCGCCGGGTAAGTATCGCAAGCTGACCGGCAACGAAGCGACGGCTCTTGGGCTGATTACCGCTGCCAGGCTGGCTGACCGCGGATTGTTTTATGCCGGGTACCCGATCACGCCAGCGAGTGACATTCTTCACGAACTGTCAGCTCACAAAAACTTCAACGTCAAGACCTTCCAGGCTGAAGATGAAATCGCCGCAATGTCGGCGGCTGTTGGTGCTGCCTACGCGGGGCAGCTTTCGGTAACGGCAAGCTCTGGCCCGGGTATTTGCCTTAAAGGCGAAGCGATGGGCCTGGGCATGATCACCGAATTGCCGATGATCATCGTCAACGTTCAGCGAGGTGGTCCGAGTACCGGCCTGCCAACCAAGACAGAACAGGCTGACCTGCTGCTTTCGATGTTCGGTCGAAACGGCGAATCACCGCTGCCAATCGTCGCGGCTCAAAGTCCTGGTGATTGCTTCCACGCTGTTCAGGATGCGATGAATATTGCTGTGAACTTCATGGTTCCTGTCGTGTTCCTGACAGACGGCTACATCGCGAATGGTGCCGAACCGTGGCGAATTCCGACTCAGGAAGAATTGAAGCCAATCGAGGTCAGGCATCAGACGGAACCAAACGGCGACGGCGAATAT
>Ga0315332_10001985_pt1 | contig 11255 bp, 9 predicted proteins | sample M110034915metaG_FD_203455 | JGI IMG/M metagenome (GOLD analysis project Ga0315332, IMG submission 203455) | Ammonia-oxidizing marine archaeal communities from Monterey Bay, California, United States - M1 100m 34915 | ecosystem: Environmental > Aquatic > Marine > Intertidal zone | place: USA... | reverse complement strand
GTTTCACATGCATTTAATAGTTTATTATGATCATCTGGATATTTAATAACAGATTTTTCTGATTTTTCAGCAAAATATTTATAGGTTGATTCTGCAAAATCTGGATTGAATTTCAGAACCGTAAGTGAAGGACTACATGAAATGAGTGTCAAACAAAAGAGTAAAGTAAAATTTACAAATAATTGAAAACGGGTTTTAAATATTTTAATTATGCAATTCACTATATAAAGGAAAAGATGAACATAATGATTGAACTTCTGTCTTAACTTTATCAATTACAGACTCATTTTCAATATTAGTTATTATTTCGTCTATAAAATCAATTATTTTTACCATTTCATCTTGTTTCATTCCACGAGTTGTAATAGCTGGGGATCCAATACGTACACCACTTGTTACAAATGGACTTCTTTTATCAAATGGAACCATATTTTTGTTAACAGTAATACCTGCTTTTTCTAATGATTGTTCAGCTACTTTACCAGTTACATTTTTATTACTTAAATCTATTAATACAACATGAGTATCAGTGCCACCAGATATTAATTTATAATCTTTTGACAATAAAGCTTCACTCATAGTTTTAGCATTATCTATAACTTGTTGCGCATAAACTTTAAAATCTGGCTGTAGAGCTTCATTAAAAGCAATAGCCTTTGCAGCTATGATATGCATTAACGGGCCACCTTGAATTCCGGGCATAACTGTTGAATCCAATAATTCAGAAACCAATTTAGTTCGACCTGACTTAGGAGCAACTATTCCCCATTTATTTTCGATATCTTTACCCATCATTATCATTCCACCTCTAGGGCCACGAAGAGTTTTATGAGTAGTTGTAGTAATTATATCACAATACTTCATTGGAGAAGGATGTAAACTAGCTGCAACTAAACCAGAAGGGTGTGCAATATCAGCCATGAGGAATGCACCAATTTCATCAGCAATTTCACGAAAGTGTTCAAATTCGATATGTCTCGGATATGCACTACCTCCACAAATAATTAGCTTAGGTTTATATTCCTTGGCAGTTGATCTAACTGAATTGAAATCTACTCTTCCAGTATCTTTATTAACATAATAGGAAACAGAATTATAAAGTTTTCCAGAAAAGTTTACATGGCTCCCATGGGTAAGATGTCCACCATGAGCAAGGTCGAGACCCATAATAGTATCACCAACATTTAAAAATGTCATCAAAACAGCCATATTAGCTTGAGAACCACTATGAGGTTGAACATTTACGTATTCACAGTTAAATAATTTTTTAGCACGATCTCTTGCTAAGTTTTCAGCTTCATCCACATGTTCACATCCACCATAGTATCTAGCTCCAGGATAACCTTCTGCATATTTATTAGTCATGACACCACCTGCCATTTCTAAAACTGGGTAAGATACAAAATTTTCTGATGCTATTAATTCTAAAGTATTATCTTCTCTTGAAACTTCTTTTTGTAAAATATTATATATTTCTACATCAGAGTTTTTTATATAAGAAAAAGATTCATTATTAGAACTCAATTTATTACCAACCTTTACCTTTGTTAAGCTTTTCATTTACCCATTTATAACATGGACTAGAAGCTTTAATAAAACCTTTGTTTTTAACATCTGCATCCATCATAAACCACTGAGCTTTTCCAAAAAGAACTTCATTCTCTTTAAGCCATTCTTTTGATCCACTATATCTTGAAAATCCTTTTTCTTCTGCTTTTTCAAATAAGTTATGAGATAGAGTTGCAATTACGCGATCATCAACTGAAATTTCACCAGACCTACAAGATTGAAAAGCTTTATAGTATACATTTCCTTTAGCGCCGTATGCTTCACCTTCATCTGAAAGAGTTACTGCTTTATCTGCCCAATTAAATGCTGATTTAAAATCTTGATCTTCAACATATACATCAGATATTTTTATTGCTATTCTAAAGTCACGAGGATCAAGCTTAAATAATCTTTCATATGTTTGAGCAGCATCTTTTAATCTATCATTTGAGTCATATGATTGTGCCAATTTTCTATAAGCTACTTTACTAGAAGGATCTACGTCTACAACTTGCTTTAAAATATCTATTGCATCATTAGGCCTATCTGCTATCATGAGCTTATCAGCATAGTCTAAGCCATAACTTATATTGTCTGGATTATTATCAAACCTATTTTTATAAACATCTAATGGGTCACGACCACTTTTCTCATAAGCTTGAGCAAGATCACTTTGTGCTGCTTCGTTATTAGGTTGGATTTCTAGTAAATCTTTTAAGACTGATATTTGGTCATCGAATCTTTCTTGATCTCCATAAAGTTTTGCTAATTTATCTTTAATATCTATATCCTCAGGCGCTAAAAATGATAATCGATCAAGTTCATCCATTTGCAAATCTATCATTCCCTGTTTCTCATATGAAAAAGCCAGTCTTTTTCTTAAGTCTACATTGTCAGGTAAAAAGGTTAACCCTTTTAGGAGAACGGTTGCTGAGCTATCATATTTACCCATATACTCATATGCAATTGCATAATAAAGATAAACTTCTTGAGGCTCATCCCTATCACAACCTAAATCAGTAAGTTCATCGTAAGCTCTAACTGTTGCTGCCCAATCTCTATTTTTATAAAACTCAGCTGCGCTGCTAAATACACGTGGACATCTAACTGTTCTTATGGAATCTTGACGTGCTTGTTCAGCCAAATCTTCGTCTGCACTTGATTGATCAGGCGGAGTACACATTGTCATAAAAATCGATGCTACACCTAATAACAATAAATTTTGAAATATATTATTTTTTCTCATTGTTTAGCTCTCCTTCTAAGGAACCACATGTCCCCTAGACTCACTCCTATTGTAATTTCTTTAAAAAGTTCTTTTTGACCATCAGTAATTAATCGAGAACCATTACGATATGAAATATCAATTTGATTGCCCGAGGCTGCGAATTTAAAACCAAACCCTATTGAGATACCATTCTCAATTAACGATTTTCTAGAGTTTATTAATGAATAGTTATCTCTATATGCACCTAATCGAAAAGTAATCTGATCTTGCCAGGCTCTTGCATTTAAATTTCCAAACCTTATAAGCCCGCCACCAAAATGATATTTACTTCCTATTTTATCATTGAAAATTGATGCATAATTATCATTTGTTGATTCATCGTTTAACATTTGAAACTCACTGAATACATTTAAACTATTCTTAAATGCTAAGTTGACACCAAAACTAAAGCTATTTGGAGAATATATATTTAATATTGATGTAGTATCTACCGCTAAATCACCTGGGTAGTCATCAGAATCAAAAGAATAACTATTATTACTATCTTCATAAAAATTAAAGTTATATAAATTACCTGATACAGGTTTATTAGTTAAACCAACTCTAGCATATGTAGAAATTGATAACGAGCTATCTTTAAATAATAATCCAGCAAAATCAAAATCAAAAGTCGATCCTGTATAAGTACGAAGATTAAACATTCTATAATAAATATTATTAAGAATCACTGATTGTTCATTTCTTGAAGAACCAAATAAATGATTGATAGTAATTCCTAATCCCATTCTACTATTTAATGGAAAAGCTAATCCAAATGAAGCTTCCATAATACCACCGCCAGAACGAAATTCTTTTGATGTTAAAATATCTGCACCTTCAAAATTAAAAGCTATTGTATCAGTAGTAAAAAAAGAGTTGTTATTATTAAGAGGTTTAACAGTTAAGCCTAAGGCATATCTTTCACGAATTGGGATTACAAATTGAAATTTATTAAATCGAGAAGCTTGATTATTAATGTTAGAACTTTTGATGGCATGTGCTTGATTTGTATAAGAACCACTAATATAAGTAAAATTAAGACCAGGCCAAGTAGCAGTATTATCCATAGAAACACCTGGGTGAAAAGATGGTATAAGACCAACACTTCCAGCGCCATTAACAGATGAATGAAAAGAAGTTCGACTTAAACCTAATCCATATGCATTATATATTGATTGACTAAAGATAAATGAAAATATGAATAAATATAATTTTATAAACTTATTTAGTAACATAAATAACTCTTAATACTGGATAAGTAACATTACTATTTAAATTATGAAATTGTACAGTTTTAAAAGGGTCACTATTTTGGCTAGATTGAATTTTAAAACCATAATTAATTTTGCTACCACGACCGTAATCTGTTAAAATTTTTCTATAGTCAATTTTTAATATGTTATCAATAATAGGTGCTGATGATAAATAATTAGATTCAATATTATAAGGATCAGTATCATAAATATTAAATTTAGAAAAATCAGCTTGATTATTTATAGGATAGGAAGAAACAGAATAACCAATTAAAGTATCGTTGTTTATTCTATTATAAACTAAATCTGCTGAACTAACTATTGAATGTTCAGGAAGTTGCCAACCTTCCATATCTACTAATACTAATGAACGAAGACCTTTAGCTAGACCTACTGACAGATTATATGTGTCTTCACTTCCTAAATATGGTTTATCAATTATTGAAACATCTTGTGATGAATAGTATGTATGAAAAGATGTATCTAATACAACAGAGTCAGATAAAAACCCTCTGTAAAAAATTCTTAACTTTGGTGGGTTAGATAAATTATTAGAACTAAAAAATTTAAATTCAGATGCATTTTTATTTTTTAATTCAACTAGAAAAGATGCGTTAAAACTAGTAAAAGAAGTATCACTAAATACATTAATGATTGTAGTATCCATAAGAAAGCTTAACCTTACTTGAGTTGTAATAGAATCAATGGAATCAATGGTCATAGCTGAAGATGATATAACGGATGATGCATTTGAATAATTAAAATTTGTATAATTTGTACTTAATTCATTAAATACAGAATCTCCACCATCAGGGAAATATCTTAATTGAAAATCTGTGTTTTGATCAATACTATCTAAAACAAAAGTCATAATAAGTTTCATACTATCAGCAACAATCAAGGAATCATTGTAATCTGTAAAAGTCTGTTGATTCGTACTATCAATACTGCTAAAACGTATAAGGTTATATAAGAAATCAAACTCATTTTTTTTGCCAAAATAAAGGAATTCATGTGATCCAACATCTGGAGGAACTTGATATGAAATTGTATTAACTACAGGAAAAGAGATTGTATCTATTGATAAAGGAGTATTAGAACTATCAATAGGAATAGCAGCCTCATCGCAAGCAGAAAAAAAGAGAATAGCTATTAAATTAATAATAAAAAATGATTTAAAATTATTGTACATAGTATTAGTGTTCTAAGTAAGTAATACTACGAAAAATTAAGCGAAATGTTTCGTTAATTGTTCGTTCAAGGCAGAAGCAGTAATACTAAAATCAGGATTTTCATCATCATCAATACTAATAGAAACGAGCTTCTTTTTATTTGATTTTATCAAAGGTAAATCTAAAAGCTTTTTTGTTATATTATTTGAAGGTGTATCAACTGCAATAATTAAATCTACATATGGTGCAGCTGCTTCATAACAATTTATTGAATCTCCTGATAATTTTTTTGGTAATTCAACACCAACTTTTTCATATGATTTACGACTAAAAATAGAATGTTCATCAACAGAATGAACTGTTAAGACAGTTTTAATTTTTCCATAAAAATCTTTGGAATCATAAATTTGCTGATAGATAAGAGGAACTGAAGCACTTTGCCAATCATTGCAAATTATTACATCAGGTTTCCAAAATAAATGCGGTAAAGTTGCAATAGCAGCCTTTGAAAAATAGTTATAACGATCATCATTATCTCCAAGAATACGACCATTCTTTGATTTATAAAGTAGAGTGGTTAACTGCTTGAAAAGGTCAATATTTTCTAAAAAATATACTTGGACTCTAGTTTTTGGAATAAAAGCACTCTTAGCTGAAGTCATTACTTCTTCACCATCAAAGTCAAATAGTATTTCACGTAAACGGATTACTTCTCTTAAAATATATTTTCGTTCACTAACAAAGCCATATTTGGGAATCATAATTCTAATATCATGACCTAAATTTTGGAGAGCATATGGTATATGAACAGAGTATTTACCAAGATGTGATGTACTTGCAAATGGATCAATCTCAGTTGTGAGATAAAATAATTTTAAAGACATAAATTGATTTTTCTGTACTTACTGTACTTTAAGTTGCTTAAGTGATTCTCTAGCTTTTTCATAAAACTCAGAACCTGGGAAATAATCGGTTAATCTTTGGTATTCTTCACGGGCCTTTTCAAAATTACCCATTCTTCGATGACAATGACCTAATTTTAATTGAGCATCATCATCTTTATCAGTACCTGCAAAAGTGAAAACTTTTTCAAACTCAATTACAGCACGTTTATAATTTTTCATAGTGTAATAACACTCAGCTAACCAATATTGACTATTGTCAGCTAAATCACTGCCAGGATCACTCATAACTAAACCTGAAAAACCAGTAACGGCCTTTTCAAATTCACCATTTTGATATGATGAAAGTGCTTCAATATATATTCTCTTATACTCAGTTGGACTTATTTTAGAGCTAACTTTATCATTTACTCTATTATTCTTAAGAGTATACATTTCAGTAAAACTATTAGTTAATGTTACAATTTTATTTTCAATCATAACAAGTTGTGCCAAAATTTCAAAATTAACACTATCTATATAAGCAGTTCTATCTTCAATTAAGCGCATTTTATTTTGCATCATATTAATTCTATTTATTAATAGAATAGCTACAGAATCTGTCTGCTCTTTAGCTTTTAAGTTAGCATTTAGTGCATTTTGAAGCTCAGGTAATAATAATCTAATTTGTGTGTCTAATGAATCAACTCGAATATTTTGCTGATTTATCTTTGTATTGATCTTTTTCATTTCACGCTTTGTAGCAGAATCTTGCGCTACTGTAATTGTAAAAGAAAAGACGATTATAATAGAAAGAATAGATTTAATAAAATTATTGATCATATAATAAAATTTAACTTATTGAATGTAAAACGAGAAGTAATTTACCTCTTTTATACCCTTTCAGTCATTATCTTTTTAAAAGACTTAATAACCATCATCACGCCCAAAGTTCAGTATCATTCCTATCATCATAAAAGATGATACTAAAAATGAACCACCATATGAAATAAAAGGTAAAGGAAGTCCTTTAACTGGCATTAACCCTGATGCCATAGCACTATTTATAAAAATATGTGCCATAAAAATTGATGCCAATCCAATTAATATTAATCCAGAAAATCTATCACTTGCATTTATGGCTAACCGAAGAATTTTATATATAAAAAAGAAAAATAATAGAATCATTAATAAAAGGAATATAAAACCTAGTTCTTCGCCAATAGCGCTTACAATAAAATCAGATTCTTGTACTGGTAGAAATTTTAGATGAGTTTGAGTACCTTGCCCCCATCCTTTACCAAATAATCCACCTGAGCCTAAAGCAGTTTTACTTTGAATGATATGATAACCTGCTCCAAGTGGATCAATTTCTGGATTTATATATGTTAAAACTCTATTTTGCTGATATGGTCTTAATGAATTCCAAACTAAAGGAAAGATTAATCCTAAAAAGATATTACCAAAATATAGTCCAAGCCCATAAATAAGCTTTGGCTTTGATAAAAATATAACTATTGCTAAGAAAAAAGCCCAAAAATAAAATACGGAAACATTAAAAGCTAATAGAATACTTAGTAAAGGAGCCACAATCATAAATAAATGAAATGGCCTAGCACCAATCCAATATAGCATAGGCAATACTGATGACATCATAACAAAAGCTGTACCAAGATCAGGTTGATTTAATACAATTATTGTTGGAATTAAAGCAATCAATAATGGAAATAAATTTGAACTAAAGTGAGTCATTTGCAAGTTATGATCTGATAAATATCTTGCTAAAACTAAAACAATAATCCATTTAGCAATCTCAGATGGTTGAATGTCAAATGGTAGTCCAAAATTTATCCATCGGTATGTACCTGAAACCTTATCTCCAAAAAAAGGTAGTAGGACTGCAAATACAACTAGAACATAAAATACATATATATATTTGTGAATTAAACGTTTTGATAAAACTGACATAACAAAAAGCATAATGAAAGAGGGAATTAAAAAAAATAATTGTTTTGAAAATGCATTAGGAGGAGCTTGACTTTGAAGTGTTGTTATACTTAAGAGAGAAAACAATCCTAATAAAAGTAAAATAAATACAGGAATTAAAATGATAGTAGGAGATTTTTTTATTTTTTTCCAAATATTTAATAACATTATTTTATAGCTATTTTATAATCATTTTTAAAATATTTTTTGAATATACTTCGAGCTATTGGCGCAGCTACTTCTCCACCATGCCCTCCATTCTCAAGCATTAATACAATACTTATTATTTTGTCATTCTTTAAACCATAACCTATAAACCAAGCATGAGGTTCACCATGTGGGTTTTCAGCTGTGCCAGTTTTTCCAAAAATATTTAAATCCTTAATTTTTGGATCAGCTCTGCGACCAGTTCCTTTTGCACTTATTATAACTCCTCTCATTGCTTTTTCTAAAAGTTTCCATGTGCTGTTCCGAATGTGTATTTTATTTATTTTATTTATTTTCTTATTGACTAAGTGAAGTGGGAAAGTTTCTCCTCTTGTTGCTAAAATATTAGTATAAAGAGCAACTTGAAGAGGTGTTACTAATAATTCTCCTTGCCCAATACTAATATTAAGCAATGCACCTTTAGACCATCCCCATTTACCATATTTTTTATTCATATAATTATATGTTGGGACTCGACCTTTCATTTCTGATGGTAAATCAATATTAGTTTTTTTACCATGATGAAACATTTTAGATCGTTCACTTAAATTATCAATATCAACTTTTTGTATGGCCTGATAAAAGTATACATCACATGATTCAACTATAGCTTTTTCTAAATTAACATCTCCATGTCCATTTTCATTCCAACATTTAAATGTACGGTCATAAAATTCATAATAGCCAGGGCAGAAAACTTCCCAACTTTCTGATACTAATTTTCTTTCAAGAAGCTCAGCAGCTACAATCATTTTATAAATCGAACCTGGAGGATATAAACCATTAGTTACTCTATTAAGCAAAGGTTTATCTATATCTGTTATAACAGTTTCCCAGTCTTTTGTAGAAATTAACCCAGTAAATAAATCTGGGGGATAGTCTGGCGAGCTTACATAAGCTAGCAAGCCACCAGTTTTGGGATTAGATACGATACCAGCTCCTTTAACATCTTTTAATTCTTTTTCCAATAATTCTTGAAGTTCTAAATCTAGAGTAGTTTTAATATCTGTTCCAGGGGATGGTAATATATTTTTTTGACCTTCAATTTTACCAGCTTCTCTTCCAAAAGCATCAACTTGAAAATAAGAAACACCTTTTCTACCTCTTAAAATAGATTCATAGTTTCGTTCTAAGCCAGACCAACCAATTAGATCTCCAAACTGATAATCAGTTTTATTTGTTTTAGTAGATAAAAATTCTTGATCTAACTCTTTTAAATAGCCAAGTACATGTGATGCTCTAATTTTTGGGTTAAATATTCTTTCGGGATATTGTTTATAAATTATTCCTGTTAAATCATTTTTGTATTCTTCAAGTCGACTTAATTGTGAAATAGTTAAATCTTTGGCAAGCTTTGTTGGTAAAAATCTACTTCTAAAATTATTTTTATAATTAATTGAAAGATATGATGTGTCTATTCCTGTGGCTTTACTAATTACTGAAAAGTTTTGAGACTTACTAACAATTTCATCTCCAATTCCAAACAAAACATAAGTTGGATAATTATCGACAATAATTTTACCATTTCTATCTAGAATTAATCCTCTAGGGGCAGGTACAGAGTTTGCTCTAATTCTATTACTATTAGCACGTTGTTTATATAAATCATAATCTAACACTTGCAATTGAAAGAAACGGTAAAGAAGTAAAATATGTAGAAAAAAAGTTATACCTATTAATAACCAAAATTTTGTTTTTGGGACTGAGTTAGGCGATCTAAGCACGTGATACTTCTTTTATTGGGAAGAAAAACTGAACTACAATAAAGAATATCATAGTATAGGAAAATGTAAAAAGAAATTTTAGAAGGAAATCGAAAAAGTTTGCTTCATATAATGTCTGAAATTGAATATAAGAAGTAATAAAAAAATGTAAAGCTAGAATAAAAATCCATAGTAAATGAAAAACATAAGGAAGTAACCGTTCATATTTACCATTTAAAAATCCTGTTAAATATGCTGTAATTGATAAAGTCAATGAATTTAACCCAAAGTGAGAACCCACACCACTCAAGTCACATAAAAGCCCCAGAATGAATCCTAAAAGTATAGATTTATATCCATCATTATTTAAACTGAAATAGAAAATAAAAATAACCATGAAATCAGGACGAATCATATTTATTGAAAGAAAATCAACCAATAAAAACTGTATTATAAATACAGAGAAACCTATGACTCCTTGTTTAACCAATTTTATCTAAGTCACTTACTATAATAAATACATGTAAAAGTGAACCAATTTTTGCTTTAATTCTAACTTTTGCTACTTTTTGAAAACTACCTCGTTCATTTACCACTTCTATTACTTCACCCACTGGTAAATTTTTAGGATATATTTGACTAAAACCTGAAGTTACAACATTATCACCAATTGATATTTCAGCATTTTTTTGCAATTCTCTAATTTCACAAATATCATCTTTTAAAAATCTTAAAATTCCTGAATTTCCAGATGGTAATATTCGAACTGATAAACGAAAATTAACGTCGTTTATAATTTGGACGATGCTAGTTTTTTTCCCAACAACCACAGTTTTACCTATCACACCTTCAGAGACTAAAACTGTTTGATTTAATTTTACACCTTCATTAGAACCAATATCAATTGTAATTGAAGATAAATTAGCAGAAGCTCCCGAATTAATAACATTAGCTGCTATTAATTCTAAATCACTATCCTCCTTTAATTTTAACAAATGTAATAGAGCTTTGTATTCTTCATTGGCGTTTAGCATTGATTCCAACTTTAAAGACAATTGAATATTTTTTTCACGAAGAAGTTGAGTCTCAATCTCCAGCCTACTCATACTTCTAAGCCAAGCTAAGGGAGAGGAAATAATTGAAAATTTATCACTAAATTTACCTCTAATAATATGAATATTCGGATTATCATTTTGCAATAACATATAAGATGAGAAAAAAACTATAAATAGAAAAAT